>OLWI01000457.1_pt1 | contig 16075 bp, 9 predicted proteins | sample 1673731 | NCBI WGS metagenome assembly OLWI01 (sample SAMEA103958125, study PRJEB25191) | human gut metagenome
CATCTGCATACCGATGTTCAAGGACCGCCGCCGCGTCTACTCACTCAGCCTTGTTCTGGGAGGTATAGGTTTCATTTCCACCTATTTTATGCATAATCCGTATATGTTGTTCATTTCCTTCCTGCTGATAGGTTGTGCATGGGCTGCCATGCTGGCACTGCCGTTCACCATCTTGACCAATGCACTGAGCGGAGGACATATGGGTACCTACTTAGGTCTTTTCAATGGTACCATCTGTATTCCACAGATTATTGCGGCAGCTTTGGGCGGCAGTATTCTGTCCTTGTTTACTCCGAAAGGAGTACTGCCCCCCGAAATCAATATGCTTGTGTTGGCAGGAGTGATGCTGATAATAGGTGCTTTCTGTGTATATTTAATTAAAGAGACTAAGGGAGAGAAATAGAACCAAGCTCCTACTTCTGCACACAGATGACACAGATAAGGCAGATGAACATGGATTATTAGACAAACTTATCCATGTTCATCTGCCTTATCTGTGTCATCTGTGTGCTATATTATCTTTTTTAATCCCCTCCCTTCCCCTTTCACTATTTTTGTCCTCACTCTTCTCTTTTATTTCCGCATATTGCGTATCTTTACGGCGATAACTACAGAAAACACGTCGCCATGAAAAAATACCTCAAGACCGATGAATGGAACATCATCGAAGACCAATTCCACCCCGACCGTCAACGGATGTCGGAAAGTATATTCAGTCTCGGAAACGGACGTTTCGGGCAACGGGGGTATTTTGAGGAGCCTTACAGCAGTGACAGTTACCGTGGTTCATTTGTGGCCGGCATCACTTTCCTGGACAAAACCCGCGTAGGATGGTGGAAGAACGGATTTCCCCCATATTACACCCGTATACCCAAGGCTGCTGACTGGAGCCGCATCAACCTGCGCCTCATCGATGAGGAACTCGATTTGGCAGGCTGGGATGTCGACAGCTTCAACCGCCGCCTGGATATGAAGGAAGGTATCTCCTACCGGGACATGGAAGTGACGTCTCCTCGCGGAAACCAGCTCCGCATCCATGTAGAGCATATCACAAATATGGCAAGACCCAACCTCTGTCTCATCAAGTACAGCGTGTCTTCCATCAACTATACCGGCAGAATCTCACTCGTGCCCATCCTTGACGGGAATATAGTAGACGATGCCGACCTGCCAAACCTGAAAATATGGAACATACTGCGTTCCGGTTCTACCAGCAGCTGTGCCTATCTCTGGACACAGACCCGCCGGGAAGATGCACAAGTGTGCTACGCCATGACTTACCAATTCTTCAAAAACAACAAGGAAACCACTGCCAACCCCATACGGATAGAAAAGGAAAAGCAGACCGGTTTCAGCGTAGGTGCCGACGTAAAACCCGGAGACAACGTGACACTCATCAAATACACCGCCATCGCTTCTTCTCTTTACCACGAACGGAGTGAATTGGTGGAGCACTCCATGACCGAGGCACGCGAAGCCAAGAGCATAGGCTGGAATACGCTGGTAGAAGAGCATCGAAGGGCCTGGCAGGAAATCTGGGACGAAACGGATGTCGTCATCGAAGGGGATCCGGAAGCGCAACAAGGTATCCGGTACAACATATTCCAGCTGTATCAGACTTACCGGGGAGATGATCCGCGCCTGAACATCGGCCCCAAAGGATTCACCGGAGAAAAATATGGCGGAAATACTTATTGGAACACGGAACTGTGTTGTGTACCGTTTTTTCTGCTCTCCACTCCCAAAGAGATTGCAAAGAACTTGCTGGCATATCGGTACAACCAGCTTCCCAAAGCCATCGAAAACGCCCGTAAACTGGGTTTCAAGGACGGTGCAGCGTTGTTTCCGCAGGTAACCAACAATGGAGAGGAATGCCACAGTGAATGGGAAATAACCTTCGAGGAAATCCACCGTAACAATATCATTGTCTATGCCATCGTTCAGCATGCAGCGCTGACGGGCAATATGGACTATATCGCTAAATATGGCCTGGAAGTAATGATTGCCGTCAGCCGTTTCTGGAGACAACGGGTATCCTTCTCCCAACCCAAACAGAAATATGTCATACTGGGGGTTACCGGCCCGGATGAATACGAAAACAATGTGGACAACAACTGGTACACTAACTATTCCTGTATACAGTGCCTCAAGATGACCCTCCGTTTTCTGGAAATGGTGGCACAGCAATATCCGGATGAATATGCCCACATACGCCGCATCACCAATCTCGACCAAGTGAAGGAAAGTGCCCGGTGGAGAGACATCATCGAACACATGTATCTGCCGGAAGACAAGGAACGGGGTATTTTTATCCAAAATGACGGCTATATGGATAAAGTACTGGAAAGTACAGATAACATTCCTGCCGAAGAACGCCCCATCAACCAACATTGGTCATGGGACCGCATTCTGCGCTCTTGCTACATCAAGCAGAGCGACGTGTTGCTCGGACTTTACCTCTATTATTTCTATTTCGACACGGAAACCGTCCGCCGCAATTTCGAGTTCTATGAGCCGATGACCGTACACGAATCCTCCCTTTCTCCCCACATCCATTCCATCCTGGCTGCACGCATCGGCAAAGTGGAAAAAGCTTACCAGCTTTTCCTGCATGCCACGCGGCTTGACCTGGACGACTACAACAACGAAGCGGACCAAGGTCTGCACATAACCAGTATGCCCGGCAGCTGGCTGGCCATTGTACGCGGATTTGCAGGTATGCAGGTGCTGAAGGAGACGTTGTGTTTCTCCCCTGTCATACCGCAAAAATGGGACAGCTATTCATTCAAGGTGAATTATCTGAAAAACACACTTCACATACGGGTAGGAAAAGAAATCGAAATCTCGCTTACAGCAGGCAGCAAAGTGGACATACAAGTCTACGGACACCCATATACGCTGGAACGGGGGACGGAATTGAAAATTAATATGCCAATGTGCCAATGACCTGCGGCGTGATAGCGCAGCATAAACATTGCGCAGCCAATTAGCACATTGGCACATTAAATCATCATTTATCCTATAACCGGGAGAACATTTGGTTGTTTTCCCGGTTTTATGTTTTTATATATACCTGAACGAATAACTATATACTTGTTTACCAATGAAAAAAATGTTTCTTTTCGCCCTGGTTACGACGTTGTTCATCACGTCGTGCGGGCAAAAACAAAAGGGTAGCAATACCCTTATCCGACCGGTGAAGACTGCGCAAATCAGTTCACAGTCGGTTATCCGCAAAGACTTCTCCGGAATAGTGGAAGCCGTGGAATATGTGAGACTTGCCTTCCGCGTCAGCGGACAAATCATCAGCCTCCCGGTTGTAGAGGGACAGCGGGTAAAAAAGGGGCAACTGATTGCCGCCATCGACCCACGCGACATCTCCCTGCAATATGCAGCCGACAAGGCTGCCTACGAAACAGCTGCCGCACAAGTGGAACGTAACAAACGGCTGCTTGGCCGCCAGGCTATCTCCGTGCAGGAATACGAAATCAGCGTAGCCAACTATCAGAAAGCAAAATCCACTTACGAGTTGTCCGGCAACAATATGCGGGATACGCGGCTGACAGCCCCTTTCGAGGGTTCCATCGAAAAACGGCTGGTAGAGAACTATCAGCGTGTCAATGCAGGAGAAGGGGTTGTACAGCTGGTAAATACACAGAAGCTACGAATCAAGTTCACCGTACCGGATGATTATCTCTATCTGCTCCGTGCCAAGGACGTAAAGTTCAAGGTGGTGTTCGACAGTTACCCTGCAGAGGCTTTCGATGCCAGACTGGAAGAGTATCTTGACATCTCCACAGCAGGGACGGGTATTCCGGTGACAATAACAATTGACGACCCGCACTTTGACCGTACACGTTATGACGTAAAACCGGGATTCACATGCAAAATAAAGCTGGCATCGGATGTCGCTCCCTTTCTGGAAGAAAAGCTGATGAATGTACCGTTAAGCGCCGTATTTGGCGACAGTGAAAACCGGAAAACGTATGTATGGGTGGTGGAAGGTAATAAAGTCAGTCGCCGCGAAGTGACCGTTTATTCTCCAACGGGAGAGGCAAACCTGCTTATTTCTAAAGGGTTGGAACCGGGAGAAACCGTTGTGACGGCCGGAGTATACCAGCTGACAGAAGGAGAAGCAATAAAGGTACTAATGTGATTAATCACATTGGCACATTACATTCCCCATTTATCTAAAAAATATTCATTATGAATCTAGCCCAATATTCATTAGACAACACGAAGATAGTCTACTTCTTTCTGGCTGTGCTGCTTATCGGCGGTATACTGTCATTCGGCAGGTTGGGAAAGAAGGAAGACGCACCTTTCGTCATCAAGTCGGCAGTCATCATGACACGCTACCCGGGAGCGGAGCCGGCAGAAGTGGAACGGCTCGTCACCGAACCCATCTCCCGAGAAATACAGTCGATGAGCGGCGTCTACAAGATAAAGTCAGAGTCTATGTACGGACTCTCCAAGATAACCTTCGAACTGCAACCGTCACTCTCTGCCGCATCCATTCCGCAGAAGTGGGACGAACTGCGGCGTAAAGTGCTCAACATACAGCCCCAACTGCCCGCAGGCTCTTCTGTACCGACCGTCTCGGATGATTTTGGAGACGTTTTCGGCATCTATTACGGCCTGGTGGGTGACGACGGTTTCTCTTATGAAGAAATGAGAAACTGGGCGGAACGAATCAAGACACAAGTCATCACGGCAGACGGTGTGATGAAGGTAGCCCTTTTCGGTACACAGACAGAGGTCATCCATATATTCATCTCCGTAAACAAGCTGGCAGGAATGGGTATCGACCCCAAGCAGCTGGCCAGCCTGCTACAATCGCAGAACCAGATTATCAATACGGGTGAAATCAGCGCCGGAGAACAACAGTTACGCATTGTGGCCAACGGTACCTACACGACTGTCGATGATATCCGCAACCAGGTTATCACTACCTCCGGCGGACAAGTCAAGCTGGGTGACATCGCCATCATTGAAAAGGGATACATGGAACCTCCCGGCAATATCATGCACGTCAACGGAAAGCGCGCCATCGGTATCGGCATCTCCACCGACCCGACAAAGGATGTGGTAAAAACCGGTGAACTGGTAGACCGGAGGCTTGCCGAACTCATGCCCCTCATCCCCGTGGGGCTGGAACTGGAAAGTCTGTATCCCGAAAACGTGATTGCCAAAGAAGCCAACAACGGGTTCATCATCAATCTGATAGAATCCATCCTGATTGTGATTGTAATCATCATGCTGGTGATGGGCATGCGTGCAGGAGTACTGATTGGCTCTTCCCTTATATTCTCTATCGGAGGCACACTGCTCATTATGTCGTTTCTTGGCGTAGGTCTGAACCGGACCTCCCTCGCCGGATTCATCATAGCCATGGGAATGCTGGTGGACAATGCCATCGTGGTGACAGATAATGCCCAAATTGCCATTGCCCGCGGCATCGACCGCCGAAAAGCGCTGATAGACGGTGCCACCGGTCCCCAATGGGGATTGCTGGGAGCAACGTTCATTGCCATCTGTTCGTTTCTGCCACTGTATCTGGCTCCCTCTTCCGTAGCCGAAATCGTGAAACCGCTATTCGTAGTGTTGGCCATTTCCCTGGGATTAAGTTGGGTGCTGGCGTTGACACAAACCACTACATTCGGCAACTTCATACTGAAAGCAAAGGCTAAAGATGGTGATAAAGACCCATACGACAAGCCTTTCTACCATAAATTCGCCTCCATCCTCAGCACACTGATACGCAAGAAGGCGTTGACCCTTGGAAGCATTACAGCACTGTTCATCCTCTCCCTCATCGTCATGGGGCTGATGCCCCAGAACTTCTTCCCTTCTCTGGACAAGCCCTACTTTCGGGCAGATGTATTCTATCCGGACGGGTACAGCATCCGCGAAGTAGAAACCGAAATGAAAAAGGTGGAAGCGCATCTGATGCAGCAGCCGGAAGTGAAACGGGTATCCGTCACATTCGGCAGCACACCGTTGCGTTACTATCTGGCCTCCACTTCCGTCGGTCCCAAACCTAACTTCGCCAATATCCTGGTGGAAGTAACGGACAGCAAATATACCAAGAAGCAGGAAGAGAACCTTGATGCCTACATGAAGGCCAACTATCCCAATGCCATCACCCGTACCATGTTGTTCAAACTCTCTCCTGCTGTAGATGCCGCCATTGAAATCGGGTTCATCGGCAATAACACGGATACGCTGGTCATGTTGACCAACAAGGCTCTGGACATCATGCACCGTGACGGCGAACTTATCAACGTGCGCAACTCCTGGGGCAATAAGATACCGGTATGGCATCCCGTTTACAGTCAGGAGCGTGCACAACCGTTGGGTATCTCCCGTCAAAGCATGGCACAGAGTATCCAGATCGGTACGAACGGCATGACACTTGGGGAATATAGGGAAGGAGACCAGGTACTTCCCGTTCTGTTGAAGGATAAAACTATCGACTCTTTCCGCATCAACGACTTGCGTACACTCCCCGTATTCGGCACTGCACGCGAAACAACCACTCTGGAACAAGTCGTCAGCCGGTTCGACTTCCAGTACAAGTTCTCCAATGTGAAAGACTACAACCGGCAGATGGTGATGATGGCGCAGGCCGACCCACGCCGCGGTGTGAATGCCATTGCCGCCTTCAACCGTATATGGAAGCAAGTGCAAAAAGAGATTGATGTACCCGAAGGTTACACCATGAAATACTTCGGAGAGCAGGAAAGCCAGGCAGAAAGCAATGCCGCACTGGCAGCTAACCTGCCGCTGACATTCTTCCTTATGTTCGTCACCTTGCTGTTTCTGTTCCGCAGCTACCGGAAGCCGATTGTTATCCTGCTGATGCTGCCGCTTATCTTTATAGGTATTGTACTGGGACTGGTGGTATTGGGGAAATCATTCGACTTCTTCTCCATCCTCGGCTTGCTGGGGCTGATTGGAATGAATATCAAGAATGCCATCGTGCTGGTGGACCAGATTGATACGGAAACCGCTGCCGGAAAAGCACCGCGTGAAGCCGTTATCAGTGCAACGACCACCCGTATTGTCCCGGTGGCCATGGCATCGGGTACCACTATCCTGGGAATGTTGCCGTTATTGTTCGACGCCATGTTCGGCGGCATGGCGGCAACCATCATGGGCGGTTTGCTGGTAGCCTCGGCATTGACTCTATTCGCGCTGCCGGTGGCTTATTGCGCCATTCATAAAATCAAGTGAGAGAACATTCAACAATTTACAGTTTACCAATTGAATGATGAAAACAAATATACTTATTCTATCATTACTGTGCTCAGGACTGAATGCCGGGGCACAACAAGCATATCTGAGCCGCGAAGAATACCGCGACAAGGTAGAAGCATACAGCCAGATTCTGAAACAACAGCATCTGAAAACATTCGCCAGTACCGAGGCACGCAAGATTGCCTCCACCGGTTTCCTGCCCCAGATTGACATCACCGCCGAGGGTACCGCCAATCTCAATCATCTGGACCAATGGAACAGTCCGAAAGGAGACTACCACCCTTATACCTATCAGGCACTTGCCACCTTGACGCAGCCGCTTTATACCGGAGGTTCCCTAATAGCCCAAAAGAAAGTGGCGCAAGCCGACGAGGCACTGGCTCAACTTACCACAGAGCTGACCCTCGACCAGATACACTATCAAAGTGACGCCGTCTATTGGAATGCCTCTGCCGCCCGTGCCGGTCTGAAAGCCGCGGCTACCTTTCAGGATATTGTACAACAGCAGTACGACATCATCCAAGACCGCTTTGATGACGGTGCCATCAGCCGCACAGACTTGCTGATGATTTCCACCCGACGTAAGGAGGCCGAATTGCAGTACATCAAGGCACGCCAAAACCATACCCTTGCCCTGCAAAAACTGAATATCCTTATGGGCTCGGAACCGGACGCTCCCATAGACAGCATAGCCGAAATAGATATACCGACTGCTCCCATCATCCCTTTGGGCCTGGATGATGTGCTGCCCCGCCGGGCAGAATATGCCAGTACCTCCGTGAACATCGCCCGCAGTGAAGCGCAACGGCATGCCACCCTCAGCCGCTACAACCCACAAGTCAGCATGTTCCTCGCCACCGGTTGGGATACGGGAATCGCCTATATGGGGCAGGATGTACCTCATACTCCCGTCGCAGGGGTCAACGTCAGCATCCCCATCTTCCGTTGGGGAGCCCGCTTCAAGACAAACCGCCAACAGAAAGCCTATATCGGCATACAGAAGCTGCAACAAAGCTATGTAACGGACAATATTCTGGAAGAGCTCTCCGCAGCCACCACAAAACTGACGGAAACTGAACAGCAAGTCAAGACGGCCCGGGAGAATATGACACTCGCCGAAGAGAATCTGGGCCTTGTCACCTTCTCTTATAATGAAGGAAAAGCCAGCATGGCAGATGTGTTGTCCGCACAACTCTCGTGGACGCAGGCACACACCAACCTGATTGATGCGTATCTGGCGGAGAAGATGGCGATGGCTGAATATTGGAAGGTGGTTAGTGAATGAAATGCCCCTCAAAGAAAAACATACAAAAAAACTCCGGCATAGCTTTACAAAGCCATACCGGAGTTTCTTTATATTTTTCTTACTGACCGTTTATCCCAGGAATGAAATCAGCACACCCGCCGCAACAGCCGAACCGATTACACCGGAGATATTACTGGACATACAGTAATTCAGCACATGGTTTTTCGGGTCATACTTCGTTGCTATTTCATTGCAGACACGGCTTGCCATGGGTACGGCACTCAGGCCGGTAGCACCAATCAGCGGATTGATCTTCTTCTTGCTGAATAGGTTGAACAGCTTCACAAAGAAAATACCTCCCGTAATGGACAATGCAAATGCCAGGAAACCACCAATCACAATACCGATAGTCGTCCAATTCAGGAATGCCTCACTGGTCATCGTGGCGCCAACGCTCAATCCTAAGAAGATGGTAGCTGCATTCATGATACTATTAGCAGCAGCATCAAACAAGCGGCTTGTATCCGAACCGATTTCCTTAATCAAGTTACCGAACATCAACATACCAATCAAAGGTACTGCTGTGGGCACAAATAAAGCAACAATCGTAGTCACTGCAATCGGGAAGATAATCTTCAATACACGCAGATTCTTAATCTCGGTTTTCGAAGGATACAGCTTCTCCTGCTCCTTCATGTTAATCATCAATTCCTTCTTGGTACAGAACAGCTTCACCACCATCGGAATGATGACCGGTACCAGCGCCATATAAGAATAAGCAGCAATGGCAATCGGTCCCAACAGATGGGGAGCCAGCTTGATGGTAGTAAAGATAGCCGTAGGACCATCGGCACCACCGATAATGCCCAACGCACCTGCTTCCTGCGGAGTGAACCCTATCATCACAGCACAAAGCAGTACGGTGAAAATACCTAACTGCGCAGCCGCACCGAATATGGAGAGACGCAAGTTACGGAGCATCGGACCGAAGTCTGTCAGCGCACCCACACCCATAAAGATAACAGGCGGCAGAAAGCCGGTCTTAATCAGCATATAATAAATGAAGTTCATCAGTCCGAGGTCGTGCGCAATCTCGTGCAACGGCATCTCCCAAATATTCTTCATCACCCCGCCTACCATGACCATTCCGTTTTCATCTGCCTGAATCACACCCATATCACCACCGGGAAAGTTGGCAATGAGCACACCGAAAGCGATGGGTACCAACAACAATGGTTCATAGTGTTTCTTGATACCTAAATAAAGCAGGATGAAAGCGATGGCATACATCACGAGGAACGACGGATCAGCAATGATGTTGCTGAAGGCCGTCATATCATAGAGTTTTGCAAATATATCTTCCATTATCCTATCTTCATTAATACATCATCTTCAGAAACAGAGTCACCCGGATTGACACAGATGGCAACAACCGTTCCATCAAAGTCTGCGCGGATGGCATTGTATGTCTTCATAGCTTCGATATAGCAGAGGAGGTCGCCACTCTTCACCTTGTCACCCACTTTCAACGGGGTTTCCTGCGCATTCTTTGTCAAGAAGAACTTGCCTTCGAGCGGAGCCGGAACGTCCTGACCTTCGCCTACGGGGGGAGCTGTCACCTTTTCGGTGGCCGAAGCGGGCAGGTCGATGTCGCCATAGGCCACTGTCACGCGGTAAGCCTGGCCGTCCACCTGCACGGTGAGCGTCTTGGGTTTGGCATCGTCCAGCGGAGACTTGTCACGTTCGGCACGGCGTTTCTCCACATCCTCCAGGAAGTCCTGCTTGGCCTTGCCACTCTTGTAAGCCTCGTATTGAGCCGGGTGCATGGCGTATTCGAAGAGCTCTTCGTCGTCCTCGCCCAGTTCCCACTTGTTCTCCTTCATCAGCTTGCGGTACTTGTCCAAAGCATCGGGATAGTTGTCCTGCGGATTGCCGGTGAAGAACTTGCGTCCTTCGCGCTCCGCTTTCTCGATAAGTTCAGGAGCCAATTCACCCGGCAACTTACCGGCTTTGCCCAGCAGCATATCCCAAATATCATCGGCAATCATACCCCAGCGTTCCTTGCCCTTCTCCATAGCAATGACGTTCATCATGGAAAGGTTCTTGACGTACTGGCTGAACGGAGTCACCAACGGGGGATAACCCACGCGCGGCCAAACATATGCCACTTCGTTGAACAACTTGATGAGCAGTTCATCCTGCTTCATGAAGGGCAGGTTGCGTTTTGCCTTGTATTTGTTGATGGACTCCAGATTGGATTCCAAGTCTGCCATCAGACTGCCCATCATGCCACCCGGCAGTCCGGGACCAATCAGCAGGGAGTTCATCAAGCGGTTGCGCGGGCTGATGTACAAGCCAAGGAAGTCGTCCATAAACTCCTGGATGAGTGCGCGTACCTTCATATATGCCTCCATATTGACTTCGGGCACCTGGAAGCCTGCATCCTTCAGCATGGCCTGCACACTGAGCAAGTCGGCATGTCCCGTACCCCAGGAAAGCGGCTCCATGCCTACGTCGATATAGTCGCAACCCGCTTCGCACACTTCAAGAATACTTGCCATATTGAAACCGGGACCCGCATGACTATGATACTGGATAGGAATATCGGGATGCGCCGCCTTGATATTGGCCACAATCTTGCCCAAAGAAACCGGACGTCCGATACCTGCCATATCCTTGATGCAGATTTCGTCGGCACCTGCCTTGATAAGCTTCAGTGCCATCTCCGTGTAGTATTCTACGGTATGGATGGGTGAATGGGTGATGCAGAGCGAGCATTGGGAAATCATTCCGGCATCGTGTGCATAGCCAATAGAAGGAATGATATTGCGGGTATCGTTCAGACCGCAGAAAGTACGCGTGATGTCCGTACCTTGCGCTTTCTTCACCTTATAGAACAGCTTGCGCACATCGGCGGGCACGGGACTCATGCGGAGGCCATTCAGGGCACGGTCCAACATGTGAGTCTGGATACCGGCTTCGTGGAACGGCTTCGTCCATTCGCGCACGGCTTTATTCGGATTCTCCCCAAACAGCAGATTTACTTGTTCAAAACCTCCGCCATTGGTTTCCACGCGCGCAAAACAACCCATCTCAATGATAGCGGGAGCTACTTTCACCAGCTGGTCAACACGGGGTACATATTTTCCGGCACTCTGCCACATGTCCCTGAATACCAAACTGAACTTAATTTCCTTTTTCATACTAAATTATTCGGTGTGTTTTTATATAAGATTATTATTTCAGATTTTTTCTACCTTAGCAACTTTACCCTTACCTTGTGTCACTACTGTTACGGCTGCACTGATAGCTGCCAGAATATTACCGGGGACAGGTGCGGGACCATTTGCCGCAGCTTTAGCCGGTGACACCTCTTCGGGCGCATATTTATTCACCAATGCAATAAGAGCTTTTCCTAAGTTAATAACAATCAGCAGGATAGCGAAGACTGTTGCCATACCTACCACCATCAGCAAAAGTGCTGTATTCAAGTTTTCCATATTATAAATTATTAGTTATTCAGCCGAATTTACGAAAAATCGCTCGAAATTAGCGATAATCCATTAAAGAAAGGCAGAGAAGAATGATAAAAGATGCTAAAAAGTAAAGCTTCCCGCACAACCAATGAGGCGGTACGGGAAACTTTTAGCATAAAACGGTGTCAGTCATCAATTGCTTTCAAGGAAGGAGAATCAGCCCAACGGATTCTCACCCTGGTCGCCGTCGTTGCCGCCGGGGGTTCCACCGGTATTGTCGCCGGGAGTAGTACCAGTGGAGGTAGAAGTCTTACCCCACTCTTTCCAAACAATCTTTGTATTCACCATGCTGCGGGTAATCACCTGACGGCCACTATTACGCTCCACTTCGGGCAGGAAACGGACACGTACTCCGTTTATCAGCGAAGCGCTTACCTCCTCAGCCGTCGGCACCCCTCTTTTGGTAGAGGTAGCAGTATAGTAGAAAGTGCCTATACCGTCTATCTTCACAGTACGTCCCTGCCCCATGAAATTGCTCAATACACGCCCCAAGTTCTCCATCACCGCATACGTGTCACCACGGGTCACGGTAGAAATGAAAGACAGTTCATCTGCCACTTCACGGGTAGTAACCGCCTTGCCCCAGGTTACTGATTGAGGATACCACAAATCGTTTACTTTTTTCTGAACTCTTTTAAAAAATGCCATAATCGTAATGTTTTAAATGATTAATAATAGGTATATTCTGTTTCTCTTGTCTCACCCGAGAAGCAGAAGTTTTCATCGTGAGGCCTCAACGATTCAGCCGTCTGCTTTTCTCAAATTCGATGTTGCAAAGTTAGGGTGGGAAACAAGGGAAAACAAGAAAATGGCATCTACAACCAATTTTCATAAATCACTCAAATACAAACAATTACAAAAATAACATCTCTACAAGAAGAAGGGGGAAATAAAGCTGAAATAAGAAGAATAAGGTGATAATCTCTACAAGCTATACACGCAAACTTCTGATAATGAAGGCACCTATATCTTCCGGTCTCTACAAGATAGTTACTATAAGCTATTCTTTGCAATATGACATCATTTAGAGTTTATGCCAGTGAAAAGAAAGAATGCACACATAGAGAGAATGTGCCTCTCTACGTGTTTGGCTGATTTTACTTTGTTACTGCATTATACAAATCCTGGTAGGTTTTCACCACACTATACGCCACATCGCCAGTGCTGATAGCTGCAAAATGGCGACGGGCGCACTCTATCTTGGCATCCTCGGCACGGCGAAGTTGTGATACTTCGATGTCGTTGCCTTTGGTTTCTGCCACGAAATAGACGTGCTTCACGGAATCTTCTCGAAAAGCTACAGCCCAGTCGGGATTATATTTGCCCATCGGAGTGTTGATGTAGAATCCACCGGGCAGTTTGCTATATACCACCACATCATCCTCAGCTTCCAGCGACTCGGCAAAACTCTTTTCGATACCTTCACTATCTACCACTACAAGATCGTAAAGCGACTTGGTACTTTCGATAGCATTCTTGCCAAGTGTACCACGCAGCGTAGCTTCCTCAAAGATGCCAGTACCAAAAGTTCCAGCACATTTCTCATACTGGATGTGTTGGATGAGCGAGATAGCCTTACAATCGTTGATGATGCGACCGGCTTTGATGATGAACTCTTCTGGATTCAGCTTGAACTGATGGAAAGTCGCATGATTAACGCCTTTCAGCATTTCTACAATGGTGCGGCGAGTTAGACCGGTGGATTGCACGAGTTCACCTACCAAGTCGTAAGTTACTTCTGCTCCAATAACTTCCGTTACCCGAATGGTTTTCACTGTAGCGGCACTCATGGCTGCTCCGGCTTCCAATTCTTCGCGGTCACGGATGCTTTCCATGCCGCCACTCTCCACTACAATACGGATTTCTGTCACATTCAGGTGCTTGTCGAGTGCATCAATGGCACTCTTGATGAGTTTTGACGTTTCAAAACTCACGTTATAGTAGGTACGTGTATTGATGCGCCGCCACAACTCTTGCCACTCTTTTTTGTTGAAGTTGTCTTTCACTAAGTGAGCCTCCGTTTTATTACGTCCATTGGCTGGTTTGAAGGCATCGGGATTGAACACTTTATCCAACTGTTTGATGATAAACGAATGTAGATTTTCCACCTCACCAAACTGGAGCGAATCGGCTTTCTTTTCGTCAAAGTACTTTTGCGTGAGCTTGCCCTTCTTGATGTAACCTTGGACTATCAGTTCTTCGTGGATTTCCACGGCCTGTTCGGTCGTAATCTTTATGCTGTGTCCATCTTGTGTCTGTGCCAGTTGGTCGGCAAACAGTGTAGCTGTCACCACTACCGGACGGCTGGCACAGGCTTCTGCCATATCGGTTTGCAGCTTCTTGGCAAAGTCGTCATAGCTCTCGCTGGCAATAACGGTCAGGATATTGGTGTCGAACACATGGTCACCCAATACGTCGGCATCTTGACGTTCGCCCTTATCGTTGACGCATAGGCGCATACCACGACCCACCTCCTGACGTTTCTTGATTTCGTTGGAGGTGTCTTTCAACGTACAAATCTGGAACACATTAGGATTGTCCCAACCTTCCTTCAAGGCTGAGTGAGAGAAGATGAAGCGAATGGGGCAACTTTGGCTAAGTAAGCGTTCCTTATCCTTCATGATAAGGTCGAAACCACGTTCTTCGTTTTCGCCTTCCTTATTCTTCGATTCCACGTTCTTCCCTTTTTTATCAATAGAAAAGTAACCATCGTGAATGTTTTCGGGCGCATTCTTCGGATTGGAAAGGAAGCGAGTGTAGGCGGTATCCTTAAAGGTAGACATAAGCTCTTGCAAGGCACGTTGGTATTCCTCTTCAAACATCCGTGCAAATTTCCCCTTCTCTGCCGTGTCTTTACCGTAGATGCGGTAACTATCCACATGATCGATAAAGAAGAGCGAAAGCACCTTGATGCCGCGAGCAAAAAGTTGGCGTTCACGTTCCAAATGAGTCTTGATGGTTTCACGTATCTGGTGGCGACGGAGAATATCCTCATTCACGCTGCCCACCACCTCACCGGGATGAAGCGTCAGTCCGTTGAGGAAATGCACGGTATTGGTCAATCCGTCTATACATTCCACTTTAAAGTTATTGGCATACTCCTGCAAACCACCGCTTTGCTCTTTGAGATCGAACCCTTCGCCGACCAAGCGAATGGTCTGGCGTGTGCCATTGGCAGTCTTGACATCGAAGCCCAATCGAGCTTGGGGATTGCCTTTGCTAATGACGATTTCATCCAGATAGACATAGCTATTGGTAGCTGTAGAACCCACTTGATGCACACTGCGTACCTCTATTTTCTTCACCAGCTTCTTGTTGTAAGCGTCGATGGCATCGAGGCGATATACTTGGTTGAATATTTCACGGTGCGTGGCACTATAAAGTAAGGTAAAGAGCGGGTTAAACAGTTTGATACCTTTTCGTGTGGCATTACTTTTATCCGTTCCCAACACGCTTTGCGGCTCGTCAATAATTAGGATGGGATTCGTTTTTGCCAAGATGTCAATAGGCTTTCGCGAACCGAACTCATCACGACGTGAGAAGATGATACGGGCTGCGGAATCACCTGCGCGACCTTCCTTGTTTTTATCCTCGTTAAGCGAAGCATTGAAAGCCTGCGTATTGATAATCATTGCATGAATGCCGTTATCCGAAGCAAAGGCATCAATCTTAGCGAGCTGCTTCGAGTTGTAGATGAAGTATTGCATGCGCTTACCATATTCTCCAGCAAAGTGCTCTGCCATACTCTCAAAACTCTTGAACACGCCTTCGCGGATGGCAATACTTGGCACTACAATCACAAATTTCGACCAGCCATAGCGGGCGTTCAGCTCATACATGGTCTTGATGTAGGTATAGGTCTTGCCGACGCCGGTTTCCATTTCAATCGTCAGATTATAACGACCTTCCAGCTTGTCCGACGGCTTGATCTGATTGGTACGCTGCACCTTTTGCAAATGTTCCAAAATCAGATCGTCGGAAAGCTCCGGTACAATGCGCTCGTTGCGCCAACCGGTGAAGTCCGTATCGTCCG
>OLWI01000493.1_pt1 | contig 15022 bp, 13 predicted proteins | sample 1673731 | NCBI WGS metagenome assembly OLWI01 (sample SAMEA103958125, study PRJEB25191) | human gut metagenome
TAAATATTAATCAAATAGGGTAAAGAAATTATGAGATCACAAATCTGGAAACAAATGGTGTGGGTATTTTGTCTGCTCTTCCTTATGGAATCATGCGTTAAGCATGACATTTATCAAGGAGAAGACCCCTCGGTATATCCTCAAGAACCTACCAAAGAAGAAGAAGATTACATAGCCCAGTTCGAGAATTTCGAGAACATACAGGTTAACATATCTTCTCAGCATGAAGGGACCCTATATTCTATTTATTATGAATATCCTTATGAGGAAGGCTCTTTAGTCAAAGATCCTTATTTAATTGGTAAAACTCCGATCCATATGGCTCTGGAAGTACCTACACACGTAAAGAAACTCTATATCCTAAGAGGGGATGGGGAACTTATTGAGAGCGATGTAAAGGATATCACGATCGGTAGCGGAACCAAAAGCAGTTTACGGGCTACAAATGCGATCAGTGATGAAGTCCTTCATCTGATCAATAACAAATACTTCCCGGAAAAGTCATACAATGTGAAAAGCGAAGATTTATATAGATGTTCTGATCTAAAAATCACGGAAACCGTTTTTACCAGTAGCTTTGAGAAAGCGGATATTTGGCTAACCTATATAAGCGACGGAGGAATGTCTAAAGGCAACAGTAATATGCATGGTAAAATTTGGTTCTATACATATCCCTCCGAGAAGATGGAGAACCTTACTTTAGATGACTGCACCTTCTATGGAAAAACTAATGGTGCTATCCAAGTCACTGACTTCAATACGATCAACCAAGGCGATAATTATATATTCTACTCCAAAGAAGAACAGCCAAAGGCCCAAGCAGGAGAATATACCCGAATACCCTTGGGAAGATTCGACAAGGGGCTCAACGTCGGCTTCGTATATCGAGGCACAGACCGTCCACAGTTCTCCACTCCGGCATTAAATGGGCCGGATAACAATAAAGTACCAGATAATGGGACATTCTCCCATAATTACGTAGGCCATACCTTAAAATATGGTAATTCCTCTTTCAAAATAGAGAAAAACGTAGCAAACGGCTTCATTCACCACATTCAAGAAGGTGATTTTGAAGGAAATGTACTGGGAATGGAAAATCGCTGCCCAAACTATAGGGCCTATGATGGAGACTACAACGATATGCTTTGTCTAATCGAAAGTAATCCCGTTGCCATCGAGCCGGCAGAGCCGGTAACCCCTCCCGTCATAGAATCGCAAACGAACAAGAAAGGATTCCTCTTGTTCGAAGATAATTATCCAAACCAAGGCGATTTCGATTTCAATGACGCTGTCATATATTATAGCATCACAGCATATACCGATAAGAGTACCGCAGATGTTTATGCCCAGTTACTGGCTAAAGGCTGTACATTCCACAACCAATTTGGATTTAAGGACGCCAATGGACTAACTCCCTTTTTCTCCGATGTCAATGGATATGTCAATGTGAGAAAATTCGACAAGGAACCGGAAAGTGGGATTACAAAGACATTAACATATAGTGCGACTCAGCTGATCATGCCTTACATTGATAACGGGAAGGGACCGGTAAGTAAAAACGTCAAGAATACGGATCTATACCCATATGTATTGGATATTCCTTATTCGGAAAATCAACCTTTCCGTTGGTGTATAGAGAATAAAAGCATCGACGAAGCTTATAATTTTGACCAAGATTACCGAAAGGCACATGGAGATTGGTATGAGACTCCTAAAGATGAATCGTTAGTGATACAATTTACCACTCCGGATGAAGAGAAGAAAGATCCGGAAAATAAAGAATGAAGGATACACACTCATTGAAGGATCTCTAAAATCCTAACATCATATAAAAAACGGCGGGCTTTTTAAAGGCCCGCCGTATTAATAGAAGAATATATTATCTACCTTGGCGCTTACGCTCTGTCTCATCCAAGATGATCTTACGCATACGCATATTATTCGGGGTGATCTCTACGTACTCATCGCCCTTGATGTACTCAAGCGCATCCTCTAGGCTGAATACGATAGGAGGAGCCAAGGAAACTTTGTCGTCCGAACCAGAGGCACGCATATTCGTCAACTTCTTGGATTTGGTAACATTTACCACCAAGTCATTGTCCTTGGTATGCTCACCAACCACCTGTCCAGCGTAAACCTCCTCGCCCGGGGCGATGAAGAAACGTCCGCGGGATTGCAAGTTATTCAGGGCATAAGCGAAAGCCTGACCTGTCTCCATAGCGATAATCGAACCATTCATACGTCGTTCGATATCACCCTTCCACGGTTGATATTCCAAGAAACGGTGTGCCATGATAGCCTCACCGGCAGAGGCGGTCAATACGGCGTTGTTCAAACCGATAATACCACGGGAAGGAATCGTGAATTCTAAGTGCATACGACCATTCTTGCTTTCCATCATGGTCATCTCGCCCTTACGCTTCGTTACCATATCGATAATACGGCTAGAGCATTCCTCCGGAAGATTCACCGTCAATTGCTCTACCGGCTCACATTTCTCACCATCGATCTCCTTGATGATAACCTGAGGCTGACCTACCTGCAACTCGTATCCCTCACGACGCATCGTCTCGATCAATACAGACAAGTGAAGCACGCCACGGCCATATACCAACCAAGAATCAGCGGAATCAGTAGGAACTACGCGTAAAGCCAAGTTCTTATCCAATTCTTTCTGCAAACGGTCAAAAATATGACGGGAAGTAACAAACTTACCATCCTTACCAAAGAACGGAGAATTGTTGATCGTGAAAAGCATCGACATCGTAGGTTCGTCGATGGCGATCGGGGGCAGCGGTTCCGGATTCTCGTAGTCGCAGATCGTATCGCCGATTTCGAATCCGTCGATGCCGATCAGGGCGCAGATTTCACCGCAGGGCACTGCATCGACCTTTTTCTTGCCCAAACCTTCGAAAACCATCAACTCCTTGATGCGGCTCTTTTGCATCGTCACTCCGTCGCGTTTGGCCAGGGTGACGTTCTGTCCGGTCTTCAGCTCTCCGCGCGTCACTTTACCCACGGCGATACGGCCGATGTAGGAGGAGTATTCGAGCGAGGTGATAAGCATTTGGGGCGTGCCCTCCACGACGGCGGGTTCCGGAATTTCGTCGAGGATGGTGTCCAGCAGCGGAGAGATCGAGTCCGTCGGCTGATTCCAGACATGGGACATCCAGCCCTGTTTGGCCGAGCCGTAGATGGTTTTGTAGTCGAGCTGCTCGTCCGTTGCTCCGAGCGAAAACATCAGGTCGAAAACCTGTTCGTTGACCACTTCGGGACGGCAGTTGGGCTTATCGACCTTATTGATTACCACGATGGGTTTCTTGCCGAGCGAGAGGGCTTTCTGGAGGACGAAACGGGTCTGGGGCATCGTTCCTTCGAAAGCATCGACGAGCAGCAGCACGCCGTCGCACATGTTGAGCACACGCTCCACCTCGCCGCCGAAGTCGGCGTGGCCCGGGGTGTCTATAATGTTGATTTTACAGTCTTTGTAGATGACGGATACATTCTTCGAGAGGATCGTGATGCCGCGTTCGCGTTCCAGATCGTTGTTGTCGAGGATGAGTTCTCCGGAATTTTTGGCATTGTCGCGCAGCACGTGGCTCTGCATGATCATCTTATCGACCAGTGTGGTTTTGCCGTGATCGACGTGGGCGATAATGGCTATATTGCGAAGTTTTTGCATAAAGGGAATTTTAGGTTACAAAGGTAATGAAAATGAGAACAGAGTGTGATGGCCGTGTTCGTTTTTTATAGAATTCCTCTCGATTTTCTGCAAAAGGAGTGGATGTATCGGGGTGTCATGCTGCGGATTATGTCTCCCGGTCGCTTCTGTTTGCAGGGGCGGGCATATCGATTCCATCCTGTTTCGATGCGGGAGGCGTGGCAGGTCTGTTTCGTACGTTCGTTCCGGAACTCGAAATGCGGTTTCCCGCCTTTCGGTCCGAGCGACAGCCGGTCGGGAGCGTGTCAGACACAGCGAACCCGAACGCATCTGCGTTCGGGTTTGTTGTGTCTGACGTTGCGATTTATTTATACACGACTTCCGCCGCTTCGGGCTTTTCGAAAGCTCGCAAAAGCTGGTCCTGTCCTTCGTTCAGATAAATGGTTTTGAGCGATTCCATGGGGTTGCAGAAAAAGCCCCGAAGTTCCGGATTGTTACTTACGTCTATCGTTTCGAGCTGGTTCTCATAACACTTGAGAAGATACAGGGCGGGAAGATTCGACAAATCCAAACTTTGGAGATTGTTATTCTGACATTCTATTGCAGATAAATTAGGGACGTTCAAAAATTCCAATTTTTGAAGATTGCAGTTTGTGCATATTAATTGTGTTAATTCTGGACTGTTTAGATGCAAATTTGTTATTTCGATGTTAGAGCAATCTAACTCATGTAATATAGTGAGATTAGTTAAATCTAAATTTTGGATTTTATTATTCGATACGTGTAAATATTCGATCTCCTTGTTATTCGTCAAATCCAACTCCTGCAGTTGGTTGTCGTTGCAATAAAGCACATTCAACTTCGGACAGTTGCTTACGTCGAGGGCGGTGAGATTATTGCTTTCACAACGCAAAAGATCCAAGTCCGGGCACTGTAAATCCAAGTGGGTGATCTTATTTTGAGCGATATTAAGTGTTGTGAGCTTTGTACAGTTACTAAAATCGAGCGAAGAAAGATTGTTGAGTTCTAAATCAACTAAGTTCAATTCCGGACAATCGAGATAGAGTTCTGACATTTGACTTTGGCCTGCCATTAGGCTTTCCAACTTATGGTTGTTGCTGCAATCGAGAACGGATATTGTGGAAAAAGAATAAAATCCGTCTCCTCCGATTCTCAAATCTTTCAATTCCGGATTCGCAGATAAGTCCCATCTCTCAATTTCAAGAGAACAGGCATAACAATGTAGTTGCAAGAGATTCTTGTTTTGCGATATGTCCAGACTTTTCAGGTTATAATTCATCGAGCAATCGAGCGTATCGAGCAGTTTGTTGTTGCTTACATCGAGTTTGGTCAGATCGTTTCCCGACAAATTCAGGTAGTGTAGGTTCGTGCAGGCTTCTATACCGGTCGCATCGCACATATAGTCTTTTCCTCCAAATACTATATTTCCGGGGCAGTCGATTCGTACCACTAACGATGCTTCGTAGCGGGAGAGTTCTCCGTTACGGTCTAAATCGAAATACTTGAGCAGGTAAGAGCAGAGAAATTCGTCGGGGATCGTTACGGCTTCGCGCCCTTCCGGGCTGTCGGGGGTAAGCGGTCCATCCTGCGGAACGGGATCGTCTTTTGAACAGGCAGACATCAGGCCTGTAAATGCGAGCAATAACAGAGCTAATCTTTTCATGGTTCTGGGTGTAATTTAAGAAAGTTTGACATAAACGACGTCGGTTATGGCTCAAATATATATCCAAATATTTATGAAATAAAATGACGGTTTGGATATAATTTTTTGCATCCTTATCGTTTCTCGATAAATTGTCGCTCCGCATACCTCCTCATGACCTCCTTTTTCGTATTGTTCGTCGGAATATGCTGCCATCGAAAAAGCGCCCCGAATAAATCTCGGGGCGCTTTTTTGATGCCGGTCCTGATGGCAGGGATTCGGGTTTACTTTGTGTTTTTTACACGTCGGGTGAGCGATGCGGCGTAGGCATCCCAATCCTCGATCTCGCGCCGTGCTACGCCCGATTCGATGGCTGCACGCGCCACGGCCGTGGCGACGACCGCGAGCAGACGCGGGTCGCTCGGTTTCGGAATCAGGTATTCGCGTCCGAACGAGAGCGACTTCAGACCGTATGTTTTCAGGACCTCCTGCGGCACCGGTTCCTTGGCCAGGCGTGCCAGTGCGTGGGTGACGGCCAGCTTCATTTCGTCATTGATCGTACTGGCATATACATCGAGCGCACCCCGGAAAAGGTACGGGAAAGCGAGCACGTTGTTTACCTGATTGGGATAGTCCACCGCCGCACCGCCGGCCTTGGCGTCGTCGGGGAAGATCTCCGGCGTGGGGTTGGCCAGGGCCAGCACCAGCGGGTCGTGGGCCATCGTGCGGACCATTTCGGGCGTCAGGATACCTGGGGCTGAAACGCCGAGGAAGACGTCGGCACCTTGGAGGGCGTCGGCCAGCGTATCGACGTCTTCCCGGTCCGTGGCGAGTTGTTCCTTGACAGGATTCAGGTCTTCGCGGCGGGTCGAAACCACGCCTTTGCTGTCGCAGAGAACGAGATTTTCGCAATTCAGGCCGAGCTTCAGGAAAAGGCGGGCGATAGAAACCGCCGCAGCGCCTGCGCCGTTGATGACCACACGGGCGTCGGCGATGGACTTGCCCGCGATTTCGAGGCCGTTCAGCAGGGCCGCACCCGAGATGATGGCCGTGCCGTGCTGGTCGTCGTGCATAACGGGAATGTCGAGCGCTTCACGAAGCCGGGCTTCGATTTCGAAACATTCGGGAGCCTTGATGTCCTCGAGGTTGATACCGCCGAAGGTCGGAGCGATGGCCTTGACGGTTTCCACGAAACGGTCCGTGTCGGTCGCATCCACTTCGATATCGAAGGCATCGATGTCTGCGAATACCTTGAAAAGCATGCTTTTACCCTCCATGACCGGCTTGCCGGCCAAAGCCCCGATGTTGCCCAGTCCCAGGACTGCCGTGCCGTTGGTGATGACGGCGACCAGATTGCCTTTGCCCGTATATTTATAGGCGTCGAGCGGATTTTTCACGATTTCGAGGCACGGCTCCGCCACGCCGGGCGAGTAGGCCAGCGAAAAGTCGTGCTGCGAAGCGAGGGGTTTGGTGGGTACTACCGCTATTTTGCCGGATTGCCCTTCTGCATGGTAACGAAGGGCTTCTTCTCTCATATTTTTATTTTGCATTGTGTTTTATGGGTTTGATGAACTTATTTTTTTCGCAAGGATCGCGCCCGAGCCGGTATTCCGGTGAGAAAAACCGGAAAAGATCCGCCGGGGTCAGAGCCTGTTTACTGCGATCGGTTTTTTGTCGATGTAATTGGGATAGAGGAACAGCGGCATTCCGAGTGCCATACCTGCATGTACTTTTCCCTGTATGCCGATGGATTTCAAAAATTTGCATTTTTTGTCCTGTGCCAGTGCCGAAAGGACGAAGCCCGTGTAGATCTGGCTGACGCCGAGGCTTTCGGCCATCAGTGAACCGTTCTGGTAGGCAAGGTTGGCATCTGCGGCTCCGAAACGGTTCGCGTATGGAGTGTGAATGAGAAGCAGGGTTTTGGCTTCGCGCAGGATGAGGTCGTTGCCTTTGTCGTATTCGGCAATCAGCCGTTTGAAAGCAGGCAGGTAGTTATAAAATTCAGGCCGCAGACGTTTGAGTATGGGTTTGACGAGCGGGTTTTCCAATTTGCGGGCGATTCCCGCGAAAGTATCCAGCGTGAAACGGATGATCTTGTCCAGGATCGCGGGATCGGTGATGACCGTGAAACTCACTTCCTGGCGGTTGCTGGCCGTCGGAGCCCGGTGGGCGGCTTCGAGGATTCGGTCGATCGCTTCCTGCGGGACGGGACGGTCGGAGAGCGCTCGGTTCGAACGACGTGCCTTGCAGAGGAGCAGCACCTGTTCGGGCGAGGGCAGCCCGTTGCGGTCGATCGGATGGATTTTATCGGGAGAAAATGAACTGTGGCGGACCGAGCCGGTCGGGCAAACGGCCGCGCAATGTCCGCAGACGATGCAGGAGTCGATATTGCGCAGACCGATCGGGTCGCCGGGTTTGGCCTGAGTCATGATCCAGGCAGGGCAAACCTTGACGCATTTTCCGCATCGGATGCAGCTGGCGGTGTCGATATTGATTTGTACGTTCATAAATTTTGTCAGAGTATTGTGTGTTTATTGCCGATGTAGTCGATCATGGTTTGAACGACAGAGAAAAATTTTGGGAATTTGTACTGGAAAATCCGTTTCGGAATCTTATCTGCGGACCGGTGAATTACGGTCGGGGCCGTGTATTCTTTCGGAGCTGGATTGTGCGTTCGAGATACGGATTCGGGATATGACTTTACGGTGCGGGTATTTTAATACATATTGTGACGATATCTGTTGGTAGTCATAGCGGGTGTTTCGGTTTCCGGCGAGCCTTCATAAGAAAGTTATCATAAACAGCCCTTGGGACGGTGGATAATTTATCGACCGGATTTCCGTTTTTATGTCAGAACAGGGACTGTTCGCCATGGTCCGTCCGGGAGAATCCGAGATGTGCATAGGCCATTTCGGTCGCTTCCCGGCCGCGTGGCGTTCGTTTGAGGAACCCTTCTTTGATCAGGAACGGTTCGTAAACCTCTTCGATAGTCCCGGCATCTTCGCTGACTGCCGTAGCGATGGTGTTCAGTCCGACGGGGCCGCCGCCGAATTTTTCAATAATCGTCGAGAGTATTTTGTTATCCATCTGGTCGAGTCCCCGGGAGTCGATATTCAGGGCTGTCAGGGCGAACCGCGTGATGTCGAGGTCGATATGACCTTCGCCTTTGACCATGGCGAAGTCACGCACACGGCGCAGCAGGGCATTGGCGATGCGCGGCGTTCCGCGTGAACGGAGGGCTATTTCCAACGCCGCATCGCTGTCGATCGAAACGTCGAGAATGCGGGCCGAGCGGTTTACGATACCTTTCAGAACCGAAGAATCGTAGTATTCCAAGTGGCATTGGATGCCGAACCGGGCCCGCAGCGGCGATGTCAGCAGGCCGCTGCGCGTCGTCGCGCCGATCAAAGTAAAGGGAGCCAGTTCGATCTGTATCGAACGTGCGGAAGGACCCTTGTCCAGTACGATGTCGATCTTGTAGTCTTCCATCGCGGAGTAAAGGTACTCCTCGACGAGAGGACTTAAACGGTGTATTTCGTCGATGAAAAGTACGTCGCCGGGGTTGAGGTTGGTCAGAAGTCCCGCCAGGTCGCCCGGTTTGTCGAGCACCGGCCCGGATGTGACTTTCAATTGTGCATGCATTTCATTGGCGATGATGTTCGCCAACGTGGTTTTACCCAGTCCCGGAGGACCGTGCAGCAGCACGTGGTCGAGCGAATCGCCTCGCATCAGAGCCGCCTGGATGAAAATCCGGAGGTTATCCACGATCTTCTCCTGCCCGGCGAAGTTGTCCAGTTCGCGGGGGCGGATCTGATTTTCGAACTCCAGGTCGCTTTCGATGTTCCGGATGTTTTTTTCGGTGCTCATAGTCCATTCTGTTTCGGGCAAAGATAATGCAGCGGGTGGAATTTGTTCCCCATTACCGCTGCTATAGTGAAAGGTGTATAGGCAATCGTGCGGGCTTGCACGCAAAGATTGCCGAACCGCCTCCTATCCTCTGCAAAGATACGAATAAGCCGCGTGCAAAAGCAAATTTATTTGCGTTTTGCCGAGGCGAAGTATCTAAGAAGAAGTCAAAGATACGAAAAGGCGGACGTAATTATGAATGTTTGCTTTCAAAAATTTCCGGGAGCGTCCTGTCTTCTGCAAAGATGATGCGAGGAGAGGACAGGGCCGAATTTGTTTGAGTTCCTTTTTCCCCTCCCTGCGGAGCCATGGTACGTAAAAGTACGTTGTTTTCGCTGCGAGCGTCGTTTGGACAACCGTATCCTGTTCTTTTTAAGGATGGATCAATTCCGATAATTGCAAGGGTGTGTCGAGCAGATAGAATTACCGGTCGTGGGCCGATAATGCTTTTCTAATAATATAGGTGGGAACGATTTTAGATGAATTAGATTATTATATAACCGTAATTTATCATTATATTTGTCCAAAATTATTATATTAGTATGTCGTAATGGGGGTATGCAATAAAAAAGGCGCCTTGAAGAAGGCGCCTTGGAAGTGATCCCGACGGGATTCGAACCCATATCGTAAGAACCGGAATCTTAAATTCTATCCATTGAACTACGGGACCGGTGGCACAAAGGTATAAAAAAAATTGAATTATGCGACAAAAAATGGATAATTGGCAAAGAATCGACAGCGTTATTCGCTGGGCGAATATGACTATCAACTACTTTGCACTCTATATTGGATTGCCGCGGGGTGAAAACCTCTATCAGATAAAAAAGGGAAATAATGGTATTTCCCGGAACCTGGCCGACAAGATCGTGACCAAATTCCCGGAAGTCAGCCTGGCGTGGTTGCTTACCGGCGAGGGGCAGATGTTTGTGGACGAGAAATTATGCGGGGTGCAAATTCCGTTTTATCAGGTGGATGTCGAATCCCATATCACCCGTCTTGACGAGTTGGCCCCCGATCGGGAGATGGTGATTCCCCAACTGACCGGCTGCGACCTGGCTATGCTGTATAATGGAAAGGCTATGGGGTGTTCTATTCCGTCCGGATCGATCGTGTTCCTGAAAAAAATGACGCCCGAGGAGATTATTCCCGGACTCGAATACGTGATTGTCTGTCAAAAAATCATAACTTTGCGGATAGTTCGCACTTCGGAGCGGGATTCCGAATGGCGGTTGGTTGCTGCGGACCGGGAAAATTTCGACGATATTTTCGTCAAGGCTTCCGATATCGAGCAGGTATATCAGGTCGTGGGCAAGTTGGAAATTAAAATCTAAAATCGAATTATGTTTTCAGGAATCGTGGAAAGAACGGTGACGCTCACCGATATCCGTATCGAACAACAAAATAAGACCTTCACTTTTCGTGCGGATTTTTGCGGGGAGTTGAAGATCGATCAGAGCATTGCCCACAACGGCGTATGCCTGACCGTGGTGGATATTACGGAGGATACCTACTCCGTAACGGCAATGAAAGAGACGCTGCTGCGCAGCAATCTGGGCCAGTTGCAGGTCGGCGATATCGTCAATGTGGAGCGTTCGATGCGGCCCGATGCGCTGCTCGACGGCCATATCGTCCAGGGCCATGTGGATCAGACGGCCGTTTGTACGGCCGTCGATGATGCCGAAGGCAGCTGGTATTTTACGTTCAAATACGAACCTGCGGGGGATAATTGTACGGTGGAGAAAGGGTCGATTACGGTCAACGGTGTCAGCCTGACGGTCTGCAATTCGCAGGAGGGACAGTTCCAGGTGGCGATCATTCCCTACACCTATGAACACACCAACTTCAACCGGATCAAACCCGGTACGTTGGTCAATCTGGAGTTCGACATTATCGGCAAGTACATTGCCCGGCTCATGAAAAATTACCTGAAATGATGCCTATCAAAACCAAGGAGTTCGCTTCGCTGCTGGTTGCGGCGGTGGCTGCGATCGTCGTCGCGGCGGCCATGTGGCTGCTCGAAGCGGTGTGGTGGCAGACCCTCTGCGTGGCTTGCGCCGTGTTTGTCGGTATGACGTTACTGACGTTGTTTATTATTCGCAAGTACGTGGCTTATAAGCTGAAGCCGATCTACTCGATCGTACTTTCGCGTAACGTGCATACGCAGGAGATTCTGGATGAGCTCAAGGACAAGCACGTCGAAAACATTTCCGAGGAGCTGACCGCCTGGGCGGATACCAACGACAAGGAGATCGCGCGGCTCAAGGAAACGGAATCGTTCCGCAAGCAGTATCTGGGTAATGTGGCCCATGAGTTGAAAACCCCGATTTTCAATATTCAGGGGTATATTTCGACATTGCTCGACGGTGGTCTGGAGGACGACCTGATCAACCGTAAATACCTCGAACGGGCCGAGAAGAGCATCGACCGTTTGATCGACATCGTCAATGATTTGGATACCATTTCCAAGCTCGAGAGCAATATGACGCGCCTGAAAATGGAGTCTTTCGACATCGCTGCCATGACGCGCGAGATTGCTGAACAGGCCGAAATCGAAGCCGATAAGAAGGGAATTAAGATTCAGGTAAGGGGGGCCGACAGCCTGCCTTCGCCTTTCTGGGTCTGTGCCGACAAGCATTTCGTCGGACAGGTGTTGGTCAATCTGATTATCAACTCGATCCGTTACGGCAAGGAGGGGGGTGTAACGCGAATCAAATTCCGAGATATGCTGGATAAGATCCTCGTCGAAGTCGAGGACAACGGCGTCGGTATCGCCAAGGAGGACGTGCCCCGTATTTTCGAGCGGTTTTACCGTACGGACAAGGGCCGTTCACGCGAGCAGGGCGGTACGGGGCTCGGACTGGCGATCGTCAAGCATATTATCGAAGCTCACGGCGAGCGAATCAACGTCCGCAGCGAGTTGGGAGTAGGAACGACCTTCTCGTTTACGCTCAAAAAGGCTCAAACAGGACATTCCCACTAATTTTGCATAACGTATGATCCTTCCAATAACCGTTGTCTGGGATTTCAATCCCGTCTTTTTTTCGATCGGATCGTTCGATATCCGTTATTACGGACTGATGTGGGTGCTGGCGATTCTCGGCGGCATGCTTTTCTTCGACCAGGTCTGTAAACGCGAAGGGCTGCCCCAGAAGGTTTCGGAGTCGATTTTCGTCTATGGCACATTGGCCACGATCCTCGGTGCCCGTCTGGGACACTGTTTTTTTTATGAACCGGGGTATTTTCTTGCCCATCCCTGGGCTATCATTACGGATTTCCGCAACGGCGGCATGGCCAGTCACGGCGCTGCCGTCGGCCTGCTGATCTGTCTTTGGCTTTTTTCGCGCAAGAATAAACTTCCTTATATCTGGTCGCTCGATCGGATTATGGTACCGGTCGCTATCGGCGGCGCCATCGTCCGTCTGGGTAATCTGTTCAATTCGGAGATCGTGGGGGCGGTGACCGATGTTTCCTGGGGGTTCAAGTTCGTTCGGCTTTATCCGAATGTTCCCATCGACTCCATCCCCGTGCAACACCCGACCCAGCTTTACGAAGCGTTATGCTACCTGGTGATTTTCGGAATCCTTTGCTGGCTCTATTATGGGCGCGACCTGGGCCGGCGTCGTCCGGGCGTGATGTTCGGCGTGGGGCTGATCGGGATTTTCCTGACTCGTTTTTTCATCGAGTTCATCAAGTTGGATCAGGAGGCTTTCGAGCAGGGTATGCTGTTGAATATGGGACAGTTGTTGAGTATTCCGTTCATTCTGGTGGGGATTTATATGATTTACCGGGGCATGCACCGCTCTCCGGTAGATCCCGATACGGTGCGGGTGGTTCGACAGCAGACTGTCCGGCAGCAGGGCGGCAGTTCCAAGCCACGTAAACATCGTCGTATGAAATGATGCAGGACGAGGATTGTTTTCAATGCGCTGGCCGACGGACGGGAAATTTGGTTTCCGGGAGTCGGCTCGCTCGTTCCCGAATTTCGGAGTGCCTGGCGTGCATCGGCTCGGCAGTTGGAACGTCCTTCCCGGCGCATTGCCTTTCTCCTCTCCGAGCAGCGGGGCGTTTCCGTGATAGACCTGATTGCCCGGGCGGGGGCTTGCGATGTTGCTGCGGCCGAAGATATCTATTCCCGGTGGCTCGACAAAGCCCGGGTGGAGGACGGAATCTCCATTCCGGGAGTCGGGGAGCTCAATCACCGCTACTTTCGGCTCGATTCGCAGCTCGATGCCGTTCTCAATCCTCTCGGACACGATCCGCTGCCGCTGAAACGCCGATATTCCCGGCTACCCCTTTATCTGGGGATCGCCTTGTTTTGTACGGCGGCTGTCGGTTACGGAATCTGGCAGTACGGAGAGTGGATGCGGCTGCCGTTCGTGGGCGATTCTGAAAAGCAGGAGGTCCTTCCCGTTGCCGAGGTCGTTTCATCCGTCCCGGCAAGAACCGGGAGCGAAACTCCCGAAGCCACCGGAGGTGATGCCGAATCCGGTGCGATAGACTCCGAGCCGGTTGCTGAGAGCCGTCCCGTCGAAACGTCGCAGGATGATGAGGCGGCTGGCGTCGAAACCCTTTCCGAGGGCGCGACGGGTGCGGGCCGCGCCGATCTTGACGCCGACTACGAAGCGCCGGTTCCCGAGGTCGCCAGGATGATTCCCGGCAGAACGTATGTGGTTTGGGGCGTTTACAGCACCGAGGAGAATGCCCGGCGAGCCGTCGCCGAAGCCCGGGCCCGCCTGTCGGACACAAACTTCCGGATTTACTTTTTCGGGAAGAAGTGGATGGTTTCCGTTTTCGAAAGCGATTCTGCTGCGGAGTGCCGTGACTTTATGAGAAATGCGGGGGCCGGTCTGAAGGAAGTGTGGCCCTATACGAAAAAACGATGACTTTTGCACTGATCCTGCGGCGTGCGATCGACTGGTTTTATCGGCGCCCTTTTTCTTGTGTGATATCCGAAACGGTTTTCCGTTACGGGGCCTGCGGTGCGATCACGCTGTCCGTGGATGCGGTCAGCTATGCCCTGATCTATCATTTTCTGGTTGCAGGCCGTTATTTCGACCTGGGATTCGTGGTTATGTCGCCGCATATCGCCTCTTTGGTACTGGTTTTTCCCATTACGTTCTTCACCGGCTTCTGGCTGAACCGCTATGTCGCGTTCCGCACGCTGCCTGTTGCGGCGGGCAAACAGTTGGGGCGCTATCTATTGACAGTCGTAGGATCTATTTTGCTCAATTACGCCTGTATGAAATTTTTGGTCGAGGTGTGCGGTCTGTGGCCGACTCCTTCCAAGTGTATCACATCGCTCGCCGTAGCTCTTTACAGCTACCTGGCGGCCCGTTATTATACGTTCAAGGGAATTTCTTCGGTAAAATAGAAGGGATCTGTACTCGATTTATAGGCCTTGCTCTTCGACATTTGGCTCGGAGTTGTCGTTGCTCGCAGTTTTCGGGTGTTTGCAGTCCGGATTTTTCCGGAAATACTTTTGTGCTGTTCGTGAATCAGGTGTGAGCATAATTCGGTGCAGATGGCATGGATTGGGGATGATTACGAAGTAAACAGGCGAAGCGGGTTTGAAAACCCGCTTCGCCTGTTTCGGTTCCTACCCTTATTTGCAGAGTTCGAGGATACGGCGGGTCACGTCGCCCGTGATGTTGCCCGCTTCGCCCAGCCGGGAGCCGCGCTCGTTGAAGCGACGGACGATCTCGTCGATCGTATCTTGCCCGATCTGCAATTCGTGCAGGCGAGTAGCCAGTCCCAGCGAGCGGAAGAACTCTTCGGTGGCGCGGATCGTCCGG
>OLWI01000504.1_pt1 | contig 14736 bp, 10 predicted proteins | sample 1673731 | NCBI WGS metagenome assembly OLWI01 (sample SAMEA103958125, study PRJEB25191) | human gut metagenome
TTATTGGGGTTTGTTGACTTGTTTTCACTGATGCTGATATTTCTTCCGCTGTATCCCAAACCGGTCAATGGATATATCTATTCGGTAAATCTCTTAGGATATGTAGATGGAAATGCTTTCATAATCAGGATCTATTGGGCATTGTTTATCAGCTTGACGATTGCCGGAATCGTGAAAATACTGATGGTCTATTTCAAGTTTGAAAAGGGCAAAAAAGCGGTTACATTCATCTCTGTAGGACTCAGTATCATTGCTGTTTTGTTTTTGGCTATGGCGAGAGAGCCGTATGCGATAACAGTAACGTTCCTGTTATTGCTTATCAAAGGCATTCTGCTTTATAAGCAGGCTAAGGCAGGTCGATAAGATATTGTGCCCTGCAACTTCCAGTTTGTAGACCTAAAACAGAATACCGTTCCTTACATAGCAGTCATGCGCTTCGGTGCCTGGCTGCTAATTTTTTTGCGAAAGGAGCAGTATCGAATGAAGCTTGTATTAGCGGAAAAGCCCTCGGTTGCCATGAGTCTCTCGAAAGTGATCGGGGCAGATCAGCGCGGGGACGGTTATATGGAGGGCAATGGCTACCTTGTCAGTTGGTGTGTGGGGCATCTGGTGGAACTTTCCCAGCCGGAAGCCTATGATGAAAAGTATGCAAAGTGGAAGTATGATGATCTTCCGATTTTGCCGGAACATTGGCAGTATCAGGTGTCCGCCAGCACGAAAAAGCAGTTCGGAATCCTGAAAAAGCTCATGCAGCGGAAAGATGTGGAGAGTCTGATCTGTGCAACCGATGCAGGGCGTGAGGGCGAACTGATTTTCCGACTGGTTTACCATCAGTGCGGCTGCAAAAAGCCGGTGGAACGGCTTTGGATTTCATCAATGGAGGACAGTGCTATCCGGGAAGGCTTTCAGAAGCTCAGACCGGGAACAGAATATGATGCCTTATATGAGGCGGCTTTATGCCGGGAGCGAGCCGACTGGATTGTCGGAATCAACGCCACCCGGCTTTTTTCATGCCTGTATGGGCAGACCCTGAATGTGGGGCGCGTGATGACACCAACGCTTGCGATGGTGGTTATGCGAGATGCAGCAATCCGGGCGTTCAAGCCGGAGCCGTTCTACTCGGCAGAATTAAAATTTCGGGATTTTCAAGCGGGCGGTGAGCGAATGAAAGAAAAAGCAGAAGCAGAAAAACTGGTGGCAGAGTGTTGCCAGGCAGGAAGTGCCATCATTACCAAGGTAGAGCAGAAAGAAAAATCAGAGAAGCCCCCGGCCTTGTTTGATCTGACATCGCTTCAGAGAGAAGCAAACCGGCAGCTGGGATTCACTGCCCAGCAGACCTTGGATTACACGCAGGCTCTGTACGAGAAGAAACTCGTGACCTATCCCCGTACCGACAGCCGGTATCTGACGGATGATATGGCACCGCTTGTGCCGGAACTTGTTTCCGTGATTCAGCAGAGCTTTCAGATTCAGCCGGATGTGCCGGCACCGGTGAATGCAGCGCAGGTCATCAATTCTAAGAAAGTTACCGATCACCATGCTATTATCCCTACAAAAACAGCGGCGGGTTATGACATTTCCTCTCTTCCCAGTGGAGAACAGGCGATTCTTACCATGCTGACGGTGCGGCTGATTTGCGCGGTAGGAACTCCCTGCCGCTATGCAGAAACCATAGTAGAAGCCGAGTGCGCCGGTCAGAAGTTCCGCACGAAAGGCAAAACAGTCACGGATATGGGCTGGAGACAGTATGCAGGAAAGCCGGTTGAAGAGACTGAGAAGAATGCAGAGGCAGGTGAACTTCCGATACTTTCGGAAGGCATGACACTGGAACTTGCCGGTGTCGATCTGAAAGAAGGTAAGACCAGCCCACCCAAGAGGTTTACCGAAGATCTTCTGCTTTCAGCGATGGAAAGTGCCAGCTCGGATGAATTTCCGGCCGGTGTAGAGCGAAAAGGCATCGGCACACCGGCTACACGCGCTGCCATCATCGAAAAACTGGTGCAGAAAGGCTTTATCGAGCGCAGGGGCGATAAGAAAACAAAATACCTTTTCTCTACGGATAAGGGAAATGCGTTGGTGACGGTGGTGCCGGAACAGATTCAGTCCCCATCCATGACGGCAGACTGGGAGGAAAAACTGCTGAAAATAGAACACGGCGAGTATGACAGCGATGCCTTTATGGAAGAAATCAGCAGCATGGTCAGCGGACTTGTTAAAACCTACGAGGCTGTAAAAGGTGCTGATGTGCTGATGCAGCCGGAACGCAAGGTCATTGGCTCCTGTCCCGCCTGCGGCAGTGATGTCTGTGAAACGGCAAAGGGTTGGTTTTGCAGGGATAAGAACTGTAAATTTGCACTCTGGAAGGAAAACAGATTCTTTCAGACACTGGGAAAGCAGATGACAGAGGAACTGGCAAAGCAACTGGTAAATCGTGGAAAAGCACGGCTTACCCATTGCTATTCCAGGAAGTCCAATCGTTACTATGACACAACCGTTCATGTAGAGACCGGCGAGGACGGTGCAGCAGCATTTAAGCTGGAGTTTGGAGGTAAAAAATGAGCATGAAAATGATGAATGCAGCTTATCTGGTGGATAATGTCGCTCTGCTTTCCTTGCAGGAAAAGCAGGACGGCGTGGAATTCCATTGTTTTGATATGGACAGCAAGGTGCAGATTGCCGAGGGACACATTGGCTGGGATGTGTTGGATAAACAGCCGTTTTCTACGCTGGAAGAAAGCGCGAGGGTGGCAGCACTCAAGGAGATTCCCCAGCTGGACGGTCTTACCGTTGCGCCGGTAGCCCCGGAGATGCTGGAGCAGATGCGCGGCGGCAGAAAGGTTCTTTGGCAGATGAAAAAGGCTGATCCTGAACTGGAGAATGCTAAAAATATCCGGTTTATCACCAGCAGCTACGAGGATCGGTTCAAAATTCCGGATGGCAGTGCAGTGGAGATCGAGTATCCGAACCGGAAGTTCTCAGCTCGCTGCGAATATATGGACGAATATCATTTGCGCCTGGGGTATGATGTTTTGCACATCTGTCAGCTGGCAGAAATGCTGGAACGCGGCGGTGGTACATGCCGCCCGGAGCCGCTGATTACGGAAGAACGCAGTGCATGGGATTTGGGAAGCAAGGGCTTTCTTGCCATTCAGACCTGTGAGGACGGTTACGACTATACCTTATATCATAAGGACTTTACGGAAATTGACGGTGGACAGATCGACAACCCGGAAATCAGCATGAATGCAGCCAGAGACCAGATTCTTTCGGATTATGGGTTCGGTGGCCGCACCATGACGCGGATTGACTATGATGAACTTTGTGATCGTGCAGAGGAAGCGGAAATCAGCAGACGGGAATCTGTGCTGGGTAAACTCTCGGATTTGTCTTCCAGAACGGATACGCCGGTGAAAGCTGCCAAGGCGAAGGAGGCAGAGCGATGAAATACAAGCTTACGAAGGCAGAGCAGGAAACCGTCATCAATTTTGACAATGAACTGGATACTGCCAGTATTTACACCCATGACAGCCGCCTGATTAAGAAGCTCCGGGAACTGCGAAAACAGTATCCGGAGCAGTTTATTTTGGAGCACCGGGAGCATGGGTCGGTCACTTATACGATTCCGAAACGCTGCGTTGGTATCCGACCGCCTTATAGTGAAAAGCGGCGGGAACAGCAGCGGAAGGAAGCAAAGGAAAACGGCCTGCCGTTTATGGAGAAGGGAGAAATGAACGATGGCAAGAATTGAAAAATGGGATGAAGTGCATGGAACGCAGGCACCGGACGAAAGAATGATGGCATTTCTCGACAGTACTACCGACCAGTATGCGATTTTGCAGCTTCGCCGCAGCGAGGATACGGTATATGAACGCTTTTCGTCTATGCGCGAACTGGAACGGATGGGGCTGGAACCGGATATTGACCATTATGAAGTGGTTTATACGGCTCCGCTGCTTCCCTACAAGGATCAGAATACGATGTTGGAGGAACTGTATGCGAAATTCAATGTTTCCCGCCCTGATGATTTTACTGGGCATAGTCTTTCTGTGTCTGACATCGTGGCTTTACGGCAGAATGGTGTTGTAAGCTGTCACTATGTGGATTCCATCGGCTTCCAGGAACTGCCCGGATTTTTGAAACCGGAGAATTACCTGAAAGCCGCAGAAATGGCAATGGAAGACGATTACGGTATGATTGACGGCGTAATCAATAACGGAAAGAAGGAAGAACCGGCGGAGAAAGCATCGGTTCTGGATCAGCTGAAGGAAAAGCAGGAGGCGGTGCCGCCTGCACCGCCTCGTAGGTGCTGCGAAGAAAAGGAGTTATAAATGCGTTTTACGGATGACGAATGGATGCTCATGATGCTTTACAGCCCTGGCACACGGACAGGGCTGATTGCAGAGCTTCAGATGATGCAGAAAAGTCTGACCGGCAGAGATAGAAACCTGCGCAGGTGGACGGCCTCGCTGCTTGCGAAACTGGCAGAGATGACGGATGCAGAATATGAGGCACTGGATTTGTATCCGGACGAATAAAGGAGAGGAGGAAAAAGACAGATGATGACGAAAACGGCTTATTATATGCAGATGGCGCAGGAAGCTGCGGCACAGATCACTGGCAGCAAAGAACAGTGGACAGCGTTTCTGACCACATCCGCGCGGCTTTATAAGTATCCCTTTGCGGAGCAGCTGATGATCTATAAGCAGAGACCAGAAGCGACGGCCTGTGCAGAGTACGATCTCTGGAATGATCGGATGAACCGCTATGTGAAGCGTGGCTCCAAGGGCATTGCTCTTTTGGACATGCGCGGCGAGCAGCCGAAACTGCGGTATGTATTTGATGTGGCAGATACCGGAGAACGGAAGAATTCCCGACCGGTACAGCTCTGGAAAATGAATGCGGAGCATGAGCAGCCAATCATTCGCGCACTGGATACAGCATTTGATGTTTCTGCCGGTGCTGGGTCTCTGGAAAATCATATCATGGAAGCGGCAGAACGCCTTGCAAGGGATTACTGGGAGGAAAACCGCAGGCAGATCAGTGACATCGTTGCAGATTCCTATCTGGAAGGATATGATGAACTCAACATCGGAGCTTCCTTTAAGAGAGCTGCCGCTGTCAGCATCGCATATTCCGTCTTTACCCGGACGGTGGGCAATGCAGATGACTATTTTGAGCACGAGGATTTTCTGGACATTTTTGATTTTAATACGCAGGCTGCCGCCAATGTGCTGGGAACTGCGGTCAGCGAAATGTCCAGCCAGATCTTCCGGGAAATTGAACGCACGATCCGAACCTATGAAAGAGATAAGCAGGCAGAAAGGAGCCAAAACTATGATGGAGCTGAATTACACGAAGAACGGCGATTACCTGATTCCGGATATCCAGTTGTCGGTGCAGGAACAGAAGCCCCTGGGCAAGTACGGGAGGATGCGCAGAGCGTTCCTGCAGGAGAACAACACGCTGCTGTACAATCACCTTATCCTGACCGAGAAGCTGTATCCGCACCTGTGGGAGATTCAGGAGACCGCGACCGCACGGATGGAGCAGATGATGGCGGATCTTCTGAAAGCGAATCCGGCACCGGACAAGAAATCAAACCAGATGGCCTGGGTGCAGCACATGAACATGCTGAAAGCGCAGGCAGAGGAAGTCATTCTGACGGAACTTATCAACAGTTAAACTTCATGAGTTTGTTTCAGTCCGAAGCAGAGCAGATTCAGAAAATTGATGCGGCGGCAGAAAATGCAGCCAAAGAAGCGGAGAGCGAAAAGCCCTCCGCTTTTGTCATTTCTGAGGATGAAATCGACCGGATGCTGCGGACAGGCTCCAATTTTGAAGGCGGAAAGATCCGTATTTATGCGCTGTATCAGCAGCAAGGGGACGCAAAAGAACGAGCTGCATTCTTGAAAGCGGAATACGGTCTCGGTGGCCACAGCTATACCTTTATGGATGGCAGTCGCGGTTTTGCCGATTATAACGGAAGAGGTATTCTGCTTCGCAATTATGACCATGACCGGGAAGTGCGACTCACATGGTCGGCGGTGGATAAGCGGTTAGACCGGCTTGTGGAAAATGATCAGTACCTGACCGCGCTGGAAATGGAAGAGTATCGGAAGCTGGAGCAGGAATACGGCGCGCCGCTTCCTATGCCGACTGCCGCCCATGTGTTTCCGCCAACGCCACCGGAACGCTACGATACCGGAAATGAGCATGTGGACAACATGCTGAATACGGCTGCGGATGTATATGCCCGGAGTGAACTGGCGGCACCACAGCGGTTTACCGTGATGGAGACAGACGATGGTTATGCGGTCTGGGATGATATTCAGGACGGCATTCATGTGGAGCCGGATGGCGTCAGCGAAGAGTTTACCAGCGAATGGGAGGCAGAGACCTACCGCCAGCAGTTGATTGAAAAAGTTCAGGAACGGGAAGCAAAAGACTGGCTCTATGTTGAACAGAGCAAGCAGAATTTGCAGCAGGACATTCCATTCCCAGATGTGGAATCCGAAGAAGTACAGGAATCGGCTCACGCAGAGACAGATCCTCTGGTACTGGAAATGCAGGAACACGCCAGCGAACTTTCCAGAGAGTCTGGCTATGCACCGGATGAACGGTTTGTGGTCACAATGACCGGCGAGAACTTTCCGGATTCTAAAGATGCGTTTGCCATCTGGGATTATGTCAAAGAAGAGTATTACGGATATTCGGACGGAAAAGTGCAGACATTTGCCGATTATGTGAGTGCATCAGAGGCGTTGCAGGAGATTCGCGGCAGGAACATGGAGGCTGAAAAAGAGCCTGCAACTGTGCAGCCAGAACCCGCAGCTCCGGTGCAGCCGGATTATCGCGTTGGCGATACGCTGTATCTGGACGGAAAGGCATTTACGATTGAAAAAGTCGGGCTTTTCGATGTGGAACTTCGGGACCCGGATTCCGTGTATCCGATCTTCCGCTCGGAAAGCAAGGAAAATCTGGCAAGAATTTTGGGGCATGAGGAAAATGTTCACCTGCACAATCTGGTGGTTGATCTGAATTCTGGAAAAGAAGAAGCGTTCCGGGCAGGGCATGAAGCAAAACATGCGGAGAACTACCGCATCAACAGCTTTCACCTCGGCGAAGGCAGTCCTAAGCAGAAATTCCGTGCCAACATGGATGCCATCTACACGCTGAAAGCCTTAGAAAATCAGCATAGGGATGCGACACCGGAGGAACAGGAAACGCTGGCCAATTATGTCGGCTGGGGTGGGCTGGCAGATGCCTTTGACGCAGAGAAAACTGCCTGGACAGGCGAATATAAGGAGCTGAAAGCAGCTCTTACGGAAGAAGAATATGCCGCAGCCAGGGCTTCGACTCTGAATGCGCATTACACCAGCCCTACCGTGATCCGTGCAATCTATGAGGCATTGGACGGTATGGGATTTGAGAAAGGCAATATTCTGGAACCGTCGATGGGTGTCGGCAACTTCTTCGGTATGCTGCCGGATTCCATGCTGGGAAGCAGACTGTATGGTGTGGAACTGGATTCCATCACCGGGCGCATTGCGCAGAAATTGTATCCGCAGGCAGAAATCAAGGTGGCAGGCTTTGAAACCACCGACCGGCGCGACTTCTATGATCTGGCCGTGGGCAATGTGCCCTTTGGCAACTACCGTGTCAGCGATAAGCCCTATGATAAACTCGGATTTTCTATCCACAACTATTTCTTTGCCAAGGCATTGGATCAGGTTCGTCCCGGTGGCATCGTGGCCTTTGTTACCAGCCGCTATACGATGGATTCCAAGAATCCGGACGCGCGAAAGTATCTGGCGCAGAGGGCGGAATTGCTGGGAGCCATTCGACTTCCTAACAACGCATTCCGTGCCAATGCCGGTACAGATGTAGTGTCGGATATCATTTTTCTGCAAAAGAGAGACCATCCAATTGATATCGAACCGGATTGGGTGCATCTGGGGCTGACATCGGAGGGTATTACCCTCAACAGCTATTTTGTTGACCACCCGGAAATGGTGCTGGGTGAGATTACAACGGAAAGTACCCAGTACGGCAAGGAAGAATGTACGGTCATTCCGATTCCGGATGAGGATCTGGGAGACCAGCTGCATGAGGCTGTGCAGCATATCGGCGGTCACTATGAAGCGCAGGAGCTGGCACCGGAGGAAGAACTGTCCTTGCAGGGCGAAACCATTCCGGCAGACCCCAATGTAAAGAACTTCTCCTATGCGGTGGTGGATGGGGATGTCTACTTCCGTGAGAACAGCATCATGCGAAAGGCTGACCTTTCTGCGACAGCCACCGGCAGGATCAAGGGCATGGTGGAGCTTCGTACCATTGTGCAGGAACTGATCGACTATCAGCTGAACGATTATCCGGAGGACGCGATTGCCCAGAAACAGCGGGAACTGAATGTAGCCTATGACCGATTCGCCGATCAGTATGGGCTTATCAACTCCCGTGCAAATGCGCAGGCTTTTTCAGAAGATTCGTCTTATTATCTGCTCTGCTCTCTGGAAAATGTAGATGAAAACGGCAGGCTGGAATCCAAGGCGGATATGTTCACCAAACGGACGATTCGACCGGAACGGGCTGTTACCAGCGTAGATACTCCGGCAGAGGCTCTGGCAATCTCCATCGGAGAGCGCGGCAAAGTGGATTTGCCCTATATGTCGGAGCTTTTAGGTACACCGGGAGAATTTGAAAAAATCCAGCAGGAACTGCATGGTGTCATTTTCAAAGACCCGATGACGCAGGGCGGCGAGGAAACCGGCTGGGTGACGGCTGATGAATATCTGTCCGGCAATGTCCGGGAAAAACTCCGCGTGGCAGAACTGGCTGCGGCTTCTGACCCTGCCTTTGCGGTAAACACGGAATATTTGAAGAAAGCACAGCCGAAAGACCTGGATGCGTCGGAGATTGATGTGCGCCTTGGTGCCACATGGGTCAATCGGGATTATATCCAGCAGTTTATGGAAGAAACCTTTGAACCGCCGTTCTATCTGCGCAGAAATATTGAAGTGAAATTCTCTCCCATGACGGCAGAATGGCAGATCACCGGTAAGAGTACACCGAGCCGGAATGATGTTCATGCCTATATGACCTACGGCACCAGCCGTGCCAATGCCTACCGAATTCTGGAGGATACGCTGAATCTGCGGGATATTCGTATTTACGATACCGTGGAGGATGCAGACGGCAAGCAGAAGCGGGTTCTGAATAAAAAGGAGACCACCCTCGCCCAGCAGAAACAGCAGGCCATTAAGGATGCGTTCCAGAACTGGGTGTGGAAAGACCCTTATCGCCGCGCGGAACTTGTGGAAAAGTATAACGAGCTGTTCAACAGCACTCGTCCCCGTGAGTATGATGGTTCTCATATCCGCTTTGGCGGCATGAATCCGGAAATCCGGCTGCGGGAACACCAGCAGAATGCCATTGCTCATGTGCTGTACGGCGGCAATACGCTGCTGGCCCACGAAGTGGGTGCCGGTAAGACTTTCGAGATGGCCGCTTCTGCTATGGAGGCAAAACGGCTGGGACTGTGCCAGAAATCCATGTTTGTCGTTCCGAATCATTTGACCCTTCAGTGGGCAAACGAGTTTCTGCGTCTGTATCCGAGTGCAAAATTGCTGGTAGCAAGCAAAAAGGACTTTGAAACTGCCCGCAGAAAGAAGTTCTGCGCACGAATTGCCACTGGCGATTACGATGCGGTTATCATCGGTCATTCCCAGTTTGAGAAAATCCCGGTGTCCGCAGAACGGCAGGAGCGGATTTTGACTGTCCAGATTGATGAAATCGAAAACGCCATTGCTGAGATGAAATCCCAGAATGGCGAACGTTTCTCCATCAAACAGATGGAAAAGACCCGGAAAGGATTGGAGGCGAGATTGGAGAAACTTCGGGCAACCGACCGAAAAGACGATGTGATTACCTTTGAGCAGCTGGGCGTAGACCGACTGTTTGTAGACGAAGCACATGCCTTTAAGAATCTGTTCCTCTACACAAAAATGCGCAATGTTGCAGGCTTGTCCACATCGGAAGCGCAGAAATCTTCGGATATGTTTATGAAGTGCCAATATATGGACGAGTTGACAGGCGGGCGCGGCATCATTTTTGCGACCGGCACCCCGGTCAGCAACAGCATGACGGAGCTTTACACCATGATGCGGTATCTCCAGTACGGCACGTTGCAGCAGAAAGGGCTGACCCATTTCGACAGCTGGGCTTCTACCTTTGGTGAGACCACCACAGCCATTGAGCTGGCACCGGAAGGAACCGGATACCGGGCAAGAACAAGATTTGCAAAATTCTTCAACCTGCCGGAGCTGATGAATATGTTCAAGGAAGTGGCAGATATCAAGACTTCCGATCAGCTGCATCTGCCGGTGCCGGAGGCAAAATTTGAAACCGTGGTGGTGCAGCCTTCGGAGCATCAGCAGGCGATGGTGGCGGAGCTTTCGGAACGGGCGGCGGCTGTGCATTCCGGTGTGGTAGACCCGTCGGTCGATAACATGCTGAAAATCACATCGGATGGCAGAAAGCTGGGACTGGATCAGCGATTGATGAATCCGCTCCTGCCGGATGACCCAAATAGCAAGCTCAACGCCTGTGTGCGGAATGTGCTTCGGATTTATGAGGAAGGACAGTCGGATAAGCTGACCCAGTTGCTGTTCTGCGACCTCAGCACGCCGAAGAACGATGGAACCTTCAATGTCTATGAGGATATCCGCGCCAAACTAATTCAGTCCGGTGTGCCGGAAGAAGAAATCGCATTTATTCATGATGCCGATACTGAGGCAAAAAAGAAAGATTTGTTTGCCAAAGTGCGTACCGGACAGGTACGGGTATTGTTAGGTTCGACACAGAAGATGGGCGCAGGCACGAACGTGCAGGACAGGCTGGTGGCCGTGCATCATCTGGATGTGGGCTGGCGGCCTGCGGACATGACCCAGCGAAATGGTCGTATCATCCGTCAGGGAAACCGAAACAAAGAAGTGCAGGTTTATCAGTATGTGACGGAAGGAACTTTTGATGCCTACCTCTATCAGACACTGGAGAATAAGCAGAAATTTATCAGCCAGATCATGACCAGCAAATCTCCGGTACGTTCCTGTGATGATGTGGATGAGCAGGCACTTTCCTATGCGGAGATCAAGGCACTTTGTGCAGGAGACCCGCAGATCAAGGAGAAAATGGACTTGGATGTAGATGTTGCAAGGCTGAAAGTGCTGAAAGCAGATCATCAGAGCCAGCAGTACCGATTGGAGGATAAGCTGATGAAATATTTTCCAGCTGAGATTGAGAAAACGCAGGGGTTCATCAAGGGCTTTCAGTCGGATATTCGGACGGTGGCGGCACATCCGCTGCCGGAAGAGGGGTTCTGCGGTATGGAGGTGAATGGCACACAATTTACTGAAAAAGCCGAGGCCGGTGAAGCAATTCTTGCGGTCTGTAAAGCCAATCAGAGTTTGGAGCCGGTGCCGCTTGGCAGCTATCGTGGTTTCAAGATGGAGTTGTCATATGACAGCTTCCAGAAAGAGTATCAGGTGCTGCTGAAAGGCGAGATGACCCACCGGGTGCCCATCGGCACCAGTGCTGCGGGCAATATCCAGCGTTTGGATAATGCTCTTGCCGGGATTCCTGCAAGGCTGGAGAAGGCGGAACAGCAGCTGGACAATCTTAGGAGCCAGCAGGAAGCTGCGCAGGCCGAGCTTGGAAAGCCGTTCCCCCAGGAGGCAGAACTGGCGGAAAAGAGTGCAAGACTGGCAGAACTGGACGCACTGCTGAATATGGATGACCGTGAAAATGATGATCCAGACCGTGAGAGAACAACGGAAAAGCCGTCTGTCCTGGCAGAGCTGCGTGACCGTGCAGGGCGCATTCCGCCGATGACACATCGAAATGATGAGGAGGTGGCACTATGAGTGTTCGGGAACACTGGATCAATGTCCGGGTAAACCCGGAAGAGCTGGCGAGGATTCGTGAAAAGCAGAAAGAATTGGGGATTCGGAATACCGGTGCCTATATGAGAAAAATGGCGATGGACGGGTACTGCGTAAATCTTGATTTGTCGGATGTGGCGCAGGTATCCACACTTCTTCGCCGATGCAGCAACAACCTGAACCAGTACGCAAAACGCGCCAATGAATCTGGAAGCATCTATGCGGAGGATATCCGGGATTTGCAGAAGCGACTGGATGAACTCTGGGAGATGCAAAAGCTGATCTTAAAGAGGCTTTCTGGTATTCGATGACGGCGCAAACGTGCGGAATTTCTATTGCACATGGCACAGATGAAACAGTCTGTGTCATTACATATTTTTTGCAGGTCTTCCTGTTGACATCGTGGTGTTTGACAAGCGGGTACGATAAAATGAAGATGAAAAGAAAAACGAAGGGGTGAAATCCATGAAGATCGTATGTTTTTTGTTGAAGCTGGTGCTGAAAATCCTGTTGCTGCCGGTTGCGTTTCTGCTGCGATTTCTGTGCTTTATCTGGAATCTGCTGATGCAGCTATCCCTGTGGGTACTTTCGCCGGTTATGCTTTTCGTTCTTGGCTGCGGTATCTATTCGGTGGTTCGGGCGAGCTGGACGGATGTGTTCCTGCTGACCCTGATTGAGATGGGACTGTTCGCAGCTGCGGTTGGAGCGGGCGGCATCATGGAACTGATGGAACGGCTGTGCGAGTGTGTAGAGGATGTTTTGACAATTTGAGTTCAGGAGGGATTGGATGGATATTCAGTTTATGAAAGATTATTATGATTTACGATACGAGGAAACAGATGGAGAGAATCATTTTGTGAATGAGACTGCTTATCAGGAAAAACAGTCTGAGCAATCGAAGATGGAAGACCAGCTGATGGAAATGGTGGGCGGCAGCGAATCTAATGTGTGGAAGCTGTACGAAAGCATTATGTGCGTCTATTTCGATATGGAAGAGATCATCAAGCAGGCCGTTTATTTGCAGGGAGCTTATGATCGGGAACGGATGTTAAAATGAGAATAGTGAATTGGTAAGAGCTGCCTTCGGGTAGCTCTTTTTAGATGGAGGAATATGAAAAATGGCGGCTACAAGACTAATTGCGCTGCATATCAATAAAGGAAAGACGGTAGCGCAGTGTCTGGCTGACCGTACTGATTATTCTGAGAATGCAGCAAAGACGGGAGATGGAAAATATATCAGCGCGTATGCCTGTGACGCAAAGACCTGTGATGAAGAATTTCTGCTTTCCAAACGACAGTATGAGCATATCACGGGAAGAACCCAGGCGCATGATGTGATTGCATATCAGATTCGGCAATCCTTTAAGCCCGGAGAAATCACGCCGGAGGAGGCGAACAAGGTTGGCTATGAGACGGCCATGCGATTCACCAAGGGAAAACACGCATTTATCGTGGCAACTCATGTTGATCGTGCGCACATTCATAACCACATTATTTTTAATTCGACTACATTAGACTGCACCAGAAAATTCCGAGATTTTCGCTTATCCGGTCTTGCACTGGCAAGGCTCAGTGATATCGTCTGCCTGGAACACCGGTTGTCGGTCATTATCCGGAAGCCCTATGGAGAACGGCAGAAGAGAACGGAATACCCGGAGAAAAAATCGCAGCGGGATGAAATCTGCGAGTCCATTGATGCAGCATTGGCAAGAAAACCAAAAGACTTTCGGGAACTGATCGGAATTTTGCAAGAGGCAGGATACGAGTATAAAGATGGAAAACAGCCTGCCCTGCGGGGAAAAGGCCATGCCAGATTTGCTCGTTTTCGCTCTCTTGGCAAAGGATATTCGGTCGAAGAACTCTGCGAAGTGATTGCCGGGAATGCGGTTCATAAAAGTAAATTTGCAGAGAAAATCCGCACAAGCGCACGGTCTGCACAGGTGCATCAGAGAACGGAGCTGTCGTTCCTGATTGATGTCCGTGCCAAAATGCAGGCGGGCAAAGGCGCGGGATATGCGCGTTGGGCGAAAGTCTTTAATCTGAAGCAGATGGCGAAAGCTATGATGTTCATGGAAGAGCATGGAATCAAGAGCTATGCAGAGCTGAAAGAAAAAGCAGATGGGATTTCTGAAAAATGCGATGCGCTGCTGGAATCTGTAAAGGCAGATGAGGCACGGATGTCGGAAGTGTCGGTGCTGCGGAAGCATCTAATCAATTATGCCAAGACAAAAGATGTTTTTGCCGCGTATAAAGCATCCGGCTACAATCGAGAGTTCTATGAAGCCCATCGAGATATGCTGGTCTTACGCAGCGCAGCGAAAAAGGCATTTGATGCCTATAAGAAAGAGAACGGTTCTGACAAAAAGCTCCCGCGCATCAGCGAGCTGAACACAGAGTATGCGATACTTCTGGAACGAAAGAAAAGCTCCTATGCAGAGTATCGCAAGACCAAATCGGAAATGCAGGATTGGCTTGTGGCACAGAAGATTGTGCAGGAAATCCTGAAAGAGGACGAACAGAAGAAAGAGCAGCTGCATGAGCAGGAAGTGCGGCAGGAAGAAAATAAAGAGAATAGTAGATGATGGAATGTCCGGTGCAGTGTGGGGGTAATGCTCATGCTGCACCGGGCTTTTTTTGTGTGAAAAAATATTTGTGATGATGTTGCTTATTGATTGCTCTTGACTTGAATTTTGTATCTCAACATAAAAGAAGTTATAATACAGATAGAAAGTTAAATTGATGAATGGGAGGTATGCTTTGTGCCCTTACAGATTATTAGGAACGATATTACAAAAAT
>OLWI01000521.1_pt1 | contig 14147 bp, 17 predicted proteins | sample 1673731 | NCBI WGS metagenome assembly OLWI01 (sample SAMEA103958125, study PRJEB25191) | human gut metagenome
CGACACTGATTTCCAGAATGGTTGCCGCGATAGTGATAACAGTGTTGCTCTGCAATCAGACACGTATCTTGCATATTGAGCGGACACTGAAAATCCGGTTTGATGGAAGAATGATACGGAAAATACTTGCAATTGGGGTTCCCAATGGTCTGGAAAACAGTATGTTTCAGCTGGGCAAAATTTTAGTGCTGAGTCTGGTTTCAACCTTCGGTACTTATGCAATTGCGGCAAATGCAGTTTCCAATGCGATTGCGCTGTTCCAGATTCTTCCTGGAATGGCGATCTCGCTGGCAATTACGACAGTTATTTCCCAGTGCGTCGGCGCAAATGACTATGAACAGGTACATTACTATCTGAAAAAACTGCTTGCGATCATTTATGTGGCAATGGTGGGAACGGTAGCACTTATTTTCCTTGCACTTCCATTGATTTTGAAAGCATACAATTTGTCAGATCAGACAGCTGCGGCAGCAACAAATATTATTCATTTCCATGGAATCAGTGCAATGATTATCTGGCCACTTTCATTTGCTCTTCCAGCAGCGTATCGTGCGGCAGGAGATGCAAAAGCCTGTATGTATACATCGATTGTGTCGATGTGGATTTTCCGGATCGGATTCAGTTATCTGGTAGGAAAATATATGGGACTGGGAGTATTTGGCGTGTGGGTTGCAATGGTGATCGACTGGGTAGTACGTGCAATCTGTTTTATTATCCGGTACTTTAATGGAAAGTGGAAACATGGAGCAATTGTGTAAATACAGAAGAAAGTTGTCATTTGTGTTAGAAAGATGATGCCTGAATATGAGTTTTAATTGCAGACCAGAGTTCAAACTTTGGTTCAGGCGATAGAAAATGCTTGTAAAACATCCAGAGCTCTACTATAATAAAATATAAAAGCAATAAATAGAAAAAGCGGTCTGAAAGGATCGTATTTTACAGGAGGAAAACCTTGAAGAACGAATTAGTGATTGTACTTGACTTTGGTGGACAGTATAACCAGCTTGTCGCAAGACGTGTCAGGGAATGTAATGTATATTGCGAAATTTATTCTTATAAGATTGATATCGAAAAGATTAAAGCAATGAACCCGAAGGGAATTATCCTGACAGGAGGACCGAATAGCTGTTACGAACCGGATTCACCGACTTATTCTGAAGAACTCTTTAAGCTTGGCATTCCGGTACTTGGTCTTTGTTATGGTGCACAGCTTATGTCTCACGTACTTGGCGGAAAAGTTGAAAAAGCTGACGTCAGAGAATATGGTAAGACAGAAGTCATCATCGACAAGAAAGATTCCAAAGTATTTGAAAATGTATCTGCAACAACAACCTGCTGGATGAGCCATTTTGACTATATCTCACAGGTTGCACCTGGATTCGAGATCACAGCACACACAGCAGACTGCCCGGTCGCAGCAGCTGAGAATACAGAAGCTGGATTATATGCGATCCAGTATCATCCGGAAGTACTTCACACAGCAGATGGAACTAAGATGTTATCGAACTTCGTATTAGGTGTCTGCGGATGTGCAGGCGACTGGAAGATGGATGCATTCGTAGAGAATACAATCCGGGAGATCCGCGAAAAAGTCGGCGACGGAAGAGTACTTCTTGCACTGTCAGGCGGAGTAGATTCTTCAGTGGCAGCAGGATTGTTATCCAGAGCTATCGGAAAGCAGTTGACATGTGTATTTGTCGATCATGGTCTTCTCCGTAAAGATGAAGGTGATGAAGTAGAAGGTGTATTCGGACCAAATGGACAGTTCGACCTGAACTTTATCCGTGTAAACGCACAGGAACGTTACTACAGCAAGTTAGCAGGAGTAAAAGAACCTGAACAGAAGCGTAAAATAATTGGTGAAGAATTTATTAGAGTTTTTGAAGAAGAAGCAAAGAAAATCGGAGCAGTTGACTTCCTTGTACAGGGAACAATTTATCCTGACGTTGTTGAAAGTGGTTTAGGTGGCGAATCAGCAGTAATTAAGTCACATCACAACGTAGGTGGATTACCTGACTGTGTAGATTTTAAGGAAATAATCGAACCACTTCGTGATTTATTTAAGGACGAAGTAAGAAAAGCCGGCTTAGAAATGGGTATACCTGAATATTTAGTATACCGTCAGCCTTTCCCAGGTCCGGGACTTGGAATCCGTATCATCGGTGAAGTAACAGCCGAAAAAGTTAAAATGGTACAGGATGCAGATGCAATTTATCGTGAAGAAATTGCAAATGCCGGATTGGATAAAACAATAGGACAGTATTTTGCAGCACTTACAAATATGCGTAGCGTAGGTGTAATGGGCGACGAAAGAACATACGATTACGCCATTGCACTTCGTGCAGTAAATACTGTAGATTTCATGACAGCAGAAGCTGCAGAAATACCTTACGAAGTATTGTCAAAGGTAATGAGCAGAATCATAAACGAGGTGCGCGGGGTCAATAGAGTAATGTACGATTTGACAAGTAAGCCACCTGGAACTATAGAGTTTGAATAGTTGAAGCTGAGCTGTAAAGCCTTTGTTTACAAGGGTTTTACAGCTTTTCCTTTATAGGATTGCATTTTCATTGCATTATTTTTCTTCAACTGCTCTGTGATAGATTGCTGTATGTTGATTGCTGGTATAATTAGCAATGCTTTCAGTAGCAGATTGTACTTGTAATATTCCAGTCAGCTTTTTAGCAACTTCAAGATTCGTATTTGGATACAGATGACCATAAGTGCCGAGTGTTGTCTGTATTTTTTCATGTCCTAAACGTTCCTTGATAAGTAAAGGATTTTCGCCCATGCTGATAAGCAATGAAGCGTGTGAATGTCGCAAGGCATGAATTTTAATACGATGAACACCTGCTAAATTTGACAACTTTTCCAAAGCTCTGGGAAGCGTTGTTTTACTGGTTGGAGTTCCGTTATAACTTAGTACAAGTGGACAATCGGGAAGAACCTGTTGCTGAACACTTTGCCAAGCCTTTAGCTCATTGAGTGTATCTGAATCAATATAAATAGTACGGATACTTGCCTGTGTTTTCGGCTCAACGAATTTATAGTCCGTCATTGTTCGGTAATATAATGTTTTGGTAATGCTAAGCAAGCCTGTTTCAAAATCTATGTCTGACCAATGTAATGCTGACGCTTCGCCAATTCGCATACCAGTCATAAATAATAACCAGAACGATATAAACAGATAATGTTCATAATAGTCTTTCTTACAGAGTAAGGAAATAACCTTTTGAAATTCTTCTAATGTCCAGAAATCAACTTTGGTTTTCTTGCTTTTGATATTGCCTATCATACGAGAAGGATTTTTCTTCGCAATTCCAAGAACAATAGCTCTGTCAAATGCGATAGAAAGCATTCCCTGTACGATACGAATGTAATTAGGGCTAAAATCTTTTGCAAGTTTCAACTGCCAGTTTTGAACATGGATAGGTTCGATTTCGTCTGTTTCCATTTTGTAGAAATAGGAAAAATGTTTCTTGATGGTAGTAGCACGATTAAGATAAGTGCTTTCTTTTACCTGTGTTTTATACCATGGCAGGTAGGTTTCTTCTATAAATTGCTGAAAAGAAACGCCATCTTTTTTTGTTGTTAATTCTTCGGTAGAAGCTAACACCAGTTTTGAATATTCTTCCTTTGCTTCTTTTTTCGTTCTGAATCCACTTCGGTATTTCTGTATCTGTTTTCCGGTAATGGGATTGTAGCCTAAATTAGCTCTGAAATAATAAGTTCCGTTATCTGCTTTCTTAATAGGGTCTTTTGCCATGATTTCACTCCTTACATGATATGCAAGAAGTACAATCAATCGTTTGTGTCTGATAATGTAATCCCTAATAATTCTTCCACGGCTTCTTTGGGTACTCTGTCCAATTTACGGGATTGGTAATAAGTATGCCCTTTTTCAATCATAAGTTTTTTTGCTTTTCTTATGATGTCTGCCGAGAAAGAAGTTCCATAACCTAGTGCTATGAGGTCTTTTTTTGTTACGGTAATCATAATCCTCCTTTCCATAGACCAGATAAGGAAATCTCAATATCTTGTCTATCAGTATATCAAATGATGAGCAAAAAAGCTCTATTAAGATGATTTTTTCTTGCAAAATCGTTGTTAGATAGTTTTACAAGCAATCAGACGGCTTCGGCAAGCTCCGCTGGTATCTCAACCATTCCCATTCCTGTGGGCTGAACCGTGTCATACGGGTGTATCATTATCCTGTGTTGCAGGTCATGGCAGAACGACTTTTCCAACGGTCGCTCCCAGATCATTGCATGAATCGCTATCTCCCGATTGGAAAAGTCACGGCGTACAACCTCTGATGGCTCACTGCAAGCACAAACGTATCTGACTGCTTTATTCACTTGTCAAAGAACTGTTAGGCTCTTGTCAGCCTGTATCAATTCATTTTTACAAATGGACTGATACAGAATGATAAAAAAAAGCGGAACAGGAAAGAGGGGAGTTTATTAAATCATGCTCCGCTCAAATATTACTTAATGTTCGTCTATTTCAAATTCACATATCATTTTCAAAAGGGCTTCTCTGATACGTCCCTTTAATTCCATATCAACCACAATGTATACGTTGCCGTATTCATCGTAAAACGGGCGTAAACAGCATTTTGATATATAGGCTTCATAGAACAGCAACAGCTTTTCTATGGCGTTTTCGTTACCGTCCACGGCTGATGATATGAGAAAAAATGATGGAAGTGTGTGTTGCTTATTCTTCATTTGTTTTCTTCTCCTTTAACTGCTTTCTGATTTCTTCAAGTGAATTTCTTCTGTGCCTATATGATGTGCTTCGGTTGATATTCAGCTTTTCGCCTATCTCCGAATCGCTCATATCCAAGAAGAAAAACATCAATACAATGTTCCGGCTTTGCTCCGGCAACTGTTTCAGTGCTTCTGCAAGTTCTTCATCAAGTACACGGATTTCTGTACCGCACACATCGAACGTTGTATATTCACTTTCGTAATCGTCCCATACAATCAATTTCTCAACAACAATCTCTGGAAGCTCACAAAAGGATACTTCCTTTGCCTGTCGTCTGGCTAATTCCTTGCGGTAGTTACGGACAATGCCTTTCACAACCTTTTTGAGCTTACAGTCAAACTGACATTGTATTGTCTTTTGGAAGTCTGATGGTTTCAAAATCACACCCCCCTTTCGTTATGAAGTGAAAAGTATGTATCCCTCTTTCCGCACCATATCTGTACGGCAAGGTGTGATTTGTTGCAGGATTGAAAAAAATTTTTGTAAATATGAAAACAGCCTATTTGCATCAATAACAAATAGACTGTTTTTAAAACATCTGATATATGAGTTTTTAATTCATGTTCAAGGACTGATGATGTACTAAGAAAAAAATGGAATAAATTCGGTTGTTGGTATAGACTGCCTGTTTTACTTAGAATCACAAATTGCTCCTTGACCAGAGCAATCCTGTGAAAATAGAAAAAGGACAGCTCTGGTTATACCAAAACCGTCCCTATATTTTTGGACATTATAAAAGAGATTACCCACAGAACGGTTTTTTTTATTTACCGAACTAGGTAATACTTTATTTGAATTTATAGTGCATATAATATGAGTTTTTAATACATTCTAATCGCACAACATGAAGTATAAACTCATGCTAGGTGATTAAAAATGAGAAAAAAGAAAGATACACACAGCTTTGATTTTCGTCCTTTAGGACTGGCAATCAGAGAAGCCAGAGAGAAAGCAGGGCTTTCCAGAAATGATTTAGGCGATAAAGTCTTTTACGGAGAACGTCATATCGCAGATATTGAAAATATCGGAAAACACCCTAGCTTTCAGTTATTCCATGATTTAGTTACAATGTTCAATATATCTGTTGACGAGTATTTCTATCCAGCGAAGAATGTTGAGAAAAACACAGCCCGCCGTCAGATAGATTCGTCACTTGATTTATTGAGTGATAATGAATTAAAAATCATTCAAGGTACGATTGACGGTATCTTGAACAGCAGAGAGAATAAGAAGTGATTTGCTTCTTGTTTTCTCTGTTTTCCTATACAGATTCTTCAACATTTATTTGTTGATCTGCTCCGCAGGCAACAAATAAGAGCCGACTATCCTTATTTCTTTATCGTAAATTTACTTGTTACACAGTAATGAAAAAAGCCAATAGTTTGTAACTGGACTTTACAAACTATTGACTTTACATTTTGATGTCCACTCTTCAATGAATTATCATACGAATATATCTTCAATACTTTATAATTCAAGAGTAATAATAAGGCTATTGGCATGTACTTTTGCAACAATATTTCCGCCAAGAATGGCAACAAGTGTTTTTACTACCGCAAGTCCCAATCCTGTACTTCCATTATGTCTTGATTTATCGCCTGTATAAAAACGGTCAAAAAGTCGATTGCAATCAATTTCTGAACTGTCACTCATTGGATTTTCAATGGTAAATATAATATTATTATTTTCTTTCTCCATAAGTGTTATTTTTATCGTTCCAACAGAATACTTAATTGCATTTGTCAACAGATTTTGTAAAATTCGTTCTACCATATTTTTATCAGAATATACGTATATTGAATAATCTGGGAGATTTATTTCGGGTAAAATATTCTCCTTTTCTAATGCAACGGCATTTTCCGTAATTAAATTTATTAACATATTAGATATATTAAACTTTTCTTTTTCTGGAACTGTCTGCTGTTCCTCCAAAATAGAAAGGTCATAGAATGTTTCTACCAATTCTTTCATTTTTTCGGCTTTGCTAAAAATCACTTTTACACGCTGTGCTTGACTGGATTCCAAATTTTCTTTTTGCAATAATTGTAAATGACCAAGAATGACTGTAAGAGGTGTACGCAAATCATGTGATATATTAGCAACAGATTCTTTTAAATACTCTTCATTGCGTAATACGCCTGCAACAGCCTGTCGTTGTCTGATATTATATTGATTCAATATACCAGCCAGTCTTTCTAAATCTTTATCAATCAACGAAATGTCTAACATCTGCTGTGAATTTCCAGAATTCAATTCATTAACTTGATCCGCAAGATTACGGATTTGTTTTTTTAATTGAATATATCGAAATAGCAGTATTACTAAAAATATTGTTATGATAATTAAAATCCATTCTATGTTAGACATTTTCTCCACCTATTTAAAATCACATTTACAAAATTTTATCCACGAAAGCAATACCAATATACCAGACCATATACATCCTACTAAAATAGCTATCGGTTGAAAAAAGGTTTTCATGCTGACAACGATTCTGATTTGATAAGTAGGTAAAAAACCGACTGGTAATCTCAACATCATTCCATAGCCAAGATATAAGCTAAGACCAAAAATAATAATTGCTGTAACCGAAGTTGCTTTTACAGCATCCTGTAAATAGCAACAAATAAGTATTGCAATTAGAAATATCGCACTATTAAGCAGACAAGAATAAATGATTGCTTTTATAATATTGTAAAAAAACATTCCCACGTCTGCAACACCAAAGCGTCCAAATTCCCTTATGCACCCTGAAACTGGATAGACAAGAGCCATAAGATTAAAAGCAATTAAATACGATATTATTTTACTTGTAAAAATTTGTTTTCTGGAATGTCCAGCACTGACCTCTAAGTTTATTGTTCTCTTAGAAAATTCCTGTCCTAAAATCAATGCAAGTATAGCCGACATGATGATAAGAAGAAACGTAGAATCATACACCATTCCATTAAAAATATCAGCAAGAGAAGAAGCAATTTCTTCTGTCGGTCCCATGACCTCTGTAACATAAGTATCTGCTGTAAAAAATCCTAAAATAAATATTCCAATCATACCACACCAGTAAATAGAATTATGTAACAACTGATATTTTTCCAGTTTTAATAATTTATCCATAAAAAACACCTCCGGTTATTTCAAGTCTGTATGTAAAAAAGCACTACCTGCAATGAAATATAAAATAAAATTCCATAAAAAATCTACAAACAAGCAAAAGTTTGTCGAATAGACCTTTTGCAATGAAATTAACCTAAGTTGTCCCATTGGTATTATTCTGCTGATTATTTGTGCAGATTCACTGTTCAGTAAAAAAATCATAACAAAAAATAAAACCATTGAAACTGTCAGTGTTTTCCCCATATCACGAAAAATAAAAGCAAAAAACATCGGTAATGCACACAGTGTTATCATGGCAAACAGAGTTAGTAAAACCATAGTATATGTGCTATCATTCCAAAAAAGTTTTTCTCCAATATAAAATTGACTAATAATTCCATGTACAAATAATGGAAATACCAGAATGATAATACAACCTATTTGAGATACAATTAACTTTACTCTAAATATAGAACTTCTTTTATGTCCGGCAGTAATATAAGTATTTAAAGTTCTTCCACTAAAATCACTTCCAATGAACAATGCTATAAACACTATAATCAAAAAATAGAGTAACGGAATATTGTATAATGATGCCATAATTAAGTTTGAAGAGCATTCTTTACTATCTAACAGCAATATGCTACTTAAAAGGAGATTGAATATTCCAATTCCCCAAAAATACCAACTGTGAAACAACTTATATATCTCAGTTTTTAGGAGATTTGACATCTTTTGTTCCTCCTATTTTGCTCAAAAAATAGTCCTCCAAAGTATCGCCAGATACAGAAAGTCCTGTTACAAGAATGTGCGATTCTGCCAAAGCAGACGCAACTGTCTCTAAATCATTCAAATAATCATACAAACGAATTATGCCATCTGGCATTAGTTTAAAGTTATCTGTATGAAGATTCTCTTCCAAAACCAGAACCGTTTTCTGAACATCTGTTGTTTTAATAGCTATATGTCGTTTACACCGTTCATTTAATTCATAATCAGAAATCTCTTCTATAATTTTTCCATGGTCAATCAGAATAAATTCTGATGCTGTTTGATACAATTCTTCTAAGATATGGCTTGAAACCAAAATGGTCATACCATATTCTTTATTCAAAATTTTCAATAAATTTCTGATTTCTACAATTCCAGCAGGGTCAAGACCATTGATAGGCTCGTCTAAAATCAATAGTTCTGGTGTATTTAAAAGTGCAATCGCTATCCCCAATCGTTGACGCATACCTAATGAAAAATTGCGGACACTCTTTTTACCTGTATCTTGCAATCCAACCATATCTAATGTCCTTTTAATAACTGATTTATCTGGTATGCCTCGTTGAATACGCTGTACTTCCATATTTTGATAGGCAGTCATTGACGGGAATAGAGCAGGCGTTTCAATCATACTTCCAATTCGTTTACGCTGTTTCTGCAATTCTTCTGTTCCAGAATTTCCCCATAAAGAAAGTGTACCACTTGTTGGAAACGCAAGCCCTGTGACTAATCTTAAAAAAGTAGTCTTACCTGCTCCGTTTTGACCAATAAATCCATAAATTTTTCCTTTTTTTATTTGTAAATTTATGTGGTCTAATGCTAATGTTTGTTTATATTCTTTGGTTAAAGACTTTGCTTCTAAAATAATTGAACTCATATCCCAAACCTCCTTTACTTAAACCAGTATAACGGGCAATTTTAAAGAATTTCTTAAATCGTAATGAGAAAAGTTAAAAAAATAATAAAGCTAAGGAACGTTTAATCCTTAGCTTTATGTAGGCGGTAGCCAATGCCCCAAACAGTATCAATAAATTCTGTATCAGAGCATATCGCTTTTAATTTATTGCGTAAATTACTGATATGAACATTAAGTGTATTATCCTCAGCAATATATTCCGTATCCCAAACACTTTGAAAAAGATTCGATTTTGAAAATACTTTATCTGGATATTTCATCAACAATTCTAAAATGCCAAATTCTTTAGCGGTTAAGGATAATTCTATTCCATTCAAAAATGCTGTATTTTTCTCTAGGTCTAAAGTCAGATTGTTATATTGCAAACATTCTGTCTGGCTATTTTGAAATTGTACTCTTCGCAGATTACTTTCAATTCTGGCAAGCACTTCTTCCATATCAAAAGGTTTTGTGATATAATCGTCTGCTCCCAGACGAAGCAAGTCGATTTTATTTTGTGTAGTTTCTTTCGCTGAAATAATAATAACAGGTATCGTAAATTTCTTGCGTACATCAGATAAAATAATATCACCACTCCGATAAGGAAGCATAATATCAAGTATAATCAAATCAATTTTTTCTTTATTCAAAAAATCCAGAACATGAAGTCCATCATATTGGCAATGCACAGCATATCCTTTTTCTTTTAGAAAATCAGCCAATAACGCATTTATTTCTAAATCATCTTCAATAATCAATATTTTATTCATTAGCCTACCTCATTCCTGCAATGCTACTTTCCCATTATACATTTAAGGTTGTATTTCCTCAATACCATTGCAACCAATTATATGAGAGGGATTCTTATTTTGTCAATCTAATTGTAAGCAGAATAGTATAGATTGGATAAACAATTACCATACTATTCTGCTGTAACATTTATTCTACAATCTTCCAGTTATCGTCCTTATGAAGCACAAGCTCACACTGTGAGATTTGCGTCATTTTCGACTTGTTATCCAGATACTTTACGGACACGCTGACTTTGAGGTTGTCGCCGTCTTTGGTAAAGACAGGGTTTACCAGTTCCGAAAATACATAGTCGCCGGATACAGGAGCAAGCACACCGTCTTTGACATAGTAGGCAAGTTCCTTTTCCGTAGCACCATTGAGTAAGACCAGAACAGTCAAAAGAAGAACTTATGAAGTTGTGCATTATTAAACTCAACTCTTGTGACTTCTCCCTTTTTTATTTCACTTAAGATATCTTCCATATGTTTTTTTGTTAATTCTCCGGCTTTGCTTAGTTTTTTGATTCGTTGCGCCTGTGAAACAGATGGTGTGGATTGGGCATAATTCATTGCTTCTAGCAATTCTTTTTGTTCTTCTTTTGTTAATGCAGAGATTTCTACAGCAGGATTAAATGAGATTTCTCCCTGATCGAGCTTTTGAAGCAATTCAGGAATCAGCCTTGTTACTGCGATATATCTCTGAACTTGCTTTGGACTGTCACCAAATTCTTCTCCAATTATTTCAATTGTCTTCTTACCTTTCTTTTGTTGGCCACTTTGTCCCTTTTTCCGGCCTACTTTTTGTTTCAGTGCTTCATTTTTCATTCTGTAAGCAAAAGCTTTTTCGCTGAAAGAGATATGTTCCCGGTGCAAATTTGTATCAACCATTTTTACAACCGCATCTTCATAGCTCATAGGCTGGATCAGTACCGGTATTTTTCTATATCCCAAAAGCGCAGCAGCTCTTTTTCTTCGATGCCCGGAAATGATTTCATAAGTACCATCTTTGATTGGTCTGACAAGTAGTGGTGTTAAAATTCCGTACATTTTGATACTTTCTTTCAGCTTTTCCAGATCGTCATCATCCCTTACCTGGAATGGATGATTACGAAATGCTTTGAGTCGTTCTATTTCAATTTCTACTATGTTTTCGCCTTTCCAATTACTTTTTTCTTTTACTTTCTGCATGATTTACCTCCTTATCTTAGGACGATAAAAAACCCGTCCAAACTAGAATTTTTTATAAATCTAGTCTGAACGGGCATACCATTCGTTCGTTAGCAGGGCTAACTCTTAAATATAGATTTCAGCTAATCGATGTTTGCAGGATTCAAATCGGATGAGTGAATTTACTTTACTTTTCTCTATTTTACATCCCTTTTCTTTGGTTAATAAGACCACTTTCCCAAATGTTAGCAGGACTATAAATTTTTCTTGTTAGCAAAAGACTGCTTTTTATTAGCTGTCAGCTAACATTTTTATGGATTTGTTAGCAGAAACAGCTGATTTTCAAAGCAATTATTTTTCGAAAAAAAGAAAAAAGCGGATAACGATTTTGCTAATCAGCTAATCATTTCCGCCTCTTATCAAGCGTTCCCTGTAGGAATCGAACCTACAATAAAGTCTTAGGAGTTATACAGGGTGCTGTCAATTTTTGGTATGTTCTGTATAATAAAGCCTGATTTTTCTTATGAAAAACGGCTTTCCAATTTTTATCCAGTCAATTACTGTAATCAGCTATAAACCTTAGATAAGTACAGCTTGTTAGCAACTTTTTAGCTACAGCTAATATTTGGGGAAGTATGTAATGATACTAACTACATCAATCCTATGACTACCATTCCCTTAGAGGTGGAAATGATATCTATATTTAATTGACTAGATTTATATTTATAATATACAACGTGAGCGTGTATTTGTCTATGGAAATTTCGACTACTTTTTATTTTTGAAATTAGAGGATTTTCCAATAATGCATTTCCATTAAAACCAACGCTTCCTTATAGACGCTATATTATTTATTCTTTCCAAATAGGTGCAAAAAAAGAGCATTTACGGTTTTACGGTAAATACTCTTTTTACTGCCAATATTCAATTTATATCATTCGGTTTTCATAATCTTGTAATTCATGGAAAATATCATCCACATATACAACATCATTTTCTATTCTGTACAACATAAAGTATCTGTGCTGTTGAAAATTTATTCGACGATATCCAAGGCTCTGTAAACGTGGATTGTCGCATACATTCAAACTACTCGCTACATACTTCAACTTTTTAATAGTATCCTCAAAATCATCAAGCACATTTTTGGCTGCCTGCTTATTTTTCTTGGCAAAAAGCAGATACTGTATAAACTGGTTCAAGTCTTCTTCTGCTTCAGCTGTTACAACTACTTTATAATCCATATTTTCCTCTCATATCTGAAATCACATCATCTGCATTTCGGTAATTTCCCTTTTTTGAAGATTCTCTGGATTGTTCCAGTCTTTGAAGCATCTCTTCTTCTGTCATAGATGTATAAGGATTATGCACAGTTCGTTTTATTTCAAATGGAAATCCATTATATGCAACCGCCTGCGTTAAAAACATCCTTATTGCTGATGTCGTATCAGTTCCAAGATCTTTAAAAAGCTGATCTGATTTATTTTTTAAGTCATCGTCTACCCTGATCTGAATTGTACTTGCCATTTTAGAAACCTCCTTTTTTCTTCATTATAATGCCATTTCATTGCTGATTCAATACAATTGTATTGATGTTTTGCTCGCTTTTATTGAATAATTTCTATAGGCATGATGGAGATAGACTCACTACTTTTCATTACTTCATTGTCTTAGCCAGCGAATTAAGCAACGCCCGCATTTCCGGATTCGCCAGAGCTTTCATCAATAATTCCATATCGACTTCTTCAGAAGAGAAATTGACGTAAGGGAAGGAAAAGCTATGATTATACTTAAAGGGTTAAAGAAATTACTGGTATTGCCAAGTATATTGGTTTTAGTTTTTATTTGGCTGATTGTTAAGACTTTGGTATCACTATATGAGATTGTACACGGAATAGTATACTTGTTTGTAATCATTTTTAGCATTCTTCTCATAGCTGTTTATGGCGACTGGCTTCAGACAGGATTACTAGCTGTAATCGGCTTCACAAGCTTCTTACTATTAGCAGTAGGCGTCTTGGGAGAAGTGATGTTAGAATCGATAATAAAGCTGATTTGGAGCTTTTAATAGCATCTAGGAAAAAATTTGCTTTTATAACTAAAATTATAGGATTGGGAAAAATAATATTGATTGAAAAGAAGTTTTATGTTTACTAATTTGGAGGTATTGACATGTTTACAACAAACTCAGGACGTTTTATTTCATACTATGGAAGAGAACATACATTAGATATCCAAAGGCAGGATGGAAATAATCCCACCATAAGCACAATTGATCAGCTATTTAATGTTTTATTAAATGTTTGGTGTAAAGAAACGGCTTACCCAAGTTGTCAAAAAGATTATGATTATGATAATGACCCTACATACGGACAATGTGCAATAACTGCATCACTCGTTTATGATCTATTTGACGGCACGATTTACAAATTAAAAGTTGATGGTGGAGGAACACATTACTTCAATAAAATCAATGGCCACTATATTGATTTGACCAGTGACCAATTCGATTTATATGATATTCCATTAGAATATGTTCCAAATGAAGTGGTACCGAGAGAATATTGCGGAATGAATGCTGATACAAATATGCGATATCAATTACTCGTGCGTAATTCATGTATGCCGTCACCAGCACAACCGGAAGTTTTGGATAT
>OLWI01000538.1_pt1 | contig 13337 bp, 13 predicted proteins | sample 1673731 | NCBI WGS metagenome assembly OLWI01 (sample SAMEA103958125, study PRJEB25191) | human gut metagenome
TAGGAGTAGGAGTAGGAGTAGGAGTAGGAGTAGGAGTAGGAGTAGGAGTAGGAGTGTCGGTAATCGCCCCGTTTTTTCTGTTTCGGCTTGGTTTCCGATTCCCGCTCTTGCGGCCTCTTTTTTGGCGCTCGATCGTGGGCTTGGCCCTGTTTGTCCTGTATCTTTCTGTTTTTTTGTTTTTTATCCCGAGGCTCTTTCCGAACCGGCGAATAAAAAGACGGTGTATCATAACAGGCAAACCGCTTCGTTATTATCGGTATCGCGGCTCGATTATGTACGGTCAGGACACGTTCTTCGCCGTGAACCTCGATGTCTGTTCTTACATACCTGAAAGGGGATGCGCCAAATTTCTCAATTTGACACATCCCCTTCGGGAATGAATCCTTCCTGAAATTAGTATCCCAGGGTTTTCGCAGCCGCGTAGGAAATTTTCAGGGCATTCGCGCGGCGAAGTTCCTGCTTGATCTCCGTGATACGGCCCATAGTCGTATATCGGTCGGCCTTCAGACAGATCGTCATCAAGGCACGCTCCGACTCATTGAGCTTGTCACGCTCGGCAGCTACGAACTGGCCGATATCCTGAGCGGTTTTGAAGGCATCGTTGAGCTGAATACGGGGTGCAGGACCGTACTGTTCCCGCCAAACGCCGATCGGCTCTCCGATGTGGATGTAACTTACGAGTGATTTCTTCTCCAGTTTCTGCACCTCGGTTGCTTCTGGAACTTGGTATTTTACATGTAATTCCTGATCGCGCATGGTCGTAGATACCATGAAGAAGAACAGGATCATGAAGATCACGTCCGGCAGCGAGGCGGTAGAGATCGGGGGCAAACTTTTGTTGCCTTTCTTTTTAATTACTGCCATACTACTTTTTTCCTCCTAAATCTCTGGGTTCTGCTTCCGAGATACTCATGGGAACGGCTTTGGCTACGATACCGCGCTCCGCTTCTCCGAGATCCGAGAATTTCATTTGGAATTTATTCTTCGAAACTTCGTCACGGATTTCGTTGATCGCACGCGTCAGCTCGTTCTGTACCATGATGTAGATCTGATATTGGGTATCTTTGGTCGTTTGCAGCGAGAGTACGCCTTTTCCGACCGGATAGCTCCATTTGCTGCCGTCGGGGAGCTCGAACTCCTCGACCTCTTTTTCGGGCAGGTTGGGATCGTCCATCACATTGAGGAGGAAGTCCTTCGCCCGGTCCTTCAACTGGTGGATATCGACGTACTCCTGTTCGCCGGCCCTGCCCACGAAGATATCGCCGCGGCCGTTCACCAGAACGGGCAGAAGGTTACGTATCTTCACCTTCATATCCTCGACCTTTTGATCCTCGGGGGGCATCGGCGGCAGGTTACGGGCGATACCCGTATCGACGTTCATCGTCGTAGCCACCAGGAAGAATATGAGCAGCAAGAAAGCGATGTCGGCCATTGAACCGGCATTGATCTCCTGTACTTTTCTTTTATCTATAGGCATCGTTCAAACTCTATTTGAAAGCTTTGTATATCTCTGTGAAAATAGCTGTCAGAACAGCGGCACCCAGAGCTACGTAGGTTACCAGAATGCTGGCTTCCGTGATAACGGTTTCAGGATGCGGGAAGAAGCCTCCGTTCGCGACGTCCGGAATTTCGATCGTATGTCCGCGGGCGATCAGGTAGGCTGCCGCGACGATGACGATGATCAGAAGTGTCGAAAGCAGCGTTCCTTTGATGCCTTTGGAACTGTTGACCATACCCCAAACGGCCGTGAACAGTGCTGTTGCAATACCGACTGCGATCAGGATATAACTCCAGATGAGGTTCAGGTTGATCGCCTCGTTGCTGCCGCCGGCCACCATTGCATATACGGTCAGAATCACCGTAATCAGCAGGATGACGCCCAGCAATATGTTTAATATTTTTTTCATAATAGGGAATAAAGTCTTTATAAGTGCGAATTATTTCTTGTAAGCCGTCAGGATATCCATCAGGGTGATGGACGAATCCTCCATATCGTTTACGAGCGAGTCGATCTTGGAAACGATATAGTTGTAGAACAACTGAAGAATAACCGCAGCGATAAGACCCAGCAGGGTGGTCAGCAGGGCGACCTTGATACCGCCGGCAACCAGCGTCGGAGAGATATCGCCCGCAGCCTGGATGGCGTCGAACGCCTCGATCATACCCACGACGGTACCCATAAATCCGAGCATCGGGCTAAGTGCGATGAACAGACCGATCCAGCTCAAGCCCGACTCCATGCGGCCGGTCTGTACCGAACCGTAGGAAACGACGGCTTTCTCGACACTGTCCAAACCCTGGTTGTAACGATCCAGACCCTGATAGAAGATCGATGCGACCGGACCGCGCTTGTTGCGGCAAACTTCCTTGGCAGCTTCGATACCGCCCTTTTTCAGCGCTTCTTCGACCTGTGCGATCAGTTTCTTGGAGTTGATGGTGGAAAGGCTCAGGTAAAGCATACGCTCGATGGCAATGGCAAGACCGAATACCAAGCAGAGGAGCACCGGAAGCATCCACTCCCAACCGCCTTCGAGGAACTTCTGCATCAGCACCTGGTGCATCGGCTTAGCTTCGGCAAGCTGAGTGTCCGAAGCCGGAACTTCGTCCACTACGGTTTCTTCAACGACTGCGGTCTCCTCGGTTGCAGGCGTAGTCGTCTCCTGGGCGAAAGCGTTAACAGTACCAAGCGAGAAGATGGCGACTGCTACAATCAAAAAAAGTTTTTTCATGGTTGTTTAATTAAAATTTTGATTAGTTGATCGTTTTTTCGTTTGCGTTTTTTATTTCAAAAAATGTAATTTTTTTTTGTCCTGTCTGGCTTATCGCGGTTCAAATTCGTTTTATTTTAGCTTTTTTCGACAATCCGGCTGTCTGGTCGGAAAAATGCCCCGGTTTCTCTTTTCGGCAGTAATATTCTCTGCAATGAATTGAGCGGTAATGTTTTATCCTTTTTCGGACAGTCTGCGTGCCTCTCTCCGAGACCCTGTCGATGCGATTTTTAGCTCCGAAATATACAAAATTATTTTCGTACGCACAATGTTTTAGTCGGTAAATTCTCCTTTGAGGGGCGTGCGGAGCAGGTCGAGCGTTTGCTCGCGGGGCAGTTCGAGTCCGAGGACGTACATCAATTTTGTGACGGCCGCTTCGGTGGTCATGTCGTGGCCGCAGAGCACGCCGATCCGCTGCAGGCGGAGTCCCGTTTCGTAGAGTTCCATCATGACCCGACCGCCCCGGCACTGCGTGACGTTGAGGACGATCAGTCCCCGGTCGATCGCCTCTTCGAGCACGCGGATGAACCATTCGCTGGTCGGGGCGTTTCCTGCGCCGAAGGTTTCGAGCACGACGCCCCGGAGCCCTTCGGCCGAGAGCATCGCGCGCAGGGTCCGTTCCTCGATGCCGGGGAAGAGCTTGACGACGGCGATACCTCCGCTCAGGCGGGCGGCGATGTGCAGGGGTTCGTCGTAGCGCTCCGGCTGGAGAATGTATTCGGTGTGGTAGGTGATATTGACGCCCACGTCGGCCAGGGCCGGATAGTTGTACGACCAGAAGGCGCTCAAGTCTTCCGAACTGCGTTTGGTCGTGCGGTTGGCGCGGAACAGACAGTTCTGGAAATAGAGCGACACTTCGGGAACGGCGGGGCGGCCGTCGATGCGGGCCGAAGCGATTTCGATGGCCGTCATCAGGTTTTCGCGCCCGTCGGTGCGCAGCACGCCGATCGGAATCTGGCTGCCGGTGAAGACGACGGGTTTGGCCAGGTTTTCGAGCAGGAAGCTCAGGGCCGAAGCGGTGTAGGACATCGTGTCGGTGCCGTGCAGCACGACGAACCCGTCGTAGCGGGCGTAGTTGTCGCGGATGATCGCCGCCAGGTCGAGCCAGTTGCGGGGGCTGACGTTCGATGAGTCGATCACGGGGTCCATCGTGAATACCTCGATGCCGATGTTCAGGCTTTGGAGGGTCGGGAACTCCTCGAAGATGCCGCTGAAGTCGAACGGTACGAGGGCGCCGGTCGTCGGGTCGGGCTTCATGCCGATCGTGCCGCCGGTATAGATAATCAGGATCGAAGGTTTCATATCGATTCGGTAGGGCTTGAATGGTCGTTTGTCGTCTGTCGCGCCGCGTCGAAGCCGAACATCCGCCGGGCGTTGCGGGTCGTGGCTGCCGCTACCTCTTCGGGTGTCGTGCCTTTCAGCGCTGCGATTTTGTTGCAAATATAAGGAATATATCCGGATTCGTTTCGCTGGCCGCGATAGGGAACCGGCGTCAGGTAGGGACAGTCGGTTTCGAGCACCAGGTCGTCGAGCTCCATTTCGCGTACGGTATCGGCCAGCCGGCTCTTTTTGAAGGTCACCACACCGCCGATGCCGAACAGGAAGTCGCCGCACTCCTTCAACTGCCGGTAGGTGTCGGCGTCTTCGGCGAAGGCGTGGAAAACACCCCGCAGGCGCAGCCCTTTTTCGCGGGCGGCCTTCGTTTCCGTTTCGACAGTGCGGCACATATCTTTCCAGGCCGCCCGCGTATGGATGGCGACGGGAAGGTCATAGGTCGCGGCCAGGCGGCACTGTTTCGTGAATGCCTCGAGCTGTTCGGCCTTGAAGCGGTCGTCCCAGTAGTAGTCGAGTCCGATTTCGCCCACGGCGCAGAATCGTCCGACGCCTTCGGGTGGCGAGCAGAGGTAGCGTTCGACCAACGCCAGCTCTTCCCGCCAACGGGGATTGTCGTTGATGGAGGTCGGGTGCAGCCCCATCATCGGGGTGCAGTGGTCCGGATAGCGGCGCACGGTGTCGAAGAGGCGCCCGTGGCTCTCGGAGTCGATCGCCGGCAGCAGCAGCCGCTCCACCCCGGCTTCGCGGGCGCGGCGGATCGCCTCGTCGCGGTCGGCGTCGAACTCTTCGGCGTAGATATGCGAGTGGGTGTCGATCAGATAATTCAATGTTTCGGAAATTTTGTCTTAAAATATTTTGTTTATAGAGTTGGTGTCTCGTTGTTCTGATTCGGTGGGTATATTATTTAATTCGGATTTTTTTGCTTTTATTTCATCAATAATGTTGTTTATTTCCTGAATTGAATCTACATCTTTACTCAACAAGTAGTGAGTTGTACTTGATGTACTGCCATATCCGTTTCCGCTGCTTCCAGATACTTTTACATATGCTTGCTCGAATTTCCAACCCAATGCGGACATAATGTTAAGTGCTTCCACCCGGGAATAGAAGATTTCAGCTTTTTCATTTTCGTTTTCGAGTCTGATATCTTTCTTTTTATTGCGTTCTTGCCCGTAATCGAGGTATATTCGAGTTTTTTTCTGACTTACGATTTGTTCAATAATTTCACAGAAAATTTTGTTTTGTGCAAAAGTGAAACTGATTGGGCTGATAGTAAATAAAAGAAATAAGATGACGAATTGTTTCATAGGATTGGGATAGTGTATTTTGTATTTATTTTTTATTAGCGTAGTTTCATATATCGGTTCCCCGGGAGCTGTCGGACGGCTCCGGCCATTTCGAGTCCCAGCAGCAGGGCCGAAAGTTCGCCGAATCCGAGCCCCGAGAGTTCGCAAAGCTCTTCTGCGGATATCGGGTCGTCGGTGCGGAAGCAGCCCAGCAGCCCCTCTTCGTCGCGCGTGAGTGCTGCGGGAGCCGCTGTCGGCCGGTCGATCAGATCGCCTGGACGGTTCTGGTCCCACATCATTTCCCGCACGATATCTTCGCCCGTGCATACCATTTGGGCACGCTGGGTCCGAATCAGCAGATTGGTTCCGGCCGAGGCGAAGTCCGTCGCGCGTCCCGGGACGGCCATCAGCATGCGGTTGTAGCCGTCCGCCAGCCGTGCCGTATCCTGTTCGGTGATTCTATCTTCCATAGTGGTATTTCAAAAGCCCTTCGGCGGGCGATTCTACGACGACCGTACCGCCGCTTATGCCTGCCAGCAGGCGATTGCGGGAGTGGTAAAAGTTGCCGTTCTGTCTGGTTTGGGAGTGCAGCTCCGAAACGACGGCTCCGCCGTGTTCGATCATATCCCGGGCGACGGCTGTGTGCTGTGCGGGCGTGATGCCGGGAAGGGCCGAGGCGATGATGCCGACAGTCGGCATGCCGAAAGCGAGCGCTGCACGGTGACAGGCCGTATCGATGCCGAAGGCCAGGCCGCTCACGATCACCGTATCCGCCACCCGGTCTGCCAGTTCGCCGATCAGCCGGTCGGCCATCTGTTGCCCGTACGGAGTCATCCGACGCGTGCCGACCATCGTAAGCGTCGTCTTGCCGAGCGCTTCCGGGGAACCCAGAACATACAGCACATGCGGGTAGTCGGCGGTTTCGCGCAGCAGGGCCGGGTATTGTGCGTCGGTGGAGGCGATGATCTCGATCCCGTGTTTGCGGCAATGTTTGACTTCGCGCTCTGCGTCTGCGAACGCTTTCTTTTGGAGGATCGCCCGCGCGAGTTCCGGTCGGAGTCGGGCTTTTTCGATGAGTTCGTCGGCCGAAGCGGAGAAAACCGCCTCTGCCGAACCGAATACGTCGAGCAGATGGACCGCCCCTTTCGGGCCTATTCCCGGCGTGAGGGTAAGGGCTATGTCTGGAATTTCGCGCTTCATTTTCCGTATCCGGCAATCCCCGAATGAGTTCGGCTCCGCCTCTTTTGGGCGAAACCGTAGGTTCCGGACCCGCTTCGGGGCTTCGGTTAGCGGTTGTAAAGATAGGTTTTTGCCGATAAAAATGCAAAGTTGCCCGGAAGTTTTGCAGAAAAGAGAAATCTTCGTATATTTGCAAACCCGATCCAGGGAATCAGGGTCTGATGGCCGAGTGGCTAGGCAAAGGTCTGCAAAACCTTGTACAGCGGTTCGAATCCGCTTCAGACCTCACAGAAACCGCGTTGCAGATAGCTGCAACGCGGTTTTCGTTTTGTATAAATATAATATGTATTTTTTTCGAGGAATGGTTGCCGGTCGTTTTCGATTAGCCGGTTATGAGGTTATGGATGAAAATTATGATTTCCCATTGATTCCTCCGTATCCATTCTACTACTCTCTCTTTGTTGCAGTTTATTTTTACCGGGCAGCGTTGGCTGAGCAGAACCGTTTTGTCGGTTAGTCCCATATGCAGCGATCCGACTTTCATACAAGGATATATGATTTTCAGACGGTTATTTTGCGTTTGTATGCACCGGTATTCGGAGGAAACAGCTATGAAAACGACAAATTTTTGTCGTTTTTGTGTATATTCTTTATACATTTGGAACCGATTTTAGACACAATTATTTCGATTGTGACAAAAAAGTGACTATTTGTACGAAATTTGTGTTCTTCAGACGTATTAAAGTGTTGAAAATATGGACAAGCAAAAGATATTCGTTGTCGATGACAAGGACATGATCGGCAAAATCATCATGGCCTGCCTGGGGCGGGACTACGACTGTCGCTATTTCGACAGTCCGAAGCCTGTACTCGAGCAGATGGAGGCCGGAGATTTGCCCGATCTGATTATTTCGGATATCCGTATGCCCGACATGCGGGGAGATGAATTTCTCCATGCCGTCAAGAGTGACGAGCGGTTCCGGCATATCCGGATGGTTATGTTATCGAGCGAAGACAGTACTTCGGAGCGTATTCAGTTGTTGCAGGACGGAGCTGAAGACTATATCGTCAAACCCTTCAACCCGATGGAACTGAAGGTCCGCATCGAAAAGTTCTTGAAGTGAATCGCCTCCGAATCGGGTGCAGATCGTCCGTGTAAATTCGGTTCCGCGTCGGGATACGCGCTGTTTTTCGGCCATAGTCGGCTGTCGTTCCTTGCCTTCGATACGGTTGCCGTTTCGGAAAATTTCTTCGTACTCCGATGAAATCTGTTAGCGGTTATCTACCTCGCTTGTGTGTCACAAGGTCTGTTTTATGGAAAATCTCACGGTCAATCCTGAAAATTATAAGATATTGGTCGTCGATGACATTGCGACCAATATCTTGTTGTTGAAAGCGATATTGGGCAGGGCGAAATACCGGATCGTGACTGCGACGGGCGGCCGCGAAGCGCTCGAAAAGGTCGAAAGCGAATCTCCGGACCTGATTCTGCTGGATATCATGATGCCGGACATGAACGGTTATGAGGTGATCGAGCGGCTCAAGGCCGACGAGCGATTCTGCCGGATTCCCGTGATTTTTCTCTCGGCGCTCCACGATTCGGAAAACATTGTCAAAGGGTTCAAGATGGGGGCCAGCGATTACGTGTCGAAGCCTTTCAATCACGAGGAGCTGATTACGCGGGTGGCGCATCATATGTTTATTGCAGAGGCGCAGCGCGTCATCGTGCGGCAGAACGAGGAGCTGCAGGCGACCCTGGCCAGCCGCGACAAGATGTATTCGGTGATCGCCCACGACCTGCGCTCTCCGATCGGAAGCCTCAAGATGCTGTTCAACACCCTGCTCGACAGCCTGGATGCGGAGCGGGTCGGAGCCGGGAACCTCGATATGCTTCGCATGGGCAACGACATTGCCGAAGACACCTTTTCGCTGCTCGACAACCTGCTCAAGTGGACGAAGTGTCAGACCGGGAGGATGCATACGGTGTATCAGGATGTCGATCTGGCCGAAGTCGTACTCTTTTCCTCGAAAATTTCGGAGTCGGTGGCCCGGACCAAAGGAATTGTCGTCGAATACGACATTCCCGCGCCGATTCACGTGCGGTGCGATGTCGATATGGTCAAGACGATCGTCCGCAACTTGTTGAGCAATGCGATCAAATACAGCCCGGAAGGAGGAGGGAAGATTATCGTTTCCACGGCCGAAACCCCGACCCACGCCGTTGTCCGGGTGCGTGATTTCGGAGTCGGCATCAAGCCCGAAGACCTGAATAAAGTGCTCGATCCTGCGATGTATTTCACCACTTACGGGACCGGAAAAGAGGAGGGGTCGGGACTGGGGTTGCAGCTTTGCCTGGACCTGGTGCATCGCAACGGCGGCGAGATGACCGTGGAGTCGGTCTATGGCGAAGGGGCGACCTTCAGCTTCACGATCGCCAAATCTCCTGCGGACGAACGACCCGCCTCGGCCGGGGAGCCGGTTTGATGTTTAATCTCTGTTTTTTCGCTTCGGGGTCCGGTTCGGCCCTTTTTTGTTGCGGGCGGGTTGCCGCTGGCCGAACCACTCTTCGAACCAGTTTTCGGGGAGTTCGGAAGCTCTCTTCGCAGCGGTTTTCTCCGGTGTGGACGTTTTGCTGCTCGCCTTGACTGTCGTTGCGGGTTTCTTCCCGGCTTTCGTGCCGGACGTTTTTGGGCTGCGGACGGATTTCCGATGTCCGTTCCGATCGTCGGGCGCACCGAAAGCCTCCTGCACGGAGGAGTCTTGGCGATAGGATTCCCGGCTTTCGGGTTTCCGGCCGGTTTTACGTCCGGATCGGGTGTCGGACTCCCTGCGGCGGTGGGATTGTCTTCCGCCGGATGTGCGGGCCGAAGGGCTGTCTTTCGATATTTCCGCGATGGGACGTCCGTGCGAGAGCTTATTCAAAGCCCTGACGACTTTTTCGGCTCGGTCGAAGGGAACCGTTGCGAACGAGAAGTCCTCCATGACCCGTACGTCGTCGATATCGTGGTCGGAGAGTCCGCACTCCTGTTTGAGGAGCCGGACCGTCTTGCGGGTATCGTAGCCGTCGCGGGCGCCGAAGGCGAGGAAGATCCGGGCCTTGCCCTTGCGATCGACGTCGATCGAACGGATTTCGGGATAGCTGCTCTCGCTCAGCTCGTTCTTGAACGCCAGGCGCAGCAGGGCGCTCAGGGCCACTTCGGGCGGATAATTCTCCAGTAGTTCGGCTGCCATCCCCGTACATTCGCCGTAACTTTCGCTCTCGACGATGGCGTCCAGATCTTCCTTGATCTTGTTGCGCTTGGTGGCGATGATGTCGGCCGGCGTGGGGAGCTGTTCCAACTTGATGTCGGCCTTGATCGTCCGCTTCAGGAACCCGAATTTGCGCATCTCGGAGGGCGAGATGAAGGTGATGGCCGTTCCCTGGTTGCCGGCGCGGCCCGTGCGTCCGATGCGGTGGACGTAGCTGTCGGAGTCCTGCGGCAGCGAGTAGTTGATTACGTGCGTGAGGTTGCTTACGTCGATGCCCCGGGCCGCCACGTCCGTAGCCACCAGGATATTGACCTGTTTTTTCTTGAATTTGCCCAGGATCTTCTCGCGCTGGGTCTGCGAAATGTCGCCGTGAAGGACTTCGGCCGCATAGCCGCGTTCCAGGAGTTTGGCCACGATCTCGTCCGCGCCCGTTCGGGTGCGGGAGAAGACGATGCCGTAGAACTCGGGTTCGACGTCGATGATGCGGGTCAGGGCGTCGAACTTGTCGCCTTCGCGCACCTCGAAATAGATCTGGTTCGTCAGGTCGGTGGTGACGTGCTGCGATTCGACCTTCAGGAGGTCGGGGTCGTGCATGTAGTTGCGGGCCAGCGCCGCGATGCGGTCGGGCATCGTGGCCGAGAAGAGCAGCACGCGTTTGGGGCCGGTCATGGCGTGCATGATCTCTTCGATATCCTCGATGAAACCCATGTTGAGCATTTCGTCCGCCTCGTCGAGCACCAGGTAGGCGATCGCCGAGAGGTCGAGCGTGCCCCGGCGGATGTGGTCGAGGATGCGGCCCGGCGTGCCGACGACGATGTCGATGCCTTTGGCAAGGCGCCGCAGCTGTTCGCTCATCGCCGCACCGCCGTAGATGGCCGTGATCGAGAGCCGTTTTTCGCGGTTGTAGGAGAGCAGTTCTTCGGCCGCCTGGAGTGCGAGTTCGCGTGTCGGTACGAGGACGATGGCCTGCGGAATATTCCGCCGGGAAGTCAGCATCTGGATAATCGGCAGGCCGAAAGCGGCGGTTTTACCCGTGCCGGTTTGTGCTTGTGCGATGATGTCTTTGTCGGTGGTGAGCAGGTGGGGAATGGTGAGGCTCTGAATGGCCGAGGGGGTTTCGAACCCTTTTTTGGCAATGGCAGTAAGTATATCGTCGGACAGTCCTAAAGCCTTAAATTCTTCTAATTGATTCATTTATGATGATTTGTCGGGCAAAGGTACGCCAAATTATCCGGTTTGACGACTTTTCCGCGAAATCTTTTGTGACGGAGTGCGTGTTTTTCCCGGTTCGAGCATAGCCCCTGTTGGCTTGCAGATGTCGGAGCGGGGGTTCCGGTGCATTTTATGGCGGGAAAAAATGCCTGTTTTCGATCATCCAGGCTCTGCGGATCGTTGCGGGGGCCTTCGTTCGGACTGGTGGAACCGATTGTCGGTGAGGCGGCTTTTGTTCCGGAGGGAACGAACCGGACCTGTATTTCTGTGCAGGCCCGGTCTTTTTTATTTAACGTAATACCGCGTCGTCAGATCTCTTTTTCGAGGGCCTGGATTTCGTCGAGGATACCTTTGACATCGGTCACCTTGAGCCGTCCATAGACCCGGGGTCCGATCATCACGACCGGAGCGAGTCCGCAGGCACCCACGCACCGCAGCGAATCGAGCGAGAAGAGCCCGTCGGGGGTCGTGCCGCCGACTTCGATGCCGAGCTGGCGTCTGAATTCGTCGAGCACCTTCTCGCCGCCCCGGACGTAGCAGGCCGTGCCCATGCAGACCGAAATCGGATATTTGCCTTTGGGCTTCATCGTGAAGAACGAATAGAACGACACCACGCCGTAAACCCGTGCGGCCGAGATGCCCAACTCCAGGGCGATGAGCTCCTGTACCTCTTTGGGCAGATAGCCCAGCGTGTCCTGCACGCCGTGCAGGATGTTGATCAGTTCGCCCGGGTCGTTGCCGTACTTTCGGCAGACGTTCTTTATCTCGTCGATTCTCCGTTGGGAGAGGCATATTTTTTCCATAACGTCTTATTTCTTGGGTTCCACGACCGGTTTGCGGTCGTAATAACGGGTGTGGAGCAGTTCGTGCGAAAGCGGTCCGCAGGGTTCGCCGAGGAACTCTTCGTAGAGCGCCTGAATGTCGGGATTCTCGTGCGACTTGCGCAGGGTCTTCGCCTCGTCCTCATCGTAAAGCGCCTTGGCGCGCAGCACGCGCGGGTCGTGGATTTCGCGCTCGGCGGGGGAAACGATCGGCTGACCGCCGCCGTTGATACAGCCGCCCGGACAGGACATGATTTCAACGAAATCATAGTGAACCTCGCCCTTCTTAATAGCATTCACCAAACGTCTTGTGTTGCCAAGTCCGCTGGCAACAGCCACATTTACAGTTGTCCCATTAAGGTCAAATGAAGCTTCCTTCCAGCCCTCAAGACCTCTCACTGACTGGAACGCATCCGCATCAGGATTATTTCCTGTCACAAGATAGTAAGCACTTCTGAGTGCCGCCTCCATAACACCGCCTGTTGCACCGAATATAACGCCAGCACCTGTTCCTTCACCTAAAGGATTGTCGAACTCGTCCTCATCAAGTTCTTCCGGCTTTATGAAAAATGCTTTGAACATTCTTTCAACTTCTCTTGTTGTAAGAACTGCGTCAACATCTTTGCCTCCGTCCCATGTACACTCGTCCTTTTTTGCAAGACAAGGCATGATTGACACACAGAATATCTTCTCTGGGTCAACCCCAAGCTTTTCTGCATAATACGACTTTGTTATTGCACCAAACATCTGCTGTGGTGACTTTGCTGTTGAAAGTCTGCCTGCCATCTCAGGGAACTCGCTCTTTACGAATTTCACCCATCCTGGACAGCATGATGTGAACATTGGAAGTCCTGACTCCTTGATTTCTGGAAGCCTTTCAAGGAACTCGCTTCCCTCCTCCATAATTGTCATGTCTGCTGCAAATGTTGTGTCAAATATATAATCAAATCCTATTCTTCTAAGTCCTGCAACAAGTCTTTGTGCTGTCGCATATTCCTTAGACATACCAAAATCTTCGCCCCATGCTGTTCTTACTGCTGGTGCAATCTGTACTACTGTAATGATATCCTCATTTTCAATTGCATCAAGCACGATTCCGACATCGTCTCTTTCTGTAAGTGCACCTACAGGGCAGTTGCTTACACACTGACCACAAAGTGTACATGCAGTCTCCGCAATGTTCTTGTTTGCACGCACATTTACAGTTGTACGCGAACCTGTATTTACAACATCCCATATGTGCATTCCCTGAATATTATCACACACCTGCACACAACGCATACATTTGATACATTTCTGGGCATCTCTGATAAGTGGAAATGTTTTATCCCAATTATCTTTTTCTAAGATTGAATCATATGGCATCTCTGATATATTAAGTTCATTTGCAATTGACTGTAACGCACAGTTACCACTTCTTATACATGTACCACATTTGTAATCATGCTGTGAAAGTATGAGCTTGACATTAGTCTTTCTGGTTGTAC
>OLWI01000544.1_pt1 | contig 13187 bp, 7 predicted proteins | sample 1673731 | NCBI WGS metagenome assembly OLWI01 (sample SAMEA103958125, study PRJEB25191) | human gut metagenome
CTGTATAATGCAGCTCTTCCCTTTGCCTTTGCTTCATCAACTATGCTCTTTGCTGTAGATTTGACCTGTGCTTTCACTTCCAATACCTGCGACTTTATCTGCTCACATCTGGTATTAAGTCGCTCCTGTGCTTCCGACAATGCCTTTTTAGCATTATTGACAAGTGTATCTTCCTGCATTTCTTTGATCTGGTTCTGCATGTTGGTGAGTTCTTCCGTCATGGAATCAATCTTTTTCTCCAGTCCATCCACATAGCTGCATATCTCAAATACATCGTTTGCCTGCTCTTTCATGGCATTTTTCTTTAATAAGTCGAGAAGTTCTCTTATGACCTCCTCATTGGTAAGTGTTTTTCCTGCTTCCATATCCATTCTGTTTCCTCCATTCTGTAAATGGGGCAGCCTTGGCCGCCCCTGTACTCTGATTACTGATTATCGAAAGGGCGTCGCCTCTTTGTCCTTCTCTTTATCGGGATTGCCATGATGTTTCTCTGCACTCTCTCTTGCCTTTTCGTTGCTCTTATCCTTTGCTTTCTCATATTCAGAGATAATCTCATTATAGAGTTTTTCCCTGAAATCCTTTGTGACCGGATAGCAGACATCCTGATAGATTGGCTTGCCCTGCTCATCCACCTGCTTTGTCTTATAAGAAGGCATTGATACAAAGATTTTCTCTTTGCCCTGCACGATATTGATGTTATTTACGATGAAACTGTTTTCAAAATAAATGCGTGCAAGTCCCTTGATGTTACTGCCTTCCCTCTCATAAGGTGTCACAGTTACGGAAAACTCAGGCATTTCAAAGGAACCTTTGGTTCCTTGTGTTCTGTCCTGCTTCTGTGTCTCCTCTTTCTCCGGTTCCTTGATTCTTGCATAGGCATCAAGAATATTGGTATAGAGTTCCTCACGAAACTCTGCTGTAATAGGATTGCACACATCCTTATAGATCACACCATTGCTTTCATCACGCTCATTGGAGCGGTATCTAGGCATTGATACAAAAAGCTCTCCCTTGTCCTTATTCTCAAGGATTGCAATATTGGTGATCTTAAATGAATCACCGAATACCACTGTTGCAAATCCTTTGATATTGCTGCCCTCTTTTGCCCTTACTTCGTTTACCTTAATTGAATACTTCATATGCTATTCCTCGCTTTCTTTTTGTTCTTTGTTTTGCTTTGGTATGATAAGCTCACACCAAAGCTGTTCTATCTGTTCACAAGACAATCTGCCATTTAACCAGTTGCCAAGTGTAACGACCATTCCGTCCTGCTCATAGTAGAGCCACTCCTGTGTTTCAATGTTCCCCTCATACACGATGGTCACATCAAAATCAGGCATAAATAATCCTTCCTCTGCATCCCATACACAGGCTATTCCCTGTCTGAGTGTCAGATTCAGGCTTTCGACATACACAGACCAGCCGCTTACGACTATCTGAAAGTCATCATCAATCTCAGCAATATCATCCTCGATGTCAATTCGCTCTTCCATTTCTGCTACTGCCTCTTCTATCTCACCTAACCGGTATCTCTTATTCATCCATCACCGCCTCCTTATAAATGCACCTGACCACAAAACGCATGGTTCCTTTCTGGGAACAGGTAAAAAGAGTTAATTCTTTTTCTGTACCCTGTGTCTTGATGCTGTTATCATACGGATTTACTACCTCTGTCTCTGTTACCTCATAGATATGCTTCAGCCCATTTTTGTCGGTTATCATCACTTCATCACCTATGGATATCTGACTTAGTGGTGTAAAAAATGTGCCATATCTGCTGCCATTATGACCGCACAATACACAGTTGCCACTTTCTCCGATTCCTGCAGTCTCTTCTATATGACCAATCCCTGCATTAAGCACTTTACTTGTGGTTCCTTCCATTACCGGATACCTGATATCTAAGCCCGGTATCTCAATGATGCCGATAACACCGCCTTCTTTAAGAATGGCTTCATCCTCTTTACTAATGGAGGTTTGCTCTTCCTCCACATCTGTTTCTTCATCGTAATCATCCTCCAATGTCTGCTCAAATTCACTTATGAGCTGTTCTGTCTGTTTTTCTCCGGTTGCCCGCCAGAAAAAAGGGACTGCCATAATGGCAATCCCTGCTGCAATCAGTAGTCCTGCGACCACTTTTCTTATGCTCATATTATTCACTCTCCTATCGTGTTCTGCCCTCTCTGTCGGCTGGATAAGCACCTTTATCCTCTGCTACAATTGCTGCAGCTTCCATTCTGTCATCAGCTTCTCTTTCTTCCTCCGGTCCGCTCAGGTCTGCATCCACAGCCTTTGCGTTCTCAAGGTCAAGCTGGGCATTCAGTTCACACTGCCTTGACAGCTTTTCTTCCAGTTCCTTGCTGTATGCAAATGGCTTGTCATACTCTGCCTTTGATGCTTCAAGGTCATTCTGGTACTGCTCAATCTTCTTTTCTAAGAAATCAATGTTCTCATGGAGTCCATTGAACAGGTTTTCCAGCTTTACCATGCTGCCGACAGGACTTGTGGAAAGCTCTGCCTTGTACTCAGTCTTTCCACGAAGCACCATATAATTGATGCCAAGGAAGTTCTTTTCCACAAGCAGCTCAAATCCGTGGAATTTACCGATTGCAGTTGTCTCTCCGGTCTTACATTTGCTGATTGCTTCAAGCATCATCGTTCCGCCATCCACACGCTCTGTGTAGGTTGCTTTGCCTATGGTAATGGCAAATTCCGGATTATCAATCAGTTCTTTATCCCTTGCCTTTACATCTTCTCTTACATTGGCAAGCTTTTCGGTTGCTGTCTTAATCAGCTTCGGGTACTTGATCATAAAGTTATCCTGCAAGCCATATCTCTGATTGTCATAGGATGCCTTTAAGAGCTTTAATCTCTGGACATCATTGTCAATCTCCATCTTTTCCTTGATCAAAGGATTGCCTGTGGCAACTGCCTTAATCTCTGCATAGGAAAGTGTAGCCTCGTCGATATCCTCGCAGCTTCGGCTTACAGCCTTGCTTGTCATAACCTGACTGATAAAACGCTGCTTATTCTCGACAAGTGACCAGTTGTATGCATCAAAGGTTCCTTTGGTGACATATCTGTAGATTGCAACCTCTTCATTTTCGTTGCCCTGCCTGATGCCTCGTCCTTCCCTCTGTTCAATAGAAGAAGGCTTCCATGGACAATCGACATGGTGCATTGCAACAAGGTGTGTCTGCACATTGACACCTGTTCCACACTTGTCCGTTGAACCGATAAGAACTTTCTTTTTACCTGTCCTCATCTCCTTAAAAAGTGCATCCCTCTGTGCATCTGTCTTGGCATCATGGATAAACGCTATCTCATCTGCCGGAATACCATACTGGATAAGTGTTTCCTTCAGATAATCATAGATGGTAAAGTCCTTATCTGGTCCCGGTGTGCCGATGTCCGAAAAAATAAGCTGGCAGCCTATATGACCGTTGGCATTTCCTTTCTCATATTCTTTCCATACATTCTCCGCTACCTTATTGAGCTTTCCATCTGGATTATTTGGTGCGTCCTTATCAATCAGCCTTGCATCTGTTCCGAGTAATCTTGCCTCATGGGTAATCTTTAGGAAGTTGTCCACACTTGGATCAACTCCACCGCCTCTGATACGCTCTGCCCTCACAACAAAGTCTTCCATGACCTGCTTCACATACCAGTCAGGCTCCGACTCCACAATAATAGGCTTGCCGCCACGAAGTGCAGGCACATCAAGGTCAAGCATATCTGCTGTCTGCACATCTGCTACCTCACGGAAGATATTCATAAGCTCCGGCAGATTCGTAAACTTATTAAATCGACTCTTAAAACGGAATCCGCTTCCCTCTACCGTAAGCTCCAGTGCTGTTGTCACTTCACCAAAGTTCGCTGCCCATGAATCAAAGTGATAAATCCCCATCTCTTCAAGTGCCGCTTTCTGTAAGTAAAGCTGCATGACATACATCTCACACATGGTATTGGATATTGGCGTACCTGTCGCAAACACAATGCCTCTGCCATCATTTATCTCAGACAAATACTGGCATTTAAGCTGCATATCCGTTGACTTCTTAGCTCCACTGCTGCTGATACCTGACACATTATTCATCTTGGAAAAAATCGCAAGGTTCTTAAAATTGTGCGCTTCGTCAACCATGATAGAGTCCACACCAAGTTCCTCAAAGGTTATAAGGTCATCCTTCCTGCTCTCATCTGATAAGGATTTCAGCTGCTCCTCCAGCTTTTTCTTCTGGCTTTCCATCTGTTTTACAGTCCAACGCTCCCCGTTACGCTCCTTCATCTCATCAATCGCATAGCTGATTTCATCAATCTGCTCATTGAGCATTCTTTCCTTTCTCTCTGCTGAGATCGGGATTTTTTCAAACTGCGAGTGCGACATGATGATACAGTCATAGTCACCTGTTGCAATCCTTGATACGAACTGCTTTCTGCGGCTTTTTTCAAAATCACGCTCTGTGGCAACTAAGATATTTGCTGACGGATAAAGCCTTAAAAACTCTGATGCCGTCTGACCGATAAGTGGCTTTGGAACAACCATGATCGTCTTATTGGCAAGTCCGAGTCTCTTCTGCTCCATACAGGCAGCCATCATCTCAAAGGACTTTCCGGCACCGACACAGTGTGCCAGCAGGGTGTTTCCTCCGAGAAGGATTCTTGCTACCGCATTCTTCTGGTGTGGCTTTAGCTCAATCGCCGGATTCATTCCCGGAAACTGTAAGTGGCTTCCGTCATACTCACGCAGGCGGATGTTGTTAAATGTCTCGTTGTAATACTCCACATACTTCTGTCTTCGCTCCGGCTCTGCAAACAGCCATTCCTTGAACTTCTCCTTGATCATGTTCTGCTTTTCCCTTGCAAGCATTGTCTCGTTCTTATTGACTTCGTAATGATACCTGCCATCACCATCATCAATCCTGTCCCTGACTGTTACAGTCTTTAGGTTCAGCGTATCCTCAAAAATAGAATAAGCATCCATGCGGCTTGTACCATAGGTCTTAGTAGCTGCCACTGAATGCTTATCCATGCTCTTATTCTCGATGAACCATTCCATGCTCATCTTATTTAAGTGTACCTGAATGCCTGTATTGTAAAACTGGCTTCTGACTTCCCTTGCACGCCTTGGCGTATTGAGAAGTTCATAGATAAACTGCTCATAATCAAGCGGTTCAATCCATGTCGTACCAATCTTTACATCAATATCCGAGGCTTCAATCCATTCCGGCTGCACCTTTTCAAGTGCTGCCACATTTCCTGCAAATCTTTCTGCCTGCGGATTGTCTGTATCAGCCGCCATAGCCTTTGCTACACGAAGTTTGTCTCTCACATTTCCCGAAAGATACTCGTCTGCTGTCTCCCAGCCGATGTCGGGATTGTTCTCGTTGTAGCGGTCTGGATTTAGGAAAACCAGTCCGTCCAGCTCTTCCACAAGGACTGCCCTTCTAATCTCTGCTAATGCATCATCACTTAGCGTTATCTCATCCACTGTCTGTCCGGACTTTTCTGCAAGTTCTTCCTTTGCATTTGTAATATCCGGCTCATAGATAGAAAGCATATAGGCAAGATTTACATATCCAAATTCATTGACGGATACATTTAATGCTTCCACAGCGGTCTCCACTCTGTCTATGACTGTCTTTGCCTTAATCGTCTGCTTATAAAACATATCCGCTTTTTTCACCTCCCCATCTTCGTTTACTTCCTCAAGACTGCAAAGAAGTGGATAATCGCTGTCATCCCTGAATGCTATTCTGTTTGCTTTTGAAGTAATGGCTCCATACTGCTTTACGAAGGCATCATATTTTACATTAAGAAGTCTCTGCTTATCAGAAAGCTCCTCCTCGCTGCAGCCATCCATCTGGATATCAATCAGCTCTCTTGTTATCTGTCTGATTTCATCAAGGCTTCGGATTCGCTCCTCGGCAGTCTGTGATACTTCTTTTTTTACCATCTCGGAATTTTCCCTGTAATAGAGTTTTCCTTCAAAAAATGTGTAAGTGTAGTTTCTCACATCCGGATCAGCCGGGATAACTTCCTCCGTCTGCTCCGCCTCATCTGCCACTCTCTCAAAATCTGTCATCTGGGCTTTGATATTTCCGATTGCCTTATTGAGAGCCTCGTACATATTGAAGTTCTCATCATTATTCACACAGACTGTATATCTGCTGTCCTGTCCGTAAATCCTTGTGTCATATTCCATAGATCCAAGCATCATCTCCGGATGCTCTGCAAAATAAGAGTTGACTGCAATGCCATTCTCAGTTACACCAAGGTGTACCCAGTCCGGCTCAATATCAATCTTTCTCTCCCTCTTCTGCAAAAACAGGATATCTGCTGTCACTTCGGTTCCTGCATTATCTTTAAATGCAGTATTCGGAAGTCTTACTGCTCCCACAAGCTCTGCTCTTTCAGCCAGATACTTTCGGATAGTAGGATTTGCCTTATCAAGTGTTCCCTTTGTGGTGATTACAGCAACCATTCCTCCCGGTCTTACCTGGTCAAGTGCTTTTGCCAGAAAATAATCGTGGATACGGAAGTTATACTTGTTGTACTTTGGATCAAATACCTTATAATCACCAAATGGCACATTTCCGACAACCACATCAAAGAAGTTATCCGGATATGTGGTATTCTCAAATCCTGTGATACTGATATTGGCATTCTGATAAAGCTGCTTTGCAATTCTTCCTGAAATGCTGTCAATCTCCACCCCATACAGCTTGCTTCTCTGCATTGGTGCCGGCATACTTCCAAAGAAGTTACCGATACCCATAGATGGCTCTAATACATTGCCGCCTCTGAAACCAAACTGGACAAGTGCCGAATTTATGCACATGGCAATCTCCGGTGAAGTATAAAAGGCGTTATTTACTGTTGCCCTTGCAGCACTGTATTCCTCATCAGATAAAAGGTCTTTCAGCTCTGCATATTCTTTGCTCCAGCCTGCGTTATTCTCATCAAATGCCTGTGACAGTCCGCCCCATCCGACAAACTTCGACAAGGTTTTCTGTTCCTCCGGTGTTGCAAGCCTGTTTTCTGATTCAATCTGCTTTAAAGTACGGATTGCATCCATATTCCACTGGTATCTGGTCTTAGCACCGCCTTTTTCCATTTCCCAGAGGTTATAGTGGAAATTGTGTTTCGTCTGCCCGGCAACATTCTTCTCATTTTCAAGACTTTCTACTTGCTGTACTGGTTCCTGCTTTGGTGTAAAATCTACAGTTTCCTGTGATTCTGTATCAGCCTGAATATCATCCACAGATACTGATACTGCATCATCTGAAACCACATGTCCATTCTCATCAATCTTGGTTTCCCAGCCATTCGCTATTGCTCTTTCCCTGGTTTCAAGACGATTGGCTTTTACACTATCCTCGATATCAAAGAATCTCTTATAGACCGGATTCATCTTATCCCTGTCAGCCTTCTGCTTTGTCTCCTGATAATACTTCTTCTGGTCTTCTCCGCAGTAAAATGGCTGTTTTACCATATAAGATAAGATTTCATATAACTCACGCCAATCGAGAGCACCTTCTTTACGCACACCATTCCTGTTCTTATAGCTGATCTTCACATAACCGCTTCTGATTGAGTACTCCACAAGACCATACTTATTGTTGGCATATGCTTTTCTTTCTGCATTGTCTGTACCTAATGCTATATCCCTGATAAGGTCAAGCTTATTAGGCATGAAAGCAAAATCAGACTTCACAACATCCATAAGAAATGCTTTAAACGGTGTGTAACAGCTGCAATCTGTTACAAGAATCTCCGCCGCATCACGCAGGTCTTCATCAAGCTCTGCAATACGCTTGGCATAATCAATCGGTGTAATATACTTAAGCTCTGATGGATCTTTTTCAGATGTTTCAGCTTCTATCTCGGCACCATATTCTGCCTGTGTTACCATGCGGTCTTCATCGGCAGCTTCCTGTGGTGTCATGCCTTTTGCACTTACATAATCTCTGTTAGAAGCATAGCTCTCCGGCTCATCCGGTATTGCATAATCATCAATCTCTGATTCTGCCTCTTCCGGTTCCACTTCCCGATATTCGGCATCAATGACCTCATCATCCTCACGGAGTCCGTCCATCGCAAGCTCATCAATACGAGGTGTCTCAGGCTGGTATTCCCCTGTAAGAATAAGGACACCAAGCTCTTTTTCGATATCTTTCCATGAAACATATCCTTCAACCTCTCCATCCTCATCTCGCCACTGAAAACGCAGTCCGTTCCCATGAAATGTGTCATATCCGTGCAGTCCCAGTCCGTCAACCGGCCAGCCTGCACCTCCCTGACCATATTCTGCTTTGATACGCTTTGCTCTGGTTCCTGCATCAATCTCTGTTTCAAAAATCTTGCATACCCTGCCCTTACCACCGATAAAACCTGTACCTCTCATAAGCACCTGTTTGATATACTCACCTGGTACTGTTGCAGACTTTTTGGGATTCAGGTAATTGTATTTACCTGCTAATGCAGCTTTTCTGTCCTGCTCGAACTGACGCATAAACTGATTATTGTTTTCGTCCTCAGTATGAATGGTGCCAATGCTTGCCTGCCCGTTCTGGTCGAAAAAAAAGGAAGCCTGTGTATATTCGGCTTCCTTACTGACACCCAATGAATTGATTTCATCAAGTTCCCTATTCAGTTCTGTATCATCTGATTCTAGTGGAATCGCATCACTATCTGATGGAGTACCACTTCCTCTGCCTGCATCTTCGCCTGCTCTCTTATCTTCCACATCTCCATTGTCGATGACGGATTCTGTGGCTTGTGCTTCGCCAGATACTGCATCTCTAACTGGTCGTACAGCTGATTCGCTTCCTCCTCTACCGCTGACATCTTCTCGTACATCTTCCCGAATCTCATCAGCGTCTTGTATCTTGCCGGCTCGTTCTCTTTGAGATAGTTCATCGCCATCCTTCCGTATTTGCCCAGCTTCGTGAGATCCTCCGTCTCGTCCGGCATCTCTATCTGCGGATAAAGCAGTCCGTCCACTTCCTTGTAAGTCATTTCTTCTAACATATCCAATTCTCCTTTCGCTCTCGATTGCCTTTAAGTTACGACTAAATTCTCTAAGAACACTACAGGAGACATCGCATACAATGGAACCAAGACGGTAAATGATCTCTTCGTCTTTGATATTTACGATCTGACTGAAATCCTGTTCTTGCACAGATAAGTCAAATCCGCATCTCGTCCCTACAGCATACATGACACTTGCATATACAAGCTGCTCCATGTCCATTTCCTGCTGTAAGCCATTGCGTTTCTTACTTTCTTCCTTTATCACACTACCTGATAGCTGCATAAGCTCGGTCATTCGGTCTCCGAACTCTTCTTTTATTATAAGCCAAACATCTGTTCCTGTAAACTGTTTTAATATATTTTTTAGAGACTCCCTGTCGCTGTTATCGTATTGCTCAATCTGACCTTCTGACACAAGAAAATCCACATAATCCTTAAGATTTTCTCCCTCAAGGTCCCATGTCAGTTTGACATTCTTCCCTCCGGTATCACTGATATCAAAGATATACCTCATGCGTGGATTCAGTGCCCTTGACGGGAAGATGGCGCAGCCTTTCGCACCACGCTTTACATATCTTCCCACCTTTTTCCAGGTATCATAATCTGCCATGAGTGTGCTTTTTTCCGGAGGTCTCTGAGCTGTTACCATAACGATATTGTCAAATTCATAGCGGTATAACTGACCTGCGACCTTTAACACATCCTTCCAGTTCTTTTCTGATCTGGTGATGTTACCAATCTCAGAATCGTATATCGCTTTGACCTTCATATCAACGCCCATACCTTTGTCCTCCTCTACTTAAACATCTCTGCAAACAATCCTTTAAATAGCTTTAACTCATCCTTATCCAGCTCGATTGCAAATTCATTATCGATTGCCTGTTTTTCGCATTTATCCTTTTTCTTTGCAATCTTACGCACCACACGAAGAAGCACATAGCACTCCTTGGACTTTGCAATGCTCTGTTTAAAGGTCAGCTCATCCTCATCGACTGACTTCTGTGTCTGATAGATAATCTCTTTTAACTTATCATTGATACCATCTACTTCCTCAAGGGAAATAATAACGGATGCCTTAGAAGCACCCGATCTGTCCCACTCCTTATGAAGTTCCTTTACTAAAAACTCCATGTTCTTAATTACTGTTGTTGAATCACTTTTCATCTTGCTCTTCCTCCGTTTTCTTTTAATGAAGAAGGGAGCTGACCTTCGCCTATAGGCGCAAAATCAACTCCCTTCATGTCCTCTGCTCCAAGGACTATCTGCTCTGCATAATACATATCCATTGCCTTATTGATGGCATCGTCAAGCGACTCTGCCTTTACTTTCTGTACTCGTGAAAGCACTTCTTTTATCTCAACATCAAATTCCTGTTCCATATGATATCGCCTCCCGTAAAAATCTCATCACCGGCTCTTTTCTTCCTTTACCTGTCTTTCCTTAAAGCCCTCATCGTACTTTCCATCTTCCAGCCTGTCGTAAAAACAGTCTTCTTCAATCGTTCCGAAATCCTCATACATCTGGTGAAGGAAATCATTCTGCAGCTTCTTTGGCACATCATCATCCTTTGACATATCCTGATAAAAATAGAACTTCTGCTTTAGCTTTGCCCTGTAATCATAGATATCCTCTATCTTTTCCGGTGTGCCATACTCCCTCTTGTATGCCTTGAAATTCGTAGTTGAGAGTGTGGAACCTAGATAAATGCCATGCTCCCACGATACCCCGATTGTGGTATTGTCCTTTGTAGGCTTCTCATCCTTCGGATAACGCTTATACTCTGTCGCACCAAGGGCAATTGTAAGAGAACCTGACTTCATATCCATCACCACAAGATTTCTTGGTGATAATGCTTCAAGCACCATGTAATCATGGTCATTGAAGTTATGAAATGTCTGTCCCCTTTCAAATGATCTGTCCACACTTTCATAATGCAGGTTAAAATCATCAACCCAGCCCTTATCGGTCATTCCAATCTCCTTAAGCTTTGCAACACATTCAGAAGAACTGGCTTCTTTATCAAACCGAAATTCTTTGGAATCGTTATAAAACCCCTGAAGAAAATGTCCCAGCTGAATATCATCCAGACAGAATCTCGCAGATACAGTTACATTTGCTGCCCTGTAATACTCTGCGAAGTTACCTGCTTCACCAAGTGTCCTTCCAAGCTGCAACAAATTGTCTGCAAGCTCTGACATGTCATCAACTGTTATAAAACTCTTATAATCATCCAGAGTCATCAGCATATTTGTCTCTGTTCCCCTGTCGTTTTCTGTTACCAATATCATATCTTTTAAATCCATTCTTACCTCCAGTCTCAGAGAGGGACTATGCCCTCTCTGTAAATTTCCTGTTATGGTCTTCCTATCACAACAATCTTTCCTGTGCTTGCCACATCTCTGTAGACCACACCAAGACTTTCATTAAGTGCCTCTACCACCTTGCCATTTCCGACATATACTGCCACATGGCTGATGTTCTTATATCTTCCATTGCTTGTAAAACTATAAAAGATAAGGTCTCCCGGCTGTAACTCATCAAAGGAGACTGTCTTTCCGGCTTCATCCAGTCCCTGTGCCTCCGCTGCCGCTGTGGTTGCACCGCCGTAACTAATATCCACACCTGCATCTTTCCATGAATAATAGGCTAAGGAGCTGCAGTCATAATAGTTACCGCTGTCTCTTAAATCCTGACTATAAGGGAAGCCAACTCTGTGAAGTGCATAGGAGCAGACTGTTTTCTGCCTGCTGTCTGTAATTCCACTAAGGATGGCATTGATTTCATCCTCAGTCATGGAGCTTACTCCCGGACTTCCGCCTCCGCCGCCACTTCCGCTTCCGGCATATCCAAGCTGTCCCATAAACTCCGGACTCATGATCTGCTCAAGCATTTCCACCTGATCAGAATTAAATCCATAGACCGAAATCATATCTCTGTACGATTTCAGTGTGACATTCACATACAGAACCGACTTCGTGACAGTAGTTACATTACCGTCTGCATCTGTTTCTTCCACATCCTTTGTTCCTGTGCTTGTGGTGTATGAACACATATCATTTACAACTGCCTGCAGCCATCCTTTTGAAGTGTCATTCATGACTGTTGCAGTATCTCCGACACCATGCTTGACCATATAGACTGCCATGATGTCATAGTAATTGCTTGGGTTTTCTTCCATACCTTCATAATCCACATATACAAGCTCTCCAAGGTCATATCCGGTATGCTCATTCACTTTCGTGTTCACATCCCGGTTAAACTCCTGCACATAAGCACTCGTTACTGTCTGCACGGTATCTCCTGATTCAAGTGGTGGCAGGAATAAAGCAAATGGAGAATTGTAAAGGATTGCTATCGCCGCAATAACCGGAACAGCAATCATGGCAACTACAAGAACAAGTAACAACAGCACCAGTCCGATAATCGGTGCAGCTGCCTTTACCCAGGTAATCGCTTTTCGCACAATCAGATCCTTTACCAGCTTTGCCACACTATCCGTCTGATTCTCCTGTGCTTTCATCTTATCCAGAAAGAACTTTATCTTCCTGCTCCGGTTTGTCATCTTTTCATCCTTGACCTCTATGGACACACCTGCAGCATATCCGGCTGCCATGCCGATTGCAGTACCAACTCCCGGTGCAACCGCTGTTCCTGCCGCTGTAGCAGCTGCCTTTGTCGCAGTTTTTGTTGCAACCTTGGCAGTTGTCTTGGCTGTTTCTTTTGCCGTCTCTTTAGCTACCGTCTTGGCTGTATCTTTGGCAGCTTTCTTTGCTGTCTTTTTTGCCAGCTTCTTTCCTGCCTCTACCTTCTTGATACGCTTCTTTGCCTCGGCTGCCGCCTTTTTCCTGAAAAGTGCTGCCCCCTTGGAAGCAGTTCCGGTAACAGGTTGGCTTGCTTCATATGCAAGATATGCTGCCTGCGATACCTCATACCCGCCTTCCACCTGCTCCGTTACTGCCCCGGCTGCAAGTACACCTGTTCTTCCTGCAATGTGAAGATTGGTGTTCTTAGTCTTGATGGAAGTGTTTGATTCTTTAAGGTTTCGCTTGAATCTTGATAGTCCCTTATTCTTCGGCTCTGACTGATGAATGGTACTCTTTCGATAGGACTTCTTGTTATCATCAGATACCTTTGCACCGATAGTCTTAGGA
>OLWI01000550.1_pt1 | contig 12963 bp, 11 predicted proteins | sample 1673731 | NCBI WGS metagenome assembly OLWI01 (sample SAMEA103958125, study PRJEB25191) | human gut metagenome
GATTTGAGAATTTTGTATATAAATACGCAAGAATCAAAACAATAATCAAAGAAGGCAAAATACAGCCAAGTGTACAAATAACTGCCCCCGGTAATCCAGCCATCTTCTGCCCTACGAACGTTGCAGAGTTGACCGCAATTGGTCCTGGTGTCATTTCCGCAATCGTTGTCAGATCCGCAAATTCAGCCATACTCAGCCATCCTTTTCCTTCAACAACAAGGGACTGAATCAAAGGCATCGCTGCATACCCACCACCAAACGCAAATGCACCAATCTGCAGATACACGAAAAATAACTGTAAATAAATCATGCCTGCACCTTCTTTCTTTCAATAAAATATCTCGCAACACCTAAGCACAAGAACAATAGAATCAACGTAATTGAACTTACTTTAAAGATTGTTTCAAATACTTTTCCCCCTAAATCAAGCACAACATCCATAATGACTGCCGCAACGCCAGCTCTCATGACCTGTAAAGCAATCTGAATGATCTTATTTGTTGAAAATGCATCATAAATATTACAAATAATTGAAATAATCACAATTGGAGGCAATATCGTCGCAAGTGTAGAAACCAGCACACCTTTAATGCCACCCATACGATAGCCAAAGATAATCGCACTGTTCACTGCCAAAGCACCTGGTGCAGACTGTGCAATTGCTGTCATATCCAATACTTCTTCATCTGAAACCCAATGCAATTCATCACAGAATTTCTTCTGCATCATGCCAATAATGACAAATCCACCACCAAATGTGAATGTGGATATCTTTAACATTTCTATAAACAATTTCCCATACGAAATTTTCTTTTCCATCTTTACCCCTCCCTATATAAGCGACGTTAGTATATACCTATCACACACATAAATAAAATGCTATTATATTTATGATTTCATATCATTTTATTTATGGAGCAAATATGGCAACAATACATTCACTAGAACTATTCATATCGGTATATACCACAAAAAACATCACAGAAACCGCAAAACAATACTACTGTTCTCAGCCATCTGTATCTAGATGTATCAAAGATCTGGAGGAAGAATATCATACAGTCTTATTTGAAAGATATCACCACAAGCTATTGGCAACACCATCTGCAGATATCCTGTATACACATGCACTAAGAGTGTTAAACAGCTACAACAGTCTTGAACAGGCAATGCTTACACATAATGAAAAGATTCGTATTGGTTCTACCGTCACAATGTCAAACACATTACTCCCAAAATACATTCAACAATATTCAAAACAATATCCATCCATTCGCATCGAAGTCAGTGTCAGCAATGGAGAAAACATTTATCAAGACTTATTACACAACGCAATTGATATCGCTTTTATTGAAAATATGATGAACTTGTCCTTCTTGTACCAAATGATCATCCATTTACATCTCAAAAAGAGATTCCATTATCTTCTCTCAATGGCATGCCGTTTCTGCATCGTGAACAAGGCTCTGCACTCAGACAATACTTAGATGAATATTTCAAAAAGAACCATATACACGTAGATACCCTTTGGCAAAGCAGAAGTACACACGCCATCATCCACGCAGTAGAAAGTGGTCTAGGAATTACAATTCTCCCAAAAAACATGTGTATCAAAGAAATTGAAAATCACTCGATTACACAAGTCAGCATTGCTTCTCATAAACTCATTCGTCCATACTATCTTGTCTATCCAAAAGAAAAGAAGCTGACAGATAACCTAGTCAACTTCATCCATTTATTCTGATTCTTTTTGTAATTGCAAACATTCTTTCTTCAATATATTCCAAGAATGCCTTGTATCCACAATACACATCATTAAAATAACATACATTCATTCTCTTACAATTACCATGACACATATGTACAAACCTGCATATTTTACACAGTGAGCACATTTTCTTTTCTTCATGCAGAAATTTCTTTGCCGCTTCCCCTTGTATCATATCTTCAATTGCATCTGTACAAATATTTCCACAACGATATTCATCCAGCACAAAGAAATCACAAGGATATACATCCCCATTTGCTTCCAGTACCATCTGCATAGAACATCTTCCCATCATTCCACACTGTTGTGGAAGCTTTCCACAATACATCTGCATTAAGCTATCAAACAACAGAACAGACCTATAGTTTCCCTGCATAAAATCTGCATACCACAAATCAAAGAATCTTTGATAAAACAAAGCAAAATCCTTCGGTTCTAAAGCAAATGCATCCGATGGTTCATTTCCTTTTAACGAAGGCAAGCACGGGATGATTTGAACATATGGATACCCAAGCTCTGTATAGAAACGATATAATTCCTCGGGTTTTTTTGACAACTGCTTTGTTAAAACTGTCAGAATATTGTATGCAATTCCAGCATTTTTCAACAATCTTAACGTATACAAGATCTTTTTATGTGTCCCTTTTCCCTGCGCATCTTTACGAAACCAGTCATGATTCTTCACAAAACCATCAATGGATACACCAACCAAGAAATCATTTTCTTTCAATAACTGAATCCATTTCTCATCTATCAATGTTCCATTGGTCTGTATCGAATACTGAATGTTCTTTTTCATCACATTCTTTTCGTTCACATACGCAATAAACGCTTCAAAAAAAGCAATTCCAGCACACGTTGGTTCTCCACCCTGAAAGCTAAACTGTATGGTTTCTACAGGTACCTGCAATGCTTTATCAATCAGTGCATGCATAACTTCTTCCTGCATGATTCCCATGGAAGCCATTTCTCTATTCTGACTCACATCCGCATAGAAACAATATTTGCATCTCAAATTACACAATGAAGATGCCGGTTTAATTAAAAACGATATCATAGACATATTTCTAGTATATCAACAAGCAAATCATTTTTCATATTTCTTATTTCATGTTAGATTTACTTCATGCACGATATATGGAATCCATGGCATGGATGCAGAAAATACAGTGAAGGCTGTGATCATTGTTATATGTACTATTTAGACTCTCTTAGAGATGTAAACAGCACACTGATCACCAAGACAAATAACTTCAACTATCCATTACAGAAGAAAAGAGATGGTTCTTTTAAAGTACAGGCAGGAGAACTCATTCGAGTATGTATGACATCTGATTTCTTTCTAGAAGAAGCAGATGCATGGAGAGAAAACATTTGGGATATCATTCGGTATCGAAAAGATGTAAAGTTCTATATTCTCACAAAACGCGCAGAAAGAATCAAAGAGCATTTACCTTCAGACTGGGAAGATGGCTATGATAATGTCATTCTTAATGTCACGTGCGAAAATCAAAGAAGAGCAGATGAAAGAATACCGATTCTTTTATCTATTCCTGCAAAACATAAAGGAATCATGTGTGCATCATTCATTGGCCACATTGATATTGAACCGTATTTAAATACCAGTCAAATTGAACTTGTCATCTGTGGTGGAGAAAACTATGACGGCGCACGCCCACTTCACTACGAATGGATCAAAGATCTACATGATTCCTGCTTCAGACATAACATCACATTCAGTTTCATAGAAACAGGAAATACATTTGTAAAAGATGGAAAAACATATCATATTCCAAGTAAACCACTCCAGGCAAAGCAGGCTTACCTGTCTCATCTATCTTTTCAAGGAAAACCAATCCAGTGGAATCTATACGACACATTTAACAATCCTATTCCTCTCAAAAATCTATACAAGCCACATTTTCGAGAAAACTGCGCTACATGTGCTTCTAGACTGATCTGCAATGGCTGTTCCGATTGTGGCAAATGCAAACAGAAAATCATACACATTCATCAAACAGATGGATTTTAAATATAAAGATATATGATAATAATACAAAGGAGATAACATATATGACATTTTTACAACTCGCAAACAAAAGATACTCCGCTAGAAAATATAAAGATCAGACAATTGAAAAAGAAAAACTCAATCAAGTTTTAGAAGCCGGAAGAATCGCACCAACCGCAAAAAATAATCAGCCAGTCAAAATCTATGTTCTACAAAGTAAAGAAGCCCTTGAAAAGATTTCTACCCTCACACCATGTACATTCAATGCACCATGTGTACTCATGTTTGCATATGATGAAACTTTAGAATGGACAAATCCTGATGAAGAAGGTATCCACTCAGGTGTAGAAGACTGCAGCATTGTCGCAGCACATGTCATGCTAGAAGCAACAGATCTAGGGTTAGAAACGTGCTGGGTCAATCGTTTTCCTAATGCAAAAACAGCCCAGACATTTCAACTGCCAGACACAATGAAACCTGTCTTGTTAATGCCAATTGGATATGCAGATGATGAACCATCCATTCGTCATACACAGAGAAAAGACATTCATGAAATTGTTGAATACCTATAAGTAAAATGGTTCCTCAGGAACCATTTTGTTTTCTATACATGCTTTCATACACACCTTGTTGATCCAACAGTTGTTGATGTGTACCCTCTTCTACAATTTTTCCATCATTCACAACGAAAATCCTGTCAAAGTTTTCCACAAAAGATAATCTATGCGTAACTACAATGATTGTTTTATCAGAAATCTTATCAATGATATTTTGAATGGATTTTTCTGTTTTAACATCCAATGAAGATGTCGGTTCGTCTAAGACAAAAACATCAGCACCTTGATAAAACATCCTTGCCAAAGATATTCGCTGACATTCACCACCAGAAAAACCTTCTTCTCCAGATTGAATCATATGATCATATCCATCTTCTTTTTTATCGATAAAAGCATTAGCACCTGCATCTAAAGAGGATTCTTCTATTTTTTTCATAGATCCCTGAAATGATAGTGAAATATTATTTTTAACACTTGTAAAGAACATGGAACTATCTTGTGGCATATATGAAATACTTTGATTTTGCATTTTTTTCACTGTTCCAGAAGCAGGCTTGTACAATCCAAGAAGCAATTTCACAATCGTTGATTTTCCACTGCCACTTTCTCCAACAATTCCAATTTTCTGATTTTTTTGAATTGCAAAAGAAATATCATGCAAAACTTCTTTTTTATCATAAGAAAAGCAAACTTGTTCCATTCTCAAAACAGAATCTTCATCAATTTTCCTTGTTTCAATTTGTGGCTTTAGATCAACAATTTCAAACACTCTCTTTTCATAAACTGCATATTCATCTACAAACATTTTCAAAATAGAAGTCGCAACAATCATTTGATTAATTTGATCAGATAACTGAATCGCAATCATAATATTCGCAAAAACAATGGCTCCAATTGAACTAAGATATGCGCCAGCCATCAACAGCACAACTTCTTCAATACATTCAATATAAAACATTGAAACAAACAATCTCGTAGCATTCATTGCATTATAATGACGAACAAATTGATTCAATCTCACTATTTTTTTCTCAAGCAATTCTTGAAACTCTGTCAATAATCCATATGTTCTCACTTCTTTTGCACCATCAATTTCTTCATTCAAAAAATTGACAATTTCATTCTTAGATAGTGTAATTCCTTGCATTGCCTGCATTCTTTTTTTCGAAAACAATCTAAGCAGATAATACTCAATTACACTAATAAATACACAAAGAAAAGCAATCCAAAAATCAACATGGCACAAATAAATCACAGAAAGAAATCCTGATATTACAGGCATATAAATGCTGCCTGCCATGATCCATCCAACAAGATCCACCATTTTTGTCAGATCCATCGACATTCTATTCATCACTTCAGTGTCAGATATTTTTTCCACTTCTTTTTCATCGCTGTGTATATAGCCATTTAGCATTTCTTTTCTTAGAGTTACTCTAATTTTCTGTTCTATCTTTTTTATATTAAAAATGCCAAATCCCATGAAACATGTAAAACAAAAAGTTGCAAACAAATACAAAATTCCTTTTTGAATCGTAAAATCTGAAGTACTTGAAGAAACCATCAATACTATTTCTTTCAAAAACACACCAACAGATGAAAATGTTAAGAACTGTCCCAAGCCAGATACAAACACAAAGAAAACATAAGGTACCACATACGGCTTTAAATATGATTGCGTTCTAACAAACACCTTCCAATTACTCTTTTCCATAGTTTGCCTCGTATTCTCTATACGTTCCATCAAAAACAATTGATCCATTTTCCATCACAACAATCCGATCCATCATTTCCAACAGTTCTAATTGATGTATTGAAAAAATCATGGTTTGATCCTTATATTCTTCAATTATATTTTTCAGTATTTCTAAAGCATTTTTTGTATCAATTCCAGAAAAAGATTCATCAAACAACGATACATTTTTATGGTTCATCAACGCTCTAGCTATGGCAATTCTTTGCTTCTGTCCGCCACTTAAATTCGAAGCATTCTTTTCAAGAATCATTTGATCATCATTAAGAAATTCGTTTATCTTGCAAATCTGTAAAACGTGTTGATATTCATCTTCTTTAAAGCTTTTCCAGCATGTGATGTTATTTTTAACACTATCAGTAAATAGATATGGAAATTGTTCAACAAACGACACTTCAGGAATATCACATACACCTTGATTTTGCTTAATAAATGCAGCAATTATTTTCAGTAATGTTGATTTCCCAGAGCCACTTTTGCCAACAATTGCCACTTTACTTCCATAAGGAACATGAAGAGATATATCATCCAAAGCCTTTTTATTAACATTTGGATATTGGTAAGAAACATGTTCCAGCGTAATATCTCCTGTTTGATTTGTATGTTCACAATCATTCTCTACGGTGTCACCAAAACCAGCAATTCTCTTTACACTGACAAATGCTTTTGCACTCTCTGTAATGAAATCAGAGAAATGTAACTGATCATATACAACACAATTACAAATATATTCAATCGATAAAAAAGTGCTCAAAGATACAAGACCTTTTGGAACCATGTATACTCCTGCAACACATAAACTCAAAATTGGAAATAATCCAAAGAAAATTCCAATCATTCGAAATGGCAATGCTTTACTTTCAACATTCATATATGCACCTGTATATGCATTCACTTTATCTTCATATAGTTCTTTTGCAAATGCATCCGCATCATTCATCTTTATGACCAGTCTATTTTTCACTATGTTCTGCAAAATCGTATTCATTGCAATTTCTTTTTGCTTTGTATCTTCATTTGCTTTAGAAACACTTGCAGAGAATTTCTTTTGAACAAGAATTGATATAATTGTTGATAAAACGTAAAAACAAGACAATTGAATATTTATTACAAAAATATACACAAGAACCATCGCCAAACGAATCAATTGATAAATAATATCAATAAAAGTATCCGACAAAAAAGAAATGCTATCTTCCGCATCGCTTTGTATCAAAGCATATAAATCACCAGATTCATTAAAATCATTTAATTTTTGCCGATTCAATCCATCACTTAACTGACAATATACTTGCTGGTGCAAATATTCCTGAACCATAGTTTTCATTTTTCGAAAAAGAACATGATCCACAAAATGAAAACATATAAACAGGAGAAGAACTTTATAAATATAAATAGATATATTGATGAGACCATTTGTTGTTATATGTGCAGTTAAAGTACTCATTGCGTTTGTAGCATATAAAAGCAGCACACTGCAAATCATAGATAATCCTCCAACCATGACATAATAAATCTTCAATTTGGGATATTTCGCAAGTACACTTTTCATAAAAACGTCTTCTTTCACAATAATATAGATCCATCAACTTTAAAGTTCAATTCTCACTTTCACCAAATACGCATTGACACATCAATTTTTCATATCGATTTAGTCTTTCTTTACATGTTTCATCAGAATGATTCTTCATGCATTCTATCACTGTTAACCCAGAATTTTTTTCATTTATGTTTACTAACCACTGAAATTTACATCTCATTCATTTCCTGACGGTTTATACTTATTAACAGGAGTAATAAACATGCCATTTTCTATCACATATTCATCTTTGTTAGGGTCAGGAGATAATCACCAAAAAGTGTCAGTCGGAAACAGCCAATTTTAGTCAAAAGAAAATCGCCATAATTTAACAATATAAAAAAGACCATTACCATTTTTCAATAACAGTCCTAAACTGATATACGCCAACACATCAGATAAAGGAGGTTAAATTGAATATTAATAGTAATGACCTCGAGGACATATTAGCACATGCCCTTGCCACCATAAAGGAAAAAATGGGTGAAAGTTATTCGATTGAGAAAGTGAATCTGGCAGAACTGCACAGAATTACAGGCATCAGTCGAGCCAAGCTAAGAAGATTAAAGAAAAATGGTTTTGTAGTAAAACCAAATGGAAATAAAGGAAAAAAATCCGATAAAACTGTTTTATCTGGATATGAAGGTGTCATTAATAATCTTCTTAAAGGAAATGTTACAAATTCTGAAGTAATCTATGAAAGAATTCAGACGCTTGGGTACACCGGAGGGCTGACAACCATAAAGAATTACATTTCTGAAAATAAATTTCTCATTCCAGCACCAAGAGAGATTGTGAGTCCACAAGGAAACAGAGGCAGAAGATATCATACAGGTCCTGGTGAGAATTACCAGATGGACTGGGGATTTGTTAAAGTGAATGCTCCTGACGGTATTTCTTATCAATGCGCATGTTTCGCCATGATCTGTCATCACTGCGGTGAGCGTTACATTGAATTCTTTCCAAATGCCAGACAGGAAAATCTGTTCATTGGTATGATTCATGCGTTTATTTACATGGGCATTCCAGAAAATGTTCTTACAGATAATATGAAAAGCGTAGTCATCGGAAGAGATGTGGAAGGAAATCCACTATGGCAGAAGGATTATGAGACCTTCATGAAAACAATCGGCTTCCATACAAAGCTGTGTAAATGCAGACACCCCTTTACAAAGGGAAAGGTGGAAAGACTTGTCCGCTTTGTAAAAGAAAATTTTATTGCTGGAAGAACATTTGGAAATATTACAGATCTGAACTGTGATGCATTGATCTGGTGTAACGAACAGAATGGCAGATATCATCGTGCTATGGATTGCGTTCCTGCAGAAGTACACAGTAATGAATGTATGCATGTGGCTGAAATACTGACAATGACTGAAGAAATCATGAAATACCTGTGTCCTGTCAGAAAGATCAGCTTTGATGGATTTGTGAACTATGAAGGCAGAAGATTTGGTGTCCCATATACATACACTCGCAAGACCTGCAGAGTCATGAGAAAAGATTTCTATCTGTATATCTATGATACGGATCTCACTCATCAGATTGCGGTGCATAATATTACATGGAGCCGCAAAGACAGCTATGCACATGATCAGTATGCAATTAAGGAACCTGAAGAACTGCCGACTGCGCCAGTAAAGGCTGTTATTACTCAAAAGAAAGAAACAGTACCTGCACGAGGCTTTGAAAAGTTTGATTTTGGAAAGATGGTGAAGTGGAATGGCTGAGTCATCATACGATAAAATTGCAGAAATTGCAGATTATCTGAAACTGAGCATATCTGCCGAAGAAATTGCAGGCTGTTTTACAAAGCTGAATATGAGTCAGGAAGAGATTGAAAAAACAACAGAATTTTTTGAGATTCTTGAAGAGAGAAAAAAGGAGACAGTGGTGAATACCTGCCTGAAGTTGAGCAGACTTCCACTGACAGAACCAAAAACCTTCAGTAATTTTGATTTCTCATATGTGCATTCAAATAATCTGGAAAAGCTGAAGAATCTCAGTACACTATCCCCGCTGTATGAACACAGAAATCTTGCTTTTATCGGTCCGCCAGGAATTGGTAAGACACACCTGTCTATGGCATTTGGAAGAGCGTGCTGCGAATTGGGAAATAAGGTTTATTTCCTGAAGGCAACAGAACTCAATCAGCGTCTTATCCAGGCAAGAAAGAATGACAGTGTAGGAAGCACGACAAATGGTCTTGTAAAGCCAAGCTGTCTTATTATTGATGAAATGGGAAGATGCAAGTTTGACAAAGAGAATACAAGGATCTTCTTTGATGTCATAGACAGACGTGCTTCAAAAGAAGGTCCGAACTGTATGATCTTTACAAGCAATAAATCCCCTTCCCAATGGAAAGAGGACTTTGATGAAGATGACACACTGCTGTGTGCATTGGATCGAATCTTTGATAACGCAATTGTCTACATGATGGATGGAAAAAGCTATCGTGGCAGAAAACTTGAAACTGTTGCGGTGAAGGTCGGAAGTACATCTGATTTGTTAGATCCAGTTAAGTAATAAATGAATTTTTGAAAGTCATCTGATGTGCTGGCTTTTTTCTTTTGACTAAAATTGGCGATTTTCTCCTGACACGGAATGGTTAAATTAACCTGACGCTAACAAAAGCAAGCTTTTTAACTATTTTTTGAAGATGAATATAAATCATAATACGAAGAGTAGAATGTATATGTCGTATCAATATTGGCAGTCAAAAAATTAGACGAAGTACAGTCAATAAATCATTTAATAATTAATCGTTTAATCGTAACCGATAGAAAGCTAACTATATAAAAAATAGTAGATTACAGTATTGAATCGAACAAAAGAAAAAGATAAGAACGAAATCATTTCAAATGGCTTCAATTCTTATCTCTTTTCAGTTTGTTCTATGACTTGCTCCCATAAGTGCCATCAGAATTTGGCAAGCCGAAAATGATGTCAAATTATTAAGATATAATTAAAACTTATTCCTTGACAATACTCTTCACAACATAAATGCCAACTGGATCTGTATCGTAGGAAAGTAACAAAGATAGATCATAGATATTTTGAAAATCAATTCCATCTCTAGTTCCACTAATTGTAGCTTTACAATTTACAAGACCAACAGATTTTTCGTTTAGAGTTGCTTCTTTAGCTTCTGTTATAGAGACGTCAATATTTTCTGTTGTAATAGTTTTAGCAGAATAAAATTCAGTTAATATATCAGTCAATTTCTTTTTTTGATCACTATTTTCAATAGAATCATAGAATTTTCTTAAAAGTTTTGATTTACTGTCAGAAGAGTAAGAATCATCCATACCTAATGTTGAATTAACCCACTTTTTTATTCCTTCAGCAAGTACATCATTTAATGATCCATCCAAATTATTATCTGTTACTACAACATTCTGGTATGCAGTATAGTTATGGGCTGCATCTATCTTCTTTTTCATTTCAGAACTATTGTGACTATTTAACAAAAACATAATAACAAAAGTAATAACTGAAATAAACAATAATATACAACCAACTAAAAATAGTAGATTTCCTTTTTTTATTTTCTTCTTTTTCATAAAGTTCCTCTTAGAAAAAATTGTCGGAGATAAACTCCGACAATTTTATACTTACTTTCAACACTTAATTGAAATAATCAATTATGCAGTAGTTTTAATTAGGATAATTTTTTTCTACCAACAACAATTGCACTAATAGCAACCATGCTCATTACTAATGGAATTGCATAAGCGGCTACATCAGATGTATCAGCTGTATCAGCTGTCTTAGAAGCTTTCTTTGTTTCTTCCTTCTTAGTATCATCTTTCTTAGTGTCATCCTTCTTTGGATCTTCTGTAGGTGTAGGTGCAACTGCGTCCTTTTCTACAATTACTGTATGTCCGCCAACTGTACCAGGCATTGTAATTTCAGTTACTTGATCAACACCATCAGCTAAATGATAACCTTCTGGTAGTGTGAAATCTTTACCAAGAACAAATGTTGTAACCTTATCACCGTTTTCATTAACTGTGAATTCCTTAGCAACAGAAGTTGTTCCAACTGTTTCTCCATCCTTTGTTTCGAATGTAACTGTTAAAACTGCTTTTGTTTCATCCTGTTCAACGAACATACAATGTCCACCTGTTGCTCCAGCTGGAAGTGTAACATTCTTAATCTGATCGTTATAATCTACCCAGTGATATCCTTCAGGAAGAACAATATCATCACCAAGAGCGAATACTACATTTTCTTCATCTGTAGAAGTCTTTTCAAATGTCTTTTCACCAACTACTGTTCCATCAACAGTTTCGAAGTTTACATGCAATGTTGTAACCTTTTCAATTTTACGTAATTCTACGTTTACATCATCTGTATTATAGAAATCAAGATCTCCAGTAACAACTGGTTCATATCCTGCTGGGATTTCCTTTAAATCTTTTGTATTAACATGAATTTCATCAGCTGGAATTTCGATCTTTTCAATAGCGTTTTCAAATGGAATCTTTGTTTCAGCATCAATATAATGTACATAAACTGTTCTTGTCTGTGCAGCCTTCTTACGAACTTCAATATTTATTGTGTCGTTTTCGCCAAAATAGTGATCACCTATTTCACAAAGTTCATATCCTTCTGGAACATTCTTTAGAGTGCTTGTGTTGAATGTTGTTGCAGATGCATCAAGTTTAATTGAATCTGTTCCACATGAAATATTCTCGCCTTTTTCATCAACATAATAATAAGTTACATTGATTGTCTTCTTTTCTTCAGCCTTCTTACGAACTTTTACATTCAGTGTGTCATTATCGCCAAAATACACATCACCTGTTTCACAAAGTTCATATCCTTCTGGTACATTCTTAAGTAAACTTGTGCTGAATGTTGTTGCATCTACAGGAACTTCAATTGTTTCAGTGCCATTTTCAAATGACATATTAGTTTTTTCATCGATATAGCTTACAAAGATTTTTTTTGTAGTTTTTTTACGAATATTAATGTTAATGCAGTCTGATTCATTAAGTGGTAAGTCGCCTGTTTCACATGTTTCATAGCCTGCTGGAACATTCTTTAGAAGGCTTGTGTTAATTGATGTTGCGTCTACAGGAACTTTAACCTGCTCGCTAGCTTTCAATTCAGCGCCTTCGAGATAATTTACGAAAATTATTTTTGTTTCGCTAGCTTCTTTTGCAACTGTAGCCAATCCAGCTTTTGGTGCTTCCGCAAATACAACAGCAACATTTGGAACAATCATTGCTGATGCCATTGAAAAAGCAAGAATTTTGTTCTTTACGTTCTTCTTCATTTCTGTTTCTC
>OLWI01000565.1_pt1 | contig 12669 bp, 10 predicted proteins | sample 1673731 | NCBI WGS metagenome assembly OLWI01 (sample SAMEA103958125, study PRJEB25191) | human gut metagenome
TAAGAAAAAGATACATTCTTGAGTTCAATTTCTAAATCACCAAACGCAACAGGCTTATTGGCATGGTGAAGTTCTTCGGCATTTAAGATACTGTCGATTTCCTCTGTATTTTTTCCCAGCATAGCCAAAGAGCCGGTGAAAGAAAAAGCCTCCATGATTGGCCCCACAAGTCCAAGGGAAAAGATAACCGCCGCCATAAAGGTCACGGTTTCCAAACTGCCGGAAAGCCAAAGAGCCATACCGCCTGGAAGAACGCTTAAAAGTACGGATGGGATCACTGCATTATAAGAACACATGGTTTTCTGGCTGTTAGCCATCCATTTTATGTAGTAATCTGCATTGCCCCGGACAGCATCCGCATATTTCTCATAGGAACCTGCCGACTGGCTGAATGCTTTGACTACCTCAATACCGCCGATATACTCTACAACAGCGTCGGCCATTTTCTTGCTGGCGGCCATTGCACCTGCGCCTTCTGTGGCATAGTTCCGCATACCGATGGACATAATGACCAACCCGATAAACAGGGTTGCCAGGGAAAGGAGCGCCATCCGCCAATCCAAAACGAACAGGTACACAATGATAAACAGCGGCACCAACATATTTGAGGTCATTTCCGGCAGGAGATGGGCAAACGGCACTTCCATACCTTCTATCCGGTCAACAATAATGCTTTTATAGTGGCCGGATGGGGTGTCCAAAATCGTTCCCATTGGAACCTTTGCGAGCTTTTCCACAACACGCTCCCGCAGATCCCGCAGCGTACTATACGCCGCATTATGGGAAATTACTGTTGACAGGTTTGAAAAAAGCACCTTTCCGCAATATCCGGTCAAAGCCACAAGACATACAGGCAGATATGCAGAGAAGGCAGTCTCTCCTGCGAACATTTTAGAAATGACATTAACAACACAAAAATACGGTATCATCTGGCAGGCCACACCGAAAATTGCCAGGATAATACTGAAAACAAATTTGCCGTGATGAGCCTTCCCCCAGCTCCAAAGAGTGCCGAGGGGAGAACCCTTTTTCTGTTCTTTCACAACTTATCAACCTCCTTCTGAAATATTAGCCGACTTCCTGCGCCCGCCCCTCAGTGATTCGGATAATCTTATCACAGCATAAAGCAATCAGTTCCGGGTCATGGGTCGATACAAATATAGTCTTTCCTTCGGCCGCCAGTCTTTTCAAAAGTTCCGCTACCTCACGCATGTGGCGGTAATCCAGTCCAGATGTAGGCTCATCGAAAAGTAAAATCTGCGCCTGTGCTGCAATCGCAGATGCAATCGCTACCCGTTGCTTTTGTCCTCCTGACAAAGCCATTGGATGTTTTTCCTTGTATTCATCCAGATCAAGGCTTTCTAAAATTTTTTCGGCTGCCTTCTCATCAGGGTGTTCCATTGACAGAAGCACTTCGGAGAGAACACTGTTTGTAAATAGCTGATGGTTTACATCCTGCATAACCATATAGCAAATCTTTGTCAACTGCCGCCCATGATATGTTCTGCCTGAGACTTCAACAGTCCCTATACAGTTCTTTTCTAACCCGCATAAGCAGCGAAGAAAGGTTGATTTTCCAGAGCCGTTATCCCCAATCACTCCGACGATTTTCCCTTTTTCAATTTGAAGATGTGGTATCCGTAAATCGCAGATTTCTTCATCTTCTGGTGTCAGCTTTTTCTTTACAAAAAGATATTTTCGCGGTGTGTAGGTGAAATAGAAATCCGTAAGGCACAACAGTTCATCTCCGTCAATGCCTGTTTCCAGATTTCTCTGATCTGCGGGATTTTCATTGCCTGACTTTGAAACATTAGAGAATTGCCGGATATAGCGTTCCTCCAATGTAACAGGCCGAAGTTCATAGGATTTCAATTCCTTTTCTGTAAGCTGAGAAAATTCCTGCCTTGTCCATTCGTTGACGATACGGCCTTTTTCCATATAAACGGCCCGGTCAATAATATCTTTCAGATACCATAGGCGGTGTTCTGAAATAATGATCGTCTTGCCTTGAGACTTCCAAAGCTGCATAGCATCACGCAGATCGCGGATTGCCGCCCAATCCAGGTTTGAGGATGGCTCATCCAAAATGATGATGTCCGGTAAGAGAGCTGCCACCGATGCACAGGCAATCTTTTGTTTTTCGCCGCCAGATAAGTCGAAAAGGCTGCGTCCCAAAAGATCATTTAGATTTAACTCCTGGACTACCTGCTTTTTTCTGGTTAAAATTTCCGGCTTTGGCAAGCCGATATTTTCAGGCCCAAAGACCACTTCTCCGTCTGTGTCTACGGAAAAGAATTGGCTGCGGGGATTTTGAAAAACAGATCCGACAATTCCGGCCAGATTATAGAGTTCCTGCTGTTTGATGTCTAATCCATTTACATAAACATCCCCGGTAAGTTCGCCCTTGAAAAAATGGGGGATAAGACCATTGATAAGCCTCGTCACAGTTGTTTTACCACAGCCTGATGCACCGCACAAAAGAATACATTCTCCGTCTGTAACAGACAGATTAAAATCACAAAGCCCCGCTTGGTCTAATCCTGAATAATGAAAGGTTACATTTTTTATCTCAATCATATCATCCCACTTCCACTCACACCGAAAGGTAAATATATAAAATTGACAACACTAAAGTTACTGCAATTACCACATAATCTTTGCTATGGAACCCAATCTCACAAACATTTGTCCTTTTTACCGGGGCTCCAAGACCTCTGGTGACTGCCGCCGCTGATAACTCGTCCCCAATACTGATACAGGAAAACAGCAGAGGAACTAAACGATATTCAATCATTTTCGTTACCTTGCCGCCGCCAAAAGCAATTCCTCTCATACACATAGCATCACGGATTGACCGGTATTCCTCTGACAATGTAGGAAAAAAGCGCATCATTACGGCAATAGAAATTGCAAGTCCTTGTGGCAGGCGCATACGGTTCATAGCAGCCATAAATTCACTGATTTTTGTTGTTGAAATGCAGTACCAGACCATAATCATCGTTGGTGCAAACTGCGTAATCATGTAGCATAGAAACAGTATCAACATGCCCGCTATGCCCCCGATGTTTTCCTGTGTAATCTCCATAAGCCATGTAGCCAAAATGAAAAGAACAGTAAATCTTGCGCCTACATGGGGTTTCCCTTCCAGGCAGACCAGAACCACAGGAATGTAGGTCATGATGGCCCGGACAATATAAGCCGGGCCATCCGTTACATCAATCATTACAACAACGGAAAACAAAATCAGCAAAAGCAGTTTTGTTCTTGGATCAAGATGGAAGCGGATATTGAGGCTTTTTCTATATCCATTTTCCATTTATACAATTCCCGCCTTTTCAAAGTTCTTCCGTACAACGGCCTTACCAATAAACGCACCGATTACTCCGCACACAAAGCAGAGTAAAATAATGACTGGATATGTAGCGGGAGTTACGAGCGTAAACAGGGTATCGGCAAAAGAGGCATCAAATCCGCCTTCAATCAGACTTTGCTTATAAGAGTCTGCCGCGAGGACGAGAGGGAGATAACTTGCGCTAACCCAAAGATTAAATACGCCGCAGCTGATAACGGTTTTTTTCCAGCTTTTATATTTCCCGGACTTGGCAATCAAATCTGCAATCACTCCTGCTGCAATACAAATAGGTGCGCCAAGAAAGCCCATACCAAAGATAAACAACAGGATTGCAACAATAACCGATGTTATTGTAAGCATCCCAAACTTCTCGATCCGCGCATAGTAGAGCATCATCGGAATACCAGTGACAATCGGGATGAGAACCGCATAGCCGGCGACGATAAACGGGGACAGAAATCCGAGATACATGATAACCATCTGCACAACCCACAGGATCGCGGTAAAGATACCAATAGTTATGAAATCTCTTGCCTTTAGTTTCTTTTCATTCATGAGAATGTCCTCCTAACCTTTTGTTGTGGTTAGACTTCGCTAACCGCAATGAAGTATAACATACCTGGCTTCTGTACTTCTATCCCTATATCAGTATTTTAGCCCCATATAGCAACGAGTTTTCAACTTGACAAGAAATCAAAATAAGACGATAATAGTTGTGACGATTCCATATCACAAGAAATAGTAGCTGAAAAAGGGGCGGTGTAATGGGTGAAATATTAAATCAAATGCTTGAAAACTATTTGGTTTCATCAAATGTGCAGTTGCAAAAAGGGCCGAATAGCCTGTCATTCACAATCAATTCGACAGAGGGTATCAGTAAAACAACCCTTTTCAATATTCTGCCATATATGCACCTGATTTTCTTTGACATTCACGCTCGTTCTTTGCCGGGAGAAATCGCAGAAAATGCTGTGTATCACCCTATGCAGTTTAATTATTGTGTGGGTGGCCGGATTGAAATGCTTTTGGATGACAATTCTTATATTTATCTCAAAGAAAAAGATTTTTGCATTAGCAGGCAGACTTCGCAAAGTGAATCTTATTTCCCTACGAAGTATTATCACGGTATTACCATGTATTTTGACCCTGATTTTTTCACAGAAGCCAACTCCAATGTGGATAATCTTTTTAATTTGAACTTGTCGCAACTGTCAGAAATCTACTTTGAAAAAAAGGATACATACATCGCAGAAGCCAGCAGTGAAATGGGAAAAATTCTTGAGAGGTTATGGCAGCTCTATGAAACACCGTCCCCTTTTCACATGAAACTTTGCGTCTTAGAGTTGCTACATCTGCTATTAGATGCAAGAAATGTTGTCCAGGAAAAAACTCTCACCTTCTATACCAGCATACAAGTAGAAATTGCAAAAAAGGCAGAACAGATATTAACCGCTGATTTGAAACAGCATATTCCCATGAAGCAGATTGCACAGCAATTCGGCGTTAGTGAAACAAGCCTGAAAAACTATTTCCGTGGAGTGTATGGGAAAAATGTATCTGATTATCTGCGCGATTTGCGTATGAGCATAGCAGAAAAGTTATTGACCGAAACCAAATTGCCTATATCCGAAATCGCTTCACAAATTGGATATACAAAACAGGGGAAGTTTGCCGAGGTATTCCGTCAACAATTTCAGATGAACCCGTTGGAATATCGGCGCTCAAAAAAATTAAAAAATATTTAGGTAGGAGCTGAGAAATCTCTTTCGAGATAATGTCTCGGCTCCTGCCTGTGTTCAAAACTATGTATAAATCAATTCTTGAAAAATAACTTCCTCCGCCTGCGCTTTCAGCGTGTTCATCAGCCCCACCCAGCGCATGGGGTCACGGGCTTTCAGTTCCTCGGTGACGCCCGCCGCCTCCATCATGCGGGGCAGCATGGCGTCCATCCGTTCACGCGCCACCCGGTCAATCTCCAATAGGTGCGGGTACAGCTTTTCGCTCAAAATCAAGCTGCTGTAAAGACTGGGCCGGTGTTCCTTCAGGTAGCGTTGCCGCATACGGCCATACTTGCCGATGGGGGCCTCCGGCTGCTCGGAAAGTTTCAAGTCGGGGATGTAGTAATCCCCGCAGCGGGTGTAAGTCAATTCGTTCATGTTCATTCTCCTTTGCACTGTGATGGTTAAACTGCGGCGCTGGCCGATACGGTGGCCTTGCGCGGTTCCTGCCTGGGCAACTGGCTGACAGGGATAAAAATGCCTTTTTCCATATCCTCGGCCCGGATCGCAGCCTTTGCCGCCTCCACCTGGGCCTTACGCCTGGCGTTGTAGCGTTCTTCCCATTCCTTCTGCTTGCCGTTTGCCTTGCGCCGCAAGTAGTTCTGGTGGAGCCTGTCCTTGCGTTCCTCCTTTTTCCGCAGTTCTTCCTGTTCCTCCGGTGTCAGGGGAACCGGCTGCAAGGCGGGCGGGATATACCGGCCCACAAAGTTGAAATAGATTTCAACTTCCTGCGTGGTGTCCTGGCTGCCTTTGCGGGCGCGCTCATGGATAAGGATTTTCTCTACAAACTCGTTGAGCATGGTGTTTGTCAGCGTGTCGAAGTTTTCGTACTTGTCAATCAGGGCAATAAACTTCTCCGCAGATTTCCGGCTCTGCTCATAGCCGGTAACGGCCTTTTCCAGTTCCGTGATTTCCGCATTGAGAGCGTCTTGTTCTTTGGCATACTGTGCGTCCAAGGCCTCATACCGGGCGTCCGGCAGCTTACCCAGGGCGTTGTCCTCATAGATTTTGCAAATCAGCCGTTCCAGTTCCCCGGCCCGCTTTTGGGCGGCGGCCAGCCGTTTCCGCTTCTTGGATATGTCGGCGGTCTGCTGGGCGGCCTGCGTTTCCTGGACGGTGCGGATAAACTCGGCCCGGTCATTCTTGGAATACTCCGCGATGGCCCGGAGCATATCGGTTATCAGGGTCAGGACAGCCTCGGCCCGGATGCGGTGCTGTGTGCCGCAGAGCGTCCCGCATGGGATTTTGCTGTACTGGCTGCAAGTAAACTGTGGGTCACGCTTGCCGTTATTGACGCGATGGACATACATCTTGCCGCCGCAGTCGGCGCAGTACATCAGGCCGGTCAAAGGATGGGCCTCGCCCCAGCCGTCCGGGTAACGCCTGACATTCGCCCGGATACGCTGCACATTGTCAAAGGTTTCCTGGTCGATAATGGCCTCATGGGTGTTCTCAAAAATCGTCCACTCGCTTTCGTCAACATAGTGGCTTTTCTTGTCCTTGAAGTGCTTGCGGGTCTTGAAATTGATGGTATGGCCCAGGTATTCCCGCTTTTTCAGAATGCTCACAATGGTGGACGATCCCCAGCCGTAGGGGTCTTTGACCGGCTTCGTCCTGTTTACTCCTTCTTGAAAGCGTGCCAGATGGACAGCGGGGATTTCAACCTTTGCCTCGGACAGCAGCTTGGAGATTTGATAGGGGCCATAGCCCTCCATCGTCAGGGAAAAGATACGGCGTACCACTTCGGCGGCTTCTTCGTCCACAAGCCAGTGTTCCCGTTTTTCGTCCCACAGGTAGCCATAAATGACGGTGCCGGTCAGGTGCTTGCCGCTCATGCCTTTGGACTTGAACACAGAGCGGATTTTCCGGCTGGTGTCGCGGGCATAAAACTCGTTCATGATATTGCGGAATGGAGTAAAATCATCGTCGCCTTTCAGACTGTCCACGCCGTCATTGATAGCGATCAGCCGGACGCCGCGCTGCCGCAAAATCTCCATGACCTGGCCGACTTTCAGATAATCGCGCCCCAGGCGGCTCATGTCTTTGATAACAATGGCCTCCACCCGTCCGGCCTCGACTTCCTCCATCATCGCCAGAAAGCCGGGGCGGTCAAAACGGGTTCCCGATACGCCGTCATCGGTGAAGTGAGTGGGGTTCGGCAGTCCATTCCGGCGGGCATAGTCCTCTAACATCTTTTTCTGGTTCGATATGGAGTTACTCTCGCCCTGTAACTCATCATCGCGGCTCAAACGCTCATACAGAGGGGTGATTTTCTCGTTTCTCATGGCTGTACCTCCTGAAATGAAAATGCTCTAAGTGACTGCTTCACTAACCATGACAAAAACCATGATTAAGAAGTCACTTAGAGCATACATCTCCTGCTGCCAGCTTGTACTTGGCATACTGTCTTACAGCAAAGTGATCCGGATTCTGTTCTGCCAGTTCATCAAACATCATATCCACCGGATTCTTGAATTCCTCATCATCCTCACGGACTTCCATTGCATTGATCATTTCAAGCAGTGTTGAAAAATTCTGTTCCTCTTCCGGTGCCTCATAATGAATATATCCAATCAACGCAGTATAAAGCAGCGTCTCCGCTTTGAGCCAGAAATCATCCCCACCTTTGCTCTCCCCTTTTGTATTGGCGATTAGCGTTGTCACCAGTTTCAGAATATCCTTCTCAGAATGGAGATAGGCAAAAGGATTATAGTGCATTGATTTTGAAAAGTTGATGGTATTAAATATCTTCATCCGGTACCCGTTCTTATAAAGGGCATTTCCCACTTCATTGACCAGACCACCCTTCGGATCAGTCACCACATAGGATGAATGCATCTGTAAAAGGTTCGGTTTTATGAAAAATCGTGTCTTACCTGAACCGGATCCACCAACTACCAGAACATTCTTATTTCTGGCATATTTCGGAATCTTTGGTCTGCTGCTCATGGTAATCCTCTCAGACTGTGACAGAATCACATTGTTTGCAAACACAGGGTCCTCAAATGGTTCAATATCAGCATGTCTGCCCCATCTGGCAGAACCATATTCCTCATTATGCCGGAACTTCTTAGCGTTCTTTCCTTTCAGGTATACTGCAAGCCTGAGTGCTGCCCCGCAGGCAATTCCCACCAGCAGATCACCCGGATAAAGGCTCGGCAGAGGATTAGAAAAAGCCGTTGCAAATACACCATCAAGGACCAGACTCTGAACCTTTTCCGATGCATTTGCTCCGGCTGCAATTCTCCATGCCTCACCAAGATTTGTTGCAAGCAATCCCAGAATGATATAGGGGATATTCAGGATCAGCTGCTTTTTCAACTGTTTTGTATTCATCGCGACCTCTCCTTCTTTTTCTCTGCTACCTTCTTCGGGATTGCCGCCACAATCTCCTTGAATTTCTTAAGTTTCTCCAGAACACTGGTCTTCTCTACGGAAGGCTTCTTGACCTGTTTTGCAGAATAATCCTGTAAAATCCTTGTGATGGCATCCGTATCTTTCGCCTTGAAAAAGACCGTATATACTGGTGGACTTGCCTCTTTATCTTTTACAACCGCAAAATCAACTCCGTATTTCTTTGCGATTTTTTGAAAATCTTTCAGACCTTCATCTGCTAAAGGAATAGAAGAAACTCCCTGTCCCTGCCTGATCAATGTTTTCACTGACTGCTTGCCGGTTGTTGGATGGATCTTATTAACTGCTGCTTTCCCAGCAGCCTTCACAGGGGCTTGTACTGCCTCTCTTAATCCCTTCATAAGCTGATCAAGTTCCGGTTTTAACATTTTGATTGCTATATTCACAGATTTGTTGGCAATCTCCCTGTCAACTTCTTCATGAACCAGTTTTCTCACTCCTTTCCATCAAAAAAACAGCCCGAAGGCTGTATCCACAAAGTTACTGTTCTTTTTTATTCTTATCCACACCGAGGACTCCCCTCATAGTGGATGAAGCTACATGAAAGCGGTTGGCTATTGCTATATCTGTAAGCACCGTATCATCCACCGCTGAACCACAAACCACGAGAATTCTGGATCTTCTTAACATATCTTCTGACATATCCATATAATCCTTGTACTCATCTGCATTACTGGTATCAATTACCTCCGGCAATGATAAAAGCGGACAGATTGGTGTGTAGCCTGCTTCATATAATTTTCTGCAATATCGTTTTGCAGACCTTTTGGCTCTGCTCCTGTCTGCACTCCAGGCAGATGTTACATAAGCCCACGGTTTGTTATTCATCTGCCGCCTCCTATCCCAGCTGGTATGCCTGAATTCTGTATTTTCCAAGTGCAAGCATTGTCATCCTGCTTTTCAAAGCTGCAATCACATCCGCAATATCCTCATCATCAATCGCCTGTAATCCATTACAGGACTTCATGACCAGATACCCGGACGGAAGGTATGCCTCCCCGTCAATGACCAGCTTTCTGCTTGCGTCATAGATCAGAATATAATCTGATTTTCCAATCATTACTGACGCACTGTTATTTCCAAATCCATCAAGGATCCTTAATGCTTCTCTGGTACTGATATAATTCACCTTCTGTTCGCCATCTACATAAATTGCCCCATCAGAAGGCATACTGTCACATCCGATTGCACAAACCAGTCCTTCCAGGTTTTCTGCAATCTTCTCAACATATGCCATGATTTTCTCCATATCCATTTTTGTCTCTCCTCTGCTATATTTTTCCTTCTGCCATATCGTGATTAACCTCTGCACGATAATAGCTGTCTATTGTTGCCGGTGCGTTATACAGTGCTGCCAGCATATACTGCTTGATGCTCCTGATCTTGGTTGTGTTTTCCTGCATACATTTCATTACATAGCGGATATGCTCCATGTTCAGCTTCATGAACCGCCCCTTTACCACATTTACTGACTTCACATCCCCGGCAATACAAATGATCTTTCTTTTGGAACACACAACATCCAGAATAAGCTCCATGATGCCGTCTATCATTTCTCTGTCATATGGATAATCCTGTTTTAATGCCTCAATATTGAGCTGTTCCATGAAATATTTCTCATATCCCATCCTATCCTCATCCTCTGATAAGATAGGATTAGTATTATTAAAATCAGTATTATTGTTATAAGTATAATTAGGCTGTAAATTATACAGGTCCTGACCTGTAACTTTTACTGGTGGTGAACTGTAATTTTTACTTGTCTTGACCTGTAAATTCTGCTGGTCTATGAAATTCTTTACATAGATCAGTGCCGGTTTGCCAAATCCCTGCCGGATCCTTTCAATCAGACCAAACTCTTCCAGCTCCGTCAGATACTTGATTGCTGATTTTTCTGCACAGTTCATTGCCTGTCTTATAGTTGTCAGGGTAAAAATGATATACACTCTTCCCTCATCATCAATCCATCCGTTTTCCATTGACAGAGATACCCTGTCCAATAAAAGACCGTAAAGAACCTTTCCCTCTGTGGAAATCTTCTGGAACCGGTTATCTGTAAACATCACCTTGGGAATCCTGTAAAATGCAAACTGCTGTGACTGTGCCCCATAAAAATAATCAAATGCCATTTCCTGTTTCCTTTTTCTTTCTCATGTCTTCCACCAGCTTTTTATAGCATGGAAAACAGAACGATTTATCATGACCATACGGACACTCATGGCTGCAATTTTGTGGATGACTTATAGGTGGTCTTCCACCAATTCCGCTGTAACTCTTTCCCTTCTGTCCGTTTGTACCCTTATGTGCTTCTGCCACTGTAATCACCATTCCTTCCCATCAAAAAAGTGCCAGTCCCATGGCAATCACCACAGGCTGACACAATCCTTTTTTTATAATACTTCTCTGCCTTTTGATTTTGCTGCTTTTTCCGCAGCATCCTTTACCGGAGGCTTTGCAGCTGCTTCCTTCTGCTTATCCTTCAGATCTTTTAATACGGATCCTTTCTCCTCTGATTTTTCATCAATCTCCGTTTTCTTTTCCTGCTGTCTTGCCTCAAACTTCTCTGCAAGTTCAAAGACATGATCCTTGGAATCGTAATGGTAGACATTATCAGAAAGTCTTTCCTCCGGGCTTACCTCCTTGGCATTCACATCCTTTACCATATCCCTGAGCGCATCAGCTGTCATGTCTCCATTATCGGGAACTAAAAGGATCTCATTGATGGAAGACGGAAGCACAAAGAAATCTCCGCCAACTCTTTCTGCTGCCTGATCCATGAAATCCTGATAGGCAATTACTCCTGCTCCGGAATTCTTATCAGGGACTGTTGCGACGTACATCGTTTCCTCCGCATCATCCGGAATTCCAAACATCTCATATACTTCCGGGTCAATCATTTCCTTCATGACCTCATTCATTCCCATGATCACTACCGGTCTGATCTCCGGTGAATTCTCCAAAGCATCTGCCCTGAGCTGTTCATGGGAAACTCCCATACGATCCATCAGATTGTTGGTGACCAGAATAGATGCACGTCCATCTTCGCTGCTCTCCATCACAAAACGATATACAACTGCCAGATCTTCCATTCTGTCATGCGGTACGTTGGCAAGCAGATCAGCGTTTGCATCCGCTGAAATAACTTCCACAGAAAGCTTCTCTTTCATGTTCTCATAATCCATAAGAGCACTTACATCAATAGCAGGGGCTCTGTCAAGACCATCAGCAATGACCATTGTTGCACTGGCAAGCACTCCGGCATAATCATCCGTGTGCTCATAGTTTGCAAAGGCATTCTCAATATTGAAATTAACCCCCACATTGCTGCCTTCCGGAACGACCGACATAGCTTCATAATTCTGATTTGTCTTCTCCACATTATTGAAGCTGATCCTTACATCATCATAGCCTCTCTCATAGAGCTTTTCTTTGATATCCTCTGCAAATTCCTGCTTAAATGTTTCGTAATTCATAGTTTTCCTCTCTTTCTCACCAGAAACCTTAAAATCCATAACCCTGTATTCATCCGGGATGTTCTCACGGTCTCCATCGTAATATTCTGTAAAATATTCCTGTGTATCTCTCACATATCCATAATCTGTAAACTGTCCCATTTCGTTAATGGCCACATCTCTGCCGTAGGCCTCATAATCAATGTAATCAGCAAGATAATCCGGAACTTCCATCATACCGAGTTCTTCGATATAGTAATGTCCCAGATCAGCATTGCTTTCTACTCCCGGATAGATTTCATACTTATCCAGGTTATCAATAAGATTGATCACATCTTTAATGCTGCCTGTATAATCACTGATCTGCATTGCCGCCTGAAAATGGTTATAATCATGATCATCCAGCTCATCGAGCTTGGAAGCCAGATAATTGAGTTCATCCAGGTTTTCATATTCTCCCAGCTTTTCATACAGCCCATCAACATAACAGTCATAATCACTAATGAACCATTCTTCATAAGGATTACCGAAATCATCTTTTGAGCCGATTCCAATTCGTTCAAATACTTTTTGCAGTTCTTCTGATGTGGTGGGAAACTTCACCCATTCGCCGACCAGCTCACCCTCGTTGTATTTTCCAAGATTGGTGATGAAGGCTTCAAACGGACAGTCA
>OLWI01000569.1_pt1 | contig 12559 bp, 10 predicted proteins | sample 1673731 | NCBI WGS metagenome assembly OLWI01 (sample SAMEA103958125, study PRJEB25191) | human gut metagenome
GCCTTCTGTACATCCGTCATGATCTGTTCCATCATGGATTTTGTCCATCCGTAAGGATTCGTGCACTGTCCCTTCGGGCACTCCTCTGTGATCGGCATCTCCTCCGGACTTCCGTATACAGTTGCAGATGAGCTGAATACGATATTCTTAACCCCTGTCTGTTTCATAACATCCATAAGTGTCAGGGTTCCTGTTATATTATTACGGTAGTACTCTAATGGCTTCTGTACGGATTCTCCGACTGCTTTCAGTGCTGCACAATGGATAACCGCATCTACGCCTTCTTTTTCCAGCATTGCCTTCAATGCAGCTTCATCCATTACATCCCCTTCATAAAATGTAATCGTCTTTCCGGTAAGCTCTTCTACCCTTTTTAAAGATTCTTTAGATGAATTACAAAGATTGTCATATACAACCACTTCATATCCTTCATTCAGAAGTTCCAGTGCCGTATGACTTCCGATATAACCGGCTCCTCCGGTAATTAATATTTTCTTGGCCACAATAGTACCTCCTAGTTGTTACTATACTTTTTCACGATTTCGTTCATAGTATACCACTTTTGTTCCATATCTTCAACAAGCTTGAACTGGGTACGACATCTGTCAAGATTATGACCTTCTCTGTGTATCCTGAAATATTTATCTCCCTGCAGATAATCCGTAAGGAAACGCATACCACATTCAAATGTCATCGTCTTTGCGCCCATCGGCATCAGCTCGATCTCCTTAGCTGTCAGCTTTCCGTCACATCCTTTTAAAAATCCTTTTGTATACAATTCAAATAATTCCATACTGCAGGATACTTTCGTAAGGTCTGTCTCATCCTCCAGTGCCGTACTTGCACCGAAACGGATGGAATCCCCGAAATCATTCATCGCAAGCCCCGGCATAACTGTGTCCAGATCGATCACACAGATTCCTTTCCCAGTCTTATCGTCCAGCATAACATTATTCAATTTTGTATCATTGTGTGTAACACGAAGTGGAAGCTCATGCCTGTCCAGCATTTCTGCAAAACAATTAGCAATCTCTTCTCTTTCGAGAACGAACCGGATCTCTTTCTCTACAGAAGCTGCTCTTCCCATAACATCTTCTTCCACTGCTTTCTTAAACAGCGCAAACCGGTTTCTCGTATCATGGAACTTTTCTATCGTCTCATGCAATGTCTCCGCCGGATAGTCAGACAGCAGACTCTGGAAATTCCCGAATGCCACCGCACTTTCATAAAACTGCTCCGGCTTCTCTACCAGATCATAGGTACTTGCATCGGTAATAAATTTATAAGATCTCCAGTAATCTCCCGTAGAATCTATGTAATATGGTTTCCCATCAACCGCCGGGATCACATTCAATGTCTCACGTTCCGGATCTCCGCCATTTTCTATAATCTTCTTTTTCAGAAATGACGTTACTCCTGTGATATTCTCCATGACTTCTACCGGTTTTGGAAATGCCGTAGAATTCATTCTCTGAAGAATGACTTTGATTCTTCCCATCTCGGCAATCTCGAATATCAGAAGAAATGTATCATTGATGTGTCCGCTTCCGTATGGACAGTCCTTTACTAATGTTCCTTCATATTTAAAATGTGCAATCGCTTCATCTCTTTGTTCCCGTGTTACAGGATTCATTTATTTTCCCTCCCAAAGATGCTGCGGGTACAGTCCTTCGTCTTTCATTCTCTGAATGGCTGCAACCACAACCGGTTTATCTTCTTTATAAGTTACTCCATACCATTTATCTGCGGATTTCAGTACCGATACTGTTGCTTTGTCTTCCGCAAGAAGATTACTTACTACAGTTGGCAGGAAATACTCGCATTTCATAGGATTCTCCTGCAGTCCTTTGTCAAGAAATGCCGGGAATCCAGCTTTGATCTCTTCTAAGATGCTCTTTGTAAATCCCCACATATTCATAGATACCGTTGTATCATCCGGTACCTGTACCCATGTGTTACCGTCGTCTTCTGTGTATGCAACGCCACCGTTGTACTTTTCGATTCTGGTACGTTCTGTTACGGATATCAATTCTCCATTCTCATTCGTCTCGCATACACCTCTGGATACATATCCGTTGTCCGTTACCGTATTGGCAAGATGATATCCGACCATTGTATATCTGTACTTATCATCATCTGCATGTGTAGACAGATAATCATAGATGAGCTTGAATGCTTCTACTCCATAATAGTCATCTGCATTGATCACTGCGAACGGTCCGTCAATCTCATCCATACAACTATATACAGCATGTGCCGTTCCCCAAGGTTTTACACGTCCTTCCGGTACTTCATATCCTTCCGGAATATTATCAATATTTTGATATGCGTATGCAACATCCATGTATTTCTCCATACGCTTTCCTACATGCTCTTTGAATTCGTCTTCGATCTCGTGTTTGATAATAAACACAACTTTTTCGAATCCTGCCCGCTTTGCATCATACATAGAAAAATCCATGATAATATGTCCGTCATTGTCTACAGGATCTAACTGCTTCAGACCTCCGTATCTGCTTCCCATTCCTGCTGCCATGATCACTAATACTGGTTTATTCATTATAATTACCTCCATGTCTTTAGGATCTTTCGTTTCTAGATTCATTGTAGTATAACTATTTCCAGAAATCTTTATCCTATTATTTTCTTAATTTGCATTATTTATGTGGTTTAATTGTTCCAGATAGCTGATGAATTTTTCTGCCATTTTCTGATTCTGTGCATTCACCATAATAGCCGCATGCGCATCATCATAAGAAATAATCTTCTTCTTTTTAAGCATATTATCTTCCGGAAAATCAATGGTTTCTTGAAAACCATCCTGTTTTTTGTACTCTTGATATACATCTTCTCTACAGATCAGTACATCCACTGCATCTGCGCCTACCAGCGTTGTCAGCGCTGTCTTTGAGGACAGGCTTCCTCCATCTTCCGGAATGTTCGCCTGTATCCGGATGATCCCGTCCTTTTCGTCAATGCCTGCGTATTTACAGAAATCTTTGTTCAATTCTTCTGCCTTCTGCGAATCGCCCCCTGTGACCGCTACATTCAGAAGAACTGTCGTATGTCTGCCCTTGTACATCGTACAGCCAAGGTAGATAACACCGATTACCACTGCAAGTATGACCAGCCATATCTTATAGTACATCCACAGATATTCTACCTTTTTTCCCAACGGCATTGAACCAAAATTTTTGTCCAAATATACTTCCTCCTTTTTTCAATGACGACTTAGAAATGATCTGCCTGTTTGACATCATATGTAAAATTATAACATATCTTTCACATCCTATATATAATATGTTACAATAGTTAGATTTTTATTATTATTTATTTTTATACGGGGGATAATTATTATGAGTCGTTTTTTCAATCCCGATAACCCTATTATGGAGTTCATCGCAAAAATATTTGATCTGATCCTATTGAACCTGATCTTTATCTTCAGTTGTGTTCCGATCATCACCATCGGTGCATCCACCAGCGCACTTTCCTATGTGACACTGAAAATGGTTCGTGGTGAGGACCCCTACATCTGGCAGAATTTCTGGAAATCATTCCGTCAGAATTTTAAACAAGGTACACTGATATGGGTATTTTCCATTCTGGTCTTTATCTTTCTTGGAATGGATTTTTACATCATCAATTCACAGAATACAACACTGTTTGCAGTGATACGCATTCTCCTCTGGTGTGTATGTCTCGTTGCATTATCTGTATTCTTTCCGATCATCTCACATTTTGTGTGCAGTACAACACAGGCGTTAAAAAATGCAGTTTTTATGACATTCGGACACCTGCCGTATACACTGGTAATGTTGGTGATCACCGGACTGATCCTGTACTTATGCGCCTGCTCTGTTAAGACATTTGCTCTGGTCGTTGTGATCAGCGGGATCTGCGGATTCTCTGTAGTAGCATTTATCTACAGTATTCTGTTTGACCGGATATTCAAAAAATATGAGCCGGAATCCCTGGACAATATAGAATAATTGTAAAAACTATAAGAGACTATCCTGTTATTGACATAACGGATGGTCTCTATTTCATATAAAAAGAGGACAAGACCTGCTATCTCATCCTCTTATAACTATTCATATTCTAGCCCTTGATTCCTGACTGTGCCACACCTTCAATAAACTGTTTCTGGAAGACGAAGAACAATACAATAATCGGGATAACCGCCATTACGGCTCCTGCCATCTGCATTGGATACTTGGTTGTATACTGTCCCTGTAATGTCGAAAGAGCAGGACCAAGTGTCATCTTATCCATAGACGTATTAACGATCAATGGCCACATGAAATCATTCCATGCAAATTTCGCTGTAAAAATTACCAGCGATACGATACCTGCTTTTGTAAGCGGAAGCATGATCCTTCCAAAGATCTGGAAACGGTTACAACCGTCCAGCAACGCCGCTTCTTCCAGTTCCTTCGGCAATGACATAAAGAACTGTCTCAGAAGAAATGTTCCAAATGCACTGAATAAGTTTGGCAGGAACAATGCCGGTATCGTGTCCAGAAGTCCAAGACTCTGAACAATCCGGTACTGTGGGATCAGGAATATCTGACCCGGTACCATAAGTACAGATAACACCAGTACAAAGATTGCATTCTTGAATGGGAATTCGATTCTTGCAAATGCATAAGCTGCCATAGAGCAGAACAGCACCTGTACAACAGTTGTTACCACAGTTGATATAATTGTGTTCAAATATACTCTTCCAAACGGAAGTGCTGTTACGATAGATGAATACGCATCTGTCAGAAACTTCTTCGGGAAAATGGTCGGCGGTATCTGCATGGCCTCTCCGACTGTCTTAAAAGAAGTCAGGATCATCCACACAAACGGAAATACCGTGATCGTAATTCCAAGGAGAAGTAAGATATGTACAATTATTTTTCTTGAATTTTTACTCTTCATTTTTCTTCTCCTCCTCTCTTAATCATAATTTACCCATTTTTTCTGACCGATCATCTGGATCACTGTTACCAGCATGATTACTGCAAAGATCAGAATTGAAATTGCTGCTGCATATCCTTTGTATCCATAATCAAATGCCTGACGGTAGAATAACATAACAACCGTCTGCGTATTTGCATATGCCGGATTCGTTTTTCCGATCATCATATAAATGACATCGAACACCTGGAATCCACTGATGATGGATGTGATCATCACAAAGAAGATCGTTGGTGTCAGAAGAGGAATCGTTACTTTAAAAAATAACTGAATTGGTCCTGCTCCGTCAATCTGTGCTGCTTCGTAATAAGATTTTGAAATTCCCTGCATACCTGCAAGCAGGATGATCATGTTATATCCGACCGACATCCAGAGACCTACGATCATAACACTATATAATGCAATTTTCGGATCTGTCAGCCAGCCGATACCTTTTCCACCCAGTGCACGGATCACACTGTTTAAGATACCCATTTTCTCGTTGTAGATCCATTTCCATACCATGGCAACAGCTGCTGCCATGGTTACGGATGGTAAGAAATACAATGTACGGTAGATAGAGGTACCTTTAATCTTGGAGTTCAGAAGAGTTGCAATCAGGATTGATAAGAACAATCCAACCGGAACCGTAACTACAACGTACTTCAATGTATTTCCAAATGTTTTCAATACTTCGCCATCATGGAATAATTTCTGGTAATTTGCCAGACCGCAAAAAGTTGCGACATTAAATTTACTTACTTCGTTAAAACTAAACCAGATATTCTGGATAAATGGCCAGATATAGAACACCAGAAGGCCGAGGGTAACCGGCGCAATAAATATATACGCCGCAATCCAATCCTTCTTCTCTCTCTTACTCGCCCGTTTTTTCACTACGCCTGTTTTTGATTTACCTTCAGCCATATCTTTTCACCTGTTTCTTACTATTATTCCTGAAGTAACTTATCTGCCTGTTTTGTCAGACTCTTGCAGACATCTGAAAGTGATTCCTCTCCATTATATGCTTTCTGAAGTTCTGTTGCTTCCAGATCATACAGTTCTGCTGCTTTCGTACATACCGGAAGTGGATATGCTTCATCAGCGTGATTTGTGTAAGCTGCAAGATTGTACTGTGAATTAGCTTCTGCAAAGCATTTCTGTGCATCTGTTCTTGCAGAGATTACAACACCTGTTTTTCCCTGGATTTCCTGAGCTTCTTTGCTTCCAAGCCAGATAGCGAAATCTTCCGCTGCTTCTTTGTTCTTGCTTCCTTCAAACACTGCATATCCAAGTCCGTTGATGCAGTTGTCTTCTTTTCCGTTGAATGTCGGAATCTCTACACAATCAACCTTATCTTTGATTGCGTCATTGCTTGCATACTCTGGAACCATGTATGATCCGGCAAAGTTCATTGCAAGCTGTCCACCCTCGAACATCGCATCTGCTGTTGTCTCTGAAAGAGCTGATGCACTTGGAGATAATCCTTCATTGTACATATCGATCCAGCACTGGATACCTTCCTGTGTCTTAGGATCATCATATCCTGTAGACTTCTTATCATCACTTAAGATATATCCGCCATTTGCATAGACAGTCTGATAATACCATGTCTGGAAATCAACCGGGCAGGCAAACGGATATACACCGTCTCCAAGTTTTCCGCTGTCTTTTAATGCCTTAGCAGTTGCAACCAGATCATCATAACTCATATCATCTGTAGGGTATGGAACTCCGCACTTGTCAAAGATTTCTTTGTTATACCACAATGCATTGGTATCAAAATCTTTCGGCACAGCATAGTTCTTCTTATCACGGACATAGTTATTAACCAGTGTCTCAGAATAGCTGTCCTTGATATCTGAGTCTTTGATCTTATCTGTCAGATCATCCAGGATTCCTCCCTCTACATATGAGTCCAGATGAAGAACGTTCAGCCAGAATACATCCGGAGCTTTTCCGCCACTTGCTGCAGCTTCAAGTTTTGTCCAGTATTCCCCACCTTTATATGGTGTTAACTGGATATTGATCTTGACATCTGAATTTTCTTTTTCATATGCCTTTACCATTTTCTCCATAGCCGGTCTCTGATTCTCATCCCAGATACCAAAATTTAATTCTGTCTTTCCTCCGGAAGCACTTTCGCCTTTACTTCCGCCACATGCTGTCAGCATCGTTGCACCCAGGGCTACACAAAGTCCCAGAGCTGCTACTTTTCTCATGTTCTTTTTCATAATGTTCACTCCTTCTCTTATTATTACAGGGTTACGTTTTATATGAAGTCTTCTGCTTCTCTGCAAAAAACACATATACTATATTGTTGTCATATTTACCGGAATGTATCTATCTCAACTGCTTTTCCGTCATGCAGTCTCGAATATTCGGCTGCCAGTGCACAATAATGACTCTGAAGTGATCTGTCCAGAGATGTTATGTATGTACTCTCTGTCTTTTCTCCGCTTATAATATCCAGAAATTCCTCAACCATCTTATTGTCTCCACCGCCGTGTCCCGAAAAATCATCCGATAAAGCTGCTACATCGATTACTTCTTTCGTCCTTCCCGGATCGAAATACTCGATTACGATTTTGCTTTCCTGCATATCTACGATCACTTCACCTCTGGTTCCCATAAACTTCGCATATCTGGAAGTCTCCGCTGTAAAGCCACACATGGTAAAGCTCATCGTTGTTCCATCTGTCATATTCAGATTAACCACCTGATGATCCACTACATTATTGTTACAATGGAATACACATTTTCCATATGGACCTGTCTTCAGTGCTTCTATCAGCTTTTCTTCTGTTGGTCCGGATGGAACAAGCACATCTAACGGCCACCCTCTGTTACCTTGGCGGTAACCGATTCTTTCATGTTCCAGGTATATCTTTTCTGCATCAAAGATGCATTTTTCTTTTGCCTTACAGCCTTCCAGGCATCTGCCTGTACATCCTTCCGGTGCATGTTCCGGTGTGAAATAATTCAGATCGCCATAGGATGTTAATGATCTGCAGGTCTTTTCCGCCAGCCACAGATATAAGTCCATATCGTGGCAGCACTTCTGTAAGATCATCGGGCTTGTCTCATCTGAATTTGCCCAGTTGCCTCTGACAAAGCTATGTGCCTGATGAAACCATCCGACATTTTCAATCGCCATGATCGAGATCACATCACCTATCGTTCCTGCATCCAGGATTTCCTTCACCTTCTGATAGATTGGTGTATATCTTAGAACATGACAGACAACCACTTCTCTTTTACATTCTTTTGCCACTTCGGATATTTTTCTGCATTCACCCAGATCCGGTGAAATTGGTTTTTCAAGAAGCAGATGATACCCTTTCTTTAAAGCTTTTATAGCCTGACCCACATGTTGTCTGTCCTGTGTTGCTATGATCATCACATCCGCAAGTTTTTCCTCCTTTAACATGTCTTCGGCGCTTTCATAACAGTGTGACATCGGGACGTCATATTCTTCTGCCGTCAGTTTTACTTTTTCCGGATCAATATCTGCAATGGCTACGATTTTCATCTTATCCGGATATATTTTTGCAGCTTTTGCATAAGTATCTCTTCCTCTGCTTCCGAGGCCTGCAATTGCAACTGTCATCTGCTTGCTCATAACTTTTATCCCGCCCTTTCTTCATCCTTTGTTACTTCTATATTATAAGTCTGTTTTTCAAAGTCTACTGTAACCTTTGTTCCATCTGCAAATGTAGTTCTCTGAACCTGTGGATTACCATCTACCATTTCGTGGCTTACCATCTCACATTTTGCGACCTTTTTATGAAGGTCTGTGACAACTTTACATCTCTTAATGTCTTCCTCGATGTGCATCTTTACATTTCCATCAAAGGAACCATCAAAGTTCGGATATGCACCGTCACAGATCAAATAAGGTGCGCCGCCATTTAATAATGCATACAACATATAATCTTCTGTGTCATCAATCTTTTCCATCATCCATGGTTCGATCAGGCAGTCATGATATACCAGATTGAATAACGGTACCGGTACACCGTGTTTTGGGCTTCCTGGCTTGCGGAGCATGAAATCATATGGTGCATAGTGGCAGAACACAAGGCTTCTTGCGCTCCAGTCGCTGACTTCCTCTGAACTTGGAAGAATTCCTTTTGACATCAGATAATCAAAGCATCTTGCTCTGAAGTCATAGCAGTCTCTTCTTGTCATGCGGTGTCTTGGATTATTACATTCATCACCTTCATTGCAGGTGAACACATCCAGATAAGCACCGTCCAGATGGATCTGATTCTTTTCAATCTCCCGGAAATTACGTTTTACATAATGTGGTGCCTGCGTTGCGCACAGGTAAGACTGCTGCCCGCCAGCCCATCTCTTATGTGTCGGTATGGTTCCGTCTGTAAGTCTGCATGCATAATCTTCATCAAAGCTTTCTGCTGCGAAATAATAATCACGGTACTGGTCATGGATGCCGAACAGGTCTCCCTGCTTTTGCATCGTGTCTGCCAGTTCTTTCATATCTTTCCAGCCGCCGGCTTCTTCGCAGGCCGGTGTATAATCCGGATGTTTGTTATCATATCCAGGCTCTGCCCATCCGTCCAGGTGAAGATATAATTTTCCAGCTCCGAGTTCATGAAGCTCTTTCATCTCTTTTGTTCTGACTGCAAATGGTGTCAGGTTGTTGTTCTTATCTGGATTCTCCGGATCAAAAAAGTCTGATTCCGGCTGAACGAATGTCTTAATTCCTTTATGGATGAAGCTGCATCCAATCAGATCATCTACAGAAGCAACTCTTGCAGCTTTTTCATTCAGCGTACATAAGTTACCCTGTTCTCTTACATAATCTCTGTAGATCTTACATGCATCGTTGTAATCTCCATCTTCGATCAGTGTATATCTTACCACTCTCTTATAATCCATCCTGCCGAGACTTGGCTCGAATCTCACTCCTACATGTGTATATGGTCCGTTCTCCGGATGCTCTGCCTGATATCCTGCATTCCATGGTGTTGTGCAGATTGCAATGTATCCGTTACGCCCCTTAAACTGTGAGAACCATGGCATATAACCGCCGGCTGTCTCGAAGAATCCATCGAATGGAATTGCTGTAAGCTCTGTCTCCCAGTCATTCGGGATCAGCACTCCCTGCTGCATATTCAGCAGTGTATACCAGTCATTTTTCTTTTCTTCTAACTCCATCTCTCCCGGCCAGAATACTTTTTCTACCGTAATCCCTTCTTCACATATCGGAACCCACTCAAAGAAAATGTCTTCTGTAGTTTCCTCAATCCATGCATAAGTTTCAAATGCATATGGAACTTTAGTTCCTTCTATCTCAAATCCGGCAAATGAACTGCGGATTCCTTTTCCGATTCCGTTCTGTACCAGTTCATGATGAATCTCCAGTGCTTCGTCAAAAAAAACGGTTCCCTCTTTACACTCCATTTTCGGACGGTAATCCTTCGTCCAGCTCCACTCTGTTTCCCCTTTACAGAACGAAAACCTTAGATCACTCTCGTCCATTCTAAGTTGTATTGCGTTTATCTTTATGTCCAACATATGAACCACCTCTCATTGGCAAATTCGCCAATTTTCTTGTTTCTTTTTGTTTATTATATTGTATTATGCACAACAATGCTTAGAGTTTCGTCCTCGCTTATTGTCATATCGTCCATATCCTGTTACAATATAAGCTAGGAGGACTGATTATGACTTATATAAAGACCAAATTAAAGCGTTCCATCGATATCGATGCGATCATCACTTTACACTATTTTGAATATATGAAAAATTTTGAATTCAAAGGTGAATCTCATAACTTCTGGGAGTTTCTCTATGTTGACAAAGGAACCATTGCCGTCCGTGCTGATGACACCTGGACTACTCTCAAAACCGGAGATATCATCTTTCACCAACCAAATGAATTCCATGCGATCAAATCCATCGGAAAAGACTCTCCGAATCTGGTAGTCATGTCATTTACCTGTGATTCTCCTGCCATGGATTTCTTTATCCGCAGGAATTTCACCCTGAGTATGGAAGAACGTTCCATGATATCGCAGATCATCACAGAAGCCCGGCAGACGTTTTCCACGCCAATGCATATTCCTTCTGTCGAACAGGTAGAGTTAAAAGACAATACACCGTTTGCTTCACAGCAGATGATCCTTCTCTACCTTGAATTATTCCTGATCACTTTGATCCGTGAACATCAGCCCACCGGGAATGTGTCCTCTGCGATGCACAAATCTTCTCCGGAAAAAGAATCCACAGAACATGAACGGCTCAGTGAAATTCTGAAATTTTTGGAATTTCATATCTGCGAAAAACTGACCGTCAGCGATATCTGCGATACATTTTCCATTTCCAGATCTGCTCTTCAGTCTCTGTTTCATGAACAACTTGACTGTGGCGTGATCGACCATTTTAATAAAATGAAGATTCAAAGAGCGAAAGATATTATCTGCGACGGATCCATGAATCTTACCGAGATTGCATATTTCCTTTCTTACAGCTCTCTTCCATATTTTTCCAAACAATTCCGGATCGCCACCGGGATGTCACCGTCTGCCTATGCCTCTTCAGTCAAAGGCATTACCGATGCCCTGCGGAACAGCAAAGAACGGGAACGTGATACAAAAAAAGTGACGCAATGAAGTCCGGTATTCCGCACCCCATTGCGTCACTTTTTTTGTAGAGAGTTTTTTATAGATAATGTTACCGCATCTTAAAATTCTGCTTTTAAGAATGCTTCATAACACCTTACAGCCTCATATACATCAGCTTTACTTGTTGTCTCCCATGGTGCATGCATGCCTAACACAGCCACACCACTATCAATGACTTCCATTCCATATACACTCATCAGATAAGCGATCGTTCCACCGCCGCCTACGTCAACACGGCCAAGCTCTGCTGTCTGGAAGTTCACACCTGCTTCTTCCATAATCTGTCTGAGCTGTGCAATATATTCCGGATTCGCGTCATTGGATCCGCTCTTTCCGCCGGATCCTGTATATTTGTTAAACACCGGTCCGCGTGCCAGGAATGCTGCATTTCTCTTTTCATATACATCCTCGTACATCGGATCAAATCCTGCACTTACATCGGATGATAACATCTTTGAATTTGCCAGTGTTCTTCTGAGCACAATATCGTTGTATTCAACGCCTTCATTCAAAAGAACATATTCTGCAACTGCATTTTCGAAAAACCGGGATGTCATACCACTTGCTCCCGTACTACCGATCTCTTCCTTGTCTACCAGCAGACAGCAGGAAGTTCTTGCAACCTCTTCTGCTCTTAATATTGCGAACAGGGATGTAAATGCACATACTCTGTCATCCTGTCCGTATGCAAGGATCATGCTGTTATCCAGACCACAGTCTCTTGCTTTTCCCGCAGGTACAATCTCCAGTTCTGCGGAAAGAAAATCTTCTTCTTCGACATCATATCTTTCTTTCAGAAGATTTTTAATTCTTCTTGTAACTGCATTTTCTTCCTTGTCCTCCGGGCGGTTGCCGATCAGAAGATCCATCTGTTCCCCATCGATAAAATCTTTTGCCAGCTTCTCCCTCTGTCTTGCTCCAAGGTGCGGAAGAAGATCATTGATAACCAGTACCGGATCTGTCTC
>OLWI01000580.1_pt1 | contig 12326 bp, 9 predicted proteins | sample 1673731 | NCBI WGS metagenome assembly OLWI01 (sample SAMEA103958125, study PRJEB25191) | human gut metagenome
CGCTGCGCGTTGAACGAACGCACCAGCTCCTCGATCTGGCGTACCGAGAGGTCTTTCTTGATGCAGCGTTTGAGCAGATGCAGCTGCCGGTCGGCCGGTGCTCCGGCGATCGCCTTGGCGTGGCCGGCCGAGATCAATCCCTCTTTGAGTGCCAGCTGGATCTCGTCGGGCAGTTTGAGCAGGCGCAGAAAATTGGAGACCGTCGAGCGCTTCTTACCCACCTTTTCGGAGAGCGCGTCCTGCGTAAGCCCGCACTCGTCGATGAGCCGCTGCATTCCCAGCGCGATTTCGATCGCGTTGAGGTCCTGCCGCTGGATGTTCTCCACCAGCGCCATCGCGTGCAGGTTCTCGTCGTCCACCTCGCGGATATAGGCCGGGAGGCTCGTCAGGTCGGCGCGCTGCGCCGCACGCCTCCAGTCCGGCTTTGCGGGCGGCCCGCCAGCGGCGTTCGCCGCTGATGATGATGTACTTCCCGTCGCCCTGCCGCTTGACCGTGATGGGCTGGATGACCCCCAGCGTGCGGATCGAGTCGGCCAGCTCGTCGAGCGCCTCCTCGTCGAACTGCGTGCGCGGCTGCGTGGGATTGGGGATGATCTCCGAGACGGCGATTTCTGCCATTTCGGTCATCGGTTTGAGTTTTGCGTCGAGGTGGTCGTTGCCGAAAATGGCGTCCAACCCCCTGCCTAATCCCTTCTGTTTCATAATGCTATTTTGCTTTTTGATTGCTTTTTCGGTTGCGTTTCAGGAGCTCCTTGGCCAACGTGAGGTAATTAGCCGACCCGACGGCGGAAGCATCGTACAAGATGACGGGTTTTCCGTGCGAGGGGGCTTCTCCTAAACGGATATTGCGTTGAATTATTGTGTCGAAGGCCAGCTCTCCGAAGTGGTTGCGAACTTCGTTCACCACCTGGTTGTTGAGGCGGTTGCGCATGTACATCGTCAGCACGAAGCCTTCGATTTCGAGCGCCGGGTTCAGTCCGTTCTTGACGATGCGGATGGTGTTGAGCAGCTTCGAGAGCCCTTCGAGCGCGAGGTATTCGCACTGTACGGGAATCAGCACCGTGTCTGCGGCCGTAAGGATATTCACCGTCGTATAGCCCAGCGAGGGGGAGCAGTCGATCAGGATATAGTCGTAACGGTCGCGCACGCTCTCCACGATGCGGCGGATCACGTGGTGTCCGTTCTCCATCTTCGGTAGCTCGGTGTCGGCGGCCACCAGGTCGATCGACGAGGGGAGCAGCCAGAGGTTCTTTACGTCCGGGCTTTGGAGGATTACGTCGGCCGCCGTCTTCGCTCCGGTGATGCACTCGTAAATGCCCTCCAGGTTGATATCGAAGCCCAGTCCCGACGTGGCGTTGGCCTGCGGATCGGCGTCCAGCAGGAGAACTTTCTTGCCCAGCAGCGCGAGCGACGCCGAGAGGTTGATGGCCGTGGTCGTCTTGCCCACGCCGCCTTTCTGATTGGCCAATGCGATGACCTTTGCCATGTTTGCTGATTTTAACGGGTTATAATCGGCCAAAAATACGAATTTTATCGGGAAAAACCATAACGATACCTGAAAAATGCCTATCTTCGAAGCGTAAAACAGGTCTTTATACCGAAGATAAAACATAGAAGCTATGGCACATACCGATTCCACGACTCCGTCCGATGTCCGTCCGCAAGCTCCTGTTGGGGATACTCCCGGAACATCCGATCGGGGACAAACGCCGCAACCGGCTCATAAATACCGATTTCCGACCCTTATCGACCTGTTGGCTCTGGTAGGAATCTGGTATTTGCTGCAATTCGTCGGACTGCTTGCCGCCCGTCTCGCCGGGTTCGATTTTCCGGACTGGGACTTGTTGCGCGGCAACGTCGCTCCGACGCCCGAACAACAGGACGCTCTGGCGCGTTTTACGGCTTTCACCTACCTGGTGACGATGGGACTGATGATTCTTTTCACGCTGTTCTATCGCCGCTTGCGGCACGGAACGCGCAAGACGCTGCGCTTTTCGGCGCGGGGCCTCAATCCGGTTCTGCTGCTTTGGGGACTGGTGATGATGCTGGCTGCCGGTATCGTCATCGAACCGGTGGTGGAGCTGCTTCCGATGCCTTCGTCCGCAGTTTACGGCCGGGGCTTCTGGGCGATCATTACGCTGGTGGTTATGGCTCCTCTGTTGGAAGAGTTCCTCTGTCGGGGCATCATTCTCGAGTCGGTGCGGGCCAAGTACGGCGTCGTAGCGGCTTTGTTCCTCTCGTCGGCGTTCTTCGCCGTGTTGCACGGACATCCGGCGCTGGCGGTCAATGCTTTCGTGATGGGCCTGATCCTGGGTTTCATCTACATCGAGACCAATTCGATCTTTTCGGTCGTTCTGCTCCATGCCATGAACAACGGCGCGGCTTTCCTGTTGATTATGGTCGGACTGGACGGGGCCACGATACGTTCGGTTATCGGCAGCGATACACTTTATACGATCGTTTACGTCGTTGCGCTCGTGCTTTTCGCCGCATCGGGCTATATGATCTACCGTTTGCTGGCCCGGGTGAAAAAGTTGGATAAAAATACGATCCGGTAACCTGTTGTGACGGTCGGGGGCTATTTTGCGGCGTACCGCAGGAGCGGGATCGTCGGCGGGTATCATGCAGAAGTATTGTCTGTGCCGGTTTTCCCCGGATTATCTGCACCGGAGCATCCGGTTTTTTCGATACGATAAATTAGGGCGTAATGTAATATTCGGGATGCACGGTACGTTAGGTTCGGGTAAAAAGTATCTTTTTTAGACGATAGGATGCGCCTCGGCTTAACTCAAATAAATTTGGTTAGGCTCTCGGCTTTCATTATCTTTGTCCCTTGTAGTTATGAGTTTTTGTGCCAAAATAGGAGCTGTTCTGCTGCTCGTACTTGCGGTAGGGTGCCAGGAAGTGCCCCGCTATTGGGGCGGAGGTCGGGTCGTGTTGGCCGAGGCTGCCGGTAGAAAATTGTACGCGCGAGAGGTTAAGGCTGCGATTCCGAAGGGAGTGGTCGGCGAGGACAGCGTGGCTTTCGTAAACCGTTATGTCGAAAAGTGGGTGCACAAACAGCTTAAATTGCACGAGGCCGAAGAACTTTTCTCCGATGCCGAGCAGGACATCGATTCGCTGGTCGAGGAGTACCGCCAGGCGTTGTTGATCCGTAAGTTCGACCAGCATCTGATCGAGGAGCGCATCGATACGCTCGTTACCGCCGATCAGATTGCTGCCTATCACCGTGAACACGCGTCGGATTTCAAGGTCAATCAAACCCTGGTCAAGGGGCGGATCGTTCGCTTCGACGCCAACAACCGGCAGGCGCCGAAGCTGCGCAAGTTGATGACGCAGCCCGGCTCATCCCGGCAGCAAGAGTTCGCCGACATCTGTACCAAGAACAATTTCGTACTGAACGATTTCTCCTCTTCGTGGGTGACCTTCTCCGAGTTTCTGGGCTATCTGCCCACATTGCGCAACCAGAGTTACGACGCCCTGCTCTCCTCGCGGGCCGTACAGGAGATGAGCGACGGTCATTCGCGCTACTATTTCGAAATAAGCGACGTGCTTCGTCCGGGCGATCCCGAACCGCTGGAGCGCAGCGAGGCGATCGTGCGCCGCATCCTCTACAACCAGCGGCAGAACGAGATCATTCGGGCCTACGACGAGGAGGTTTACCGAAAAGCGGTCGAGGAGGGGAGAGTGAAGATCCATGAAGAAGAAAAAATAGAGAACTGATGAGCAAGAAGATTCTGTTTTGCGCAGCGTTGGTGCTGGCGATTTTTGCAGGGGCCGCCCAGAAGCGGCAGGTGATGCTGGACCGCGTGGTGGCCGTCGTCGGCGGATCGTCGATCCTCTGGTCGGAGGTGGACGAATATGCGGGCGAGCTGGTGGAACAGCGCCGCCAGCAGGGTTACACTTCGGACCGCGATCCCCACGACGAAGCGCTCGAACAACTGCTGATGCAGAAGCTGCTGTTCAATCAGGCGCTCATCGATTCGGTGGATGTCAGCTATTCGGGCATCGCACAGCGGGTGGAAGCCCATTTGCAGGCGCTCATCGACGATGCGGGTTCTATCGCCGCGCTCGAAACCAAACAGCATATGCCGATCTTCAACGTGCGCGAAATGCTGCGTCAGCGTTACGAGGAGCAGGCATACGCCCAGGCTATGCAGAGTTCCGTAGTAGGGAAAATCAAGGTGATTCCCGGCGAGGTGGAGCGTTACTACAAGAAGACCGATCCGGACAGTCTGCCGACTATCCCCGAACAGTACGTTTATGCCCAGATCACCCGTTTCCCGGCGTCGATCAAGGAGGCCAAGCAGCGCACCAAGGAGCGGTTGCTGGATATGCGCGAGCGCATCATCAAGGGGCAGACCCGTTTCGACATCATGGCCCGCATGTATTCGATGGACGGTTCGGCTATCAGCGGCGGCGAACTGGACCCCCAGCCTTTGGACGGGTTCGTGCGGCAGTTTGCGGACGCATTGGCCGATCTGAAGCCGGGGCAGGTTTCCGAGGTCGTCGAAACGCAATACGGTTATCACCTGATTCAGTTGATCGACCAGAAGGGGCGTATGTACCATGCGCGTCATATCGTGTTGCGACCCTCCTATACGCTCGAGGAGCTGGCGGCTCCGGCCCGTATGCTGGACAGTATCGCAAACCTGATCCGTAAGGATTCGATTACTTTCGAGGAGGCGGCCCGGAAGTTTTCCGACGACGATAATTCGAAGATGAACGGCGGCGTGGTGACCAACCACGATTTGCTGGAGGCGGCGCATTACTATGAGGCTGGTGCGACCGAAACACGCTTTCTGAAGGAGGATTTCGGCCGGGCCGGTGGCAAGAGCCTCGACGACTACAATGCCCTGCGCAATCTTAAGGAGGGCGAAATTTCCGACGCCTATCAGACCGAAGACTGGATGGGCAACCAGCTCAGCAAGATCGTCAAGCTCGTGAAGGTGATCCCTCCGCACAAGGTTTCGCTCAATGAGGACTATATTCGCGTCGAACAGCTGGCGCTGAACGCCAAACGCGAGAAAGTGTTCAAGGAGTGGCTCGACAAGAAGATCGAGGGCATGTACATTTATATCGATCCCGAATTTCGGGACGGAGAGTTCGAAAATAAGAACTGGGTAAAATAGAGATCGTCCGATGCCGAAGGGATTGCGAAAAATAGTGTGCGCACTGCTGGTCGCAGGTGTCGCCGGAGGTGTGATCCTCGCGGGGAACAGGCCGCTGGCCGTTCCCGTTGCGGGTGTTCATACCCCGTCGGCTCCGGGTGCTCCGGCCCAGGACCCCGAGTCGAACAAGGTGGTCGATTTCGTCGCCGACCGGGGATATCCCATTCCTTACGGCGATACGACCGCGACGGTGCTCGTAGGGCATTTCGCGGCCCAGCACAACGGGGCGGTCATTACCTGCGACAGCGCGATCCGCTACAACGACAAGCGCATCGAGTGCTTCGGCAACGTACTGATCAATAAAAAAGAGACATACATTTACGGCGACCGGGCCGACTACAACGGTGAGATCAACGAGGCGCGGGTCTATGCTCCGCTGGTGAAGGTCGTCGATGGGGATGCGACGCTCTATACTTACGATTTCCGGTTCAATACGCTGGACAATATCGGTACTTTCAGCGGAGGCGGTATGCTGACCAACCGCGAGAATCACCTCGAATCCGACCGGGGCTACTATTATGCTGATACGCACCAGATTATCTGTGTGGATCGTGTCGAGATGCGCAACGACAAGTACGAACTCAAGGGCGATTCGGTGGTGTACGATACGGATACCGACCAGGCTCATTTCTTCGAGCGAACCAACATCTGGAACGAAGGCGGCGATTACATTTATGCCGACCGGGGACGTTACGAAAAGCCGCGCGAGCTTTACGTGCTGACTCGCAACGGGTATGTGATGACCGAAAAGCAGGAGCTGTGGAGCGACAGCCTCGACTATTACCGGGAGTCCGGGCATGCTCTTTTGTTCCGGAATATCCAGATCGACGACGCCGAGCACAAAGTGCTCGCTTTCGGCGATTACGGCGAATATTGGAAGGAGCCGGGCAATGCTCTGCTCACGCAGCGACCTTCGGTGGTCAGCTACGATACGAGTCAGAGCGATTCGCTCTATATGTGTGCCGATTCGATGTTTCTTTATACGATCTCGAAGAGCGAGCAGGCACGTGCCGATTCGTTGGCGAAGGTGAAGGCAAAGGCGGCGGCATTGGCGGCAGATTCTCTGGCCGGCTCTAAGGGGGGACCGTCTGTGGATTCACTGGCTGCGAAACCGAGTGCTGCGGGTCCAAAAGCCTCGCAGGATGGATCGCAGGCGGATGCCGCTGCTCCGCAGGCTGCGGCCGGAGCCGTCGAAACCTCGTCCGAAACTGCGGATGCCGGTTCTGGTTCCGCTGCAGAACCCATAGCGGCTGTTCCGGCTGAAAAAGGAGGAACGGGGGGCGATTCTCTGGATGCCGCCCCAGCAATAGATACGCTTCTTTCCGACAGCCTTGATCGGGTGGGGGGCGGAATGACCCCTGCCGATTCCGTGGCCGCCGTTTCTGCGGTGGATACGCTTTTTTCCGACAGCCTTGCGCAGGCCGGTCCAAAATCGCTTCCTGCGGATTCTTCCGTGCATATTCTTTCCAAGCGGGAGCGGAAAGCCCAGGCCGACAGCTTGAAAGCTCAATTGCGGGCACAGGCCGACAGCATAGCGTCCGTGAAAAAGGCGCAGGCGGCAGCGGCCCGCAAGGAGAAGCTGGCGCAGATCGCCAAAGCACGTCAGGCTCGGGCTACTGCCAAGCTCGACGCTGCGAAACAGAAGGAGGAGGCATTGCGCAGAAAGAACCTGGAGCGCCGCGCCGAACGTATGGAGAAAATCTGGGCCAAGCGGCGTGCCAAAACCGGGAAGGCGATCCTGAAAGGCAAGCTTCCGGCGTCGGCTCTCGATTCGCTGGTCGCCGACTCCCTGCGGGAGGCCAGGGCTTTTGCCGCGTTGGATTCTTTGTTCCGGGACTCTCTTGCTGCGGATTCGCTGGGACGCGATTCCATGCAGCTCGATTCGCTCAAGGCCGGGGTTGCGGCAGCGGACTCTTTGCGGGGGGATTCGATCGCTGCACCTGCTGGAGATTCCCTCTACCGGTTGGTCAAGGGGTATCGCCGGGTAAAGATCTTCCGCAACGACTTCCAGGCGGTCTGCGATTCCCTGGTGGCCGTTTCCACGGACTCGATGATCCTGCTCTATATCGATCCCGTGCTTTGGAATCAGGACAACCAGATCACTTCGGACGTGATGAAGATCTATACCGAAAACTCCAAACTCCAGAAAGCGGAATTCGTCGGCCGTCCGGTTATGTCGAGCGAGATCGACACGATGACTTACAACCAGGTGACGGGCAAGCTGATTACTGCCTATTTCCGCGATAACAAGATCTATCGCAACGACGTGGACGGTAACGTGCAGACCATCTATTATATGCAGGAGGACGATTCGCCCGAACCGGTGGGGCTGGTTTCTATCCAAAGCGGTGCGGCTACCTACTATATCGACAACAATACGGTCGAAGGCATTACCTACCGCAATCAGCCGGTCTTTTCGATCTTCCCGATGGATAAGATTCCGGAGACGCAGGCTCTTTTTCTCGAAGATTTCAAGTGGGAGGGACACCGGCGCCCGGTGCTTCGGGAGGTTTTCGACCGGACGATTCGCCCTTCGGAGCGTGCGGAGAAGAGTGCGCTGCCGCGACCCGATTTTCCGATCACGCGCCGTATCGAGGAGTATAAAACGTTGCTCATCGAGTCCGGAACCTGGGTGGACCGCGATGACAAGCTGACGCCCGAAGCGCTCGAGTGGCTTCACTGGCTGGCGTATTGATCTCAGTCATACGGCTCTCTTTGGGCTTTCGGATAGGATATAATCGGCCCTCCCGGATTCATCCCGTCAGATAGAATCCGGGAGGGCCGGTTTGTCGGGTCGGTGAGAAATTCTTTCGTTTTAGGCGGAAGAGGGGAAGATATGCGCTATTTTTGTTCTCCGAATCAAAAGACCGTGCTTCGGACGCGCCGTATTGTCGAGCTGCGGAGCGGTCCGAAGGATGCGAAAGTTGCGAAAAAGGTTCCGTACCTGGAGTGCGGAGCCGTCGGTAAAAAGAGTCGATTTATGAAAAAGAGTTTGATCGCCCTGGCTTTCGGCACGTTGGCTCTCGGCATGGCCGAGTTCGTCATGATGGGGATTCTGCCCGATGTGGCGAGGGATTTGGGCGTTTCCATCCCCCGGGCCGGGGACCTGATTTCGGCCTATGCCATCGGGGTTTGCGTCGGGGCTCCCGCGACGGTGCTCATTGCACGTAAGCGGGCGTTGAAGGGGATTCTGCTCGCTCTTGCCGCTCTTATTGTTCTGGGTAACGTCTGCGCTTCGCTGGCACCCGACTTTTGGGTGCTCTTGGCGATGCGGTTCGTGTCGGGCCTGCCTCACGGGGCTTTCTTCGGCGTAGGTTCGATCGTTGCGGAGCGGGTGGCCGATCCGGGACACAAAACCCAGGCCGTGTCTATCATGATCCTCGGGATGACTGTCGCCAACCTGTTCTGTGTGCCGTTGGGTACCTATTTGGGCAGCTATCTTTCGTGGCGGCTGGCTTTCGGGATGGTCGGGCTGTGGGGAATTATGGCTCTGCTGCTGATCGCCCGCTGGGTGCCTGCCCTGCCGGCGCTGCCCGATACGGGATTGAAGGGGCAATTCCGGTTCCTCGGTTCGCGGGCTCCCTGGCTGATTCTGTTGGCTACGCTGCTGGCCAATGGAGGTGTTTTCTGCTGGTACAGCTACGTGACTCCGACCATGACGCGTGTGGCGGGCATCCCCGGGCAGGCGATGACAGCCGTGATGATGGTCGCGGGGCTGGGAATGCTGGTGGGTAATCTCGCGGGCGGGCATCTGTCGGACCGCTTCTCTCCCGAACGGGTCGCCCGCTTTATTCAGGGGATGATTTGTCTGTTGCTCGTAGGGATCTTCTTCGCGGCTCGGATCGACTGGCTCGTGATTCCGCTGATGTTCCTGACGACGGCTTCGCTCTTCGGGGTTTCATCGCCCCAGCAACTGCTTATTTTGGAGAATGCGCCGGGCGGGGAGATGCTCGGCGCCGCGTCGATCCAGATCGCGTTCAACCTCGGTAACGCTTTGGGTGCCTACTTCGGCGGTCTGCCGATCAGTTTCGGCCTGGGGCCTCAATATGCCGCCCTGCCCGGTGCGGCGATGGCCCTGCTGGGCTTCGTCATGTTCTCCGTCTATTGCAGTCTTTACGGTCGGAATAAAACTCATAGAATATTGTCGGAAAATGAAATGCGCGGATAATCGGGAAGAGCTGTTCCCGGTGGTCGATGCTGCCGGACGTGTCGTCGGCCGGGCCACGCGGGGCGAGTGCCACGGCGGGTCGATGCTGTTGCATCCGGTGGTGCACCTCCATCTGTTCAACTCCCGTGGGGAGCTTTACCTGCAAAAACGTCCGGCGTGGAAGGATATCCAGCCCGGACGGTGGGATACGGCCGTAGGCGGCCATGTGGATTGGGGGGAAGAGCCTCTCGTTGCCCTGCGGCGCGAGGTGCGCGAGGAGGTCGGCGTGACGGATTTCGAGCCGCAGCACGTGCTGACCTACCTGTTCGAGTCGGAACGCGAACGGGAGTTGGTCTATGTCTATAAGACGGTGTACGATGGGCCTGTCGTACCGAGCGGCGAGTTGGACGGAGGTCGCTTCTGGACACTGCGCGAGATCGCCGAAGGAGTGGGCGGCGGGATCTTTACCCCCAATTTCGAAGGCGAGATCCGCCGTGTGGCGGAGCTGCCGGATGTCGGGCGTTGAGTCCCCGGTTCCGTTCGCTGCGCCTCTTCGGAACGCAGGGCGGTCTGCCGTCCGGCGACCGCTAAATAAAGCACATGATCAGAATCTGAATGATGATGACCCGCAGGAACATGCATACGGGATAGACCGTCGCGTACGCCACGGCCGGATGATCGCCGGGGATCGAGTCGTTGGCATAGTTCAGCGCCATCGGGTTGGCCATGCTGCCGCACATGATGCCGGCTACCTGTCCGAAATCGAGTTTGAAGAACCGCAGCGACAGGGCGGCTACGATAACGATGGGGACGAACGTGAGGAGGAATCCCAGTCCGATCCAGAGCATTCCTTCGGGGCGCATGATCGTTTCGACGAAATGGGCGCCCGCTTCGAGCCCCAGGCAGGCCAGATAGAGCGACAGTCCCAATGCCCGGAGCATCAGGTTGGCGCTCAACGTGGTGTAGGTGACGATGTGGATGCGGGGGCCGAAGGTCCCGATCAGGATGCCGAGGATGATCGGGCCGCCTGCGAGTCCCAGTTTGACAGGGAGACTGATACCCGGTACCGCGAAAGGGATGCTTCCCAGCAGCAGGCCCAGGAGCAAACCGATGAAAACCGGAATCAGGTTGGGTTCGTCGAGCTGTTTGACGGCATTGCCGAGGATTTTTTCGACGCCTTCGATCGCCTGCGCTTCACCCACTACCGTCAGGCTGTCGCCCAGTTGCAGCGTGAGATCGGGCGTGGCGAGCAGTTGTACGCCCGAACGATGCACCCGGCTGATGTTGATGCCGTACAGGTTTCGCAGACGCAGCGAGCTGAGTTTGCGGCCGTTGATTTCGGGGCGGGTGACGATGATCGACCGGGAGATGAGCTGGCTGTCCAATGCGTTCCAGTCGATGTCGTGCGTATTCCAGTCTTTCTGTACCCGCTCGCCGAAGAGGAGTTCCAGTGCCTGCACGTCGTCCGGCGAGGTGATTACCAGTACCAGATCACCCGATTCGAGGGTCGAGTCCGAAGTCGGAATCGAAACCTGCCCGGCACGCCAAAGGCGGGAGATGACGAAATGGTGGTGGCTGTATGCCGCGACGTCGCGGATGCTTTTACCGACGACGCCGGGGTTGGAAATCTTGAATTCGACGATGAAGATATTCTTTTTATGTTCGGCGTCCGGTTGCGGAATGTCCGAGGGCCGGGCGAAGAGTTTGCGTACGGCGATGATGCCCAGAATCACGCCTACGACACCCAGCGGGTAGGTCAATGCACAGCCCAGCGTGGCGTTGTTGCTGTCCAACTGCATCTGCGAGAGCATCTGTTGTGCCGCACCGAGCGCCGGGGTGTTGGTCGTGGCGCCGCACAGGATGCCCGACATGTCGGGCATCGAGACGTGCAGCGTATAGCTCATTGCCACGGCCAGCCCCGTGCCGAGCAATACTACCGCAAGGGCGGGCGACATCAGGCGCAGTCCGTCGGCGCGCAGCGAGTTGAAGAAGCCGGGGCCGACCTGCAGGCCGAGGGCGTATACGAAGATGATGAGCCCGAAGCTCTCGGCATAGTTCAGCATCGCCGGGTCGATCGACAGTCCGAAATGCCCGGCCAGGATCCCTGCGAAAAAGATGAATGCCACGCCCAGCGAGATGCCGAAGATGCGTATCCGGCCGAGGGCGATCCCGATCGTCGAAATGAGCGAAATAACCACGACGGCCTGCAGGGCCGAGTGTTCGACGAATAAACTTTTAAGCCATTCCATCCTTTCCGTTTGTGAATTTGCTGCAAAAGTAGGGCAAATTTTCCAGATACCCGCCTTTTTGCCGAACCTTTTGTGGGCTCATTGTGTCTGTGTGCAACATTTTCGGTCGGCAAGGTAAATCATTTTAGCTCCATGTTATGACAAAACAGACCCCGCACTATGCAGTTCAGGATAATTTACATATCTTTGCACTACCCTACTTCACACAGGGGATGGAGGGGGTAATTAGTGACGCAAAAGGGCTTCTGTGCCGGGTGGGAGTCTGAAAACCTTACCCGGTCGCTGCCGGAAAACTTTAGGGATTGGTTGTTCCGGACAGCATCAGGGCGGTCGATATCGGCCGCCCTGATTTGTTTATTATGTACGATCTGTTTACCTGCCCGGATTACAGTTTCAGCGGTTTCCCTCGGTAAAAATCCAGTATTTTCGAACGGAATACGAATTCGTATTTCGCCTGAACGAGTTCCGACTCGGCTTTTTCCATGCGGGTCTTGGCATCGTTGAAATCGAAAATGGTCGAACGGCCCGATTCCGCCTTCTGCTGTTCGTAGGCGAACGCTACCTCGGCCGAGGCGAGGGCTACGCCGGCCGAACGGTATTTGCTGTACGCCGCGTCGGCGTTGTACCACGCCTGTTCGATCTCCTTGCGCAGCGCCAGCTCGGCTTCGGTCAGCGCGAGCCGCTGGCTGCGGGCCGAAAGCTGTGCCGAGCGGATATTGTTGCGCGTGGCGCGGCGGTTGAAGATCGGGATGTTCATCG
>OLWI01000582.1_pt1 | contig 12260 bp, 10 predicted proteins | sample 1673731 | NCBI WGS metagenome assembly OLWI01 (sample SAMEA103958125, study PRJEB25191) | human gut metagenome
GAAGGGGAGGCCGATGCGGCCTCCCCTTGTTTTGTCCGGATACTCCCATCTCCGGGCCGCTCCCGGCAGCCCCAAACCATCCCGCCCACACATCCCCGCCCGACGGCCGGCCGCCATGCCCGTACCCGCCCCCGAAACCACCCCCGGGAACCGGCCTTGAAACCATCCCTGCAACCACCAACTCTCGAACCATCTCTGAAACCACCGCTCCCGGAACCGACCTTCAGACTCCCGGCCCTCCCCGGCCCCTCCGGAAACCGGGCATTACCCGCGTTCCAAGGCCATCCGCCCCGGGCAGGGAATACTCCCGGGCACAAATATCGACCGTGAACGATAAAATAACGCCCGGGAATGCTAAATTTTCTCATAATTATTCTTAATTTTACCACAAAAATTTACAATAACAGCTACCAATCCAAAACTTATTTAACCAAAGACCGCCTATGAACAAACGCCTTGCAAGCGCGCTGCTATGCGCCGCGTTATTGGGTTCCGGGATTCTCCGGGCTGATAACATCGTTATTTCCAACAGGAAAAGCTCTATCCTGATCACGGCCCCAAAGGGTGAATCGCCCCGGATACAGTACTTCGGCCCCCGGCTGGCGAATCCCGGCGACGTATTCGACAGCGGGAGCGCCTTCAACGACCCGGTATACCCCCAGTTCGGCGTCCAGTGCTCGCGTGAAACAGCCATTCAGGCAACCCACAACGACGGCAATATGTCGCTCGAACTGGTCGTGGAGTCGGTCACCAGGGAGAACCGCGACGGCGGCCAGGTCACGGCGATCGCGACCCGAGACAAATTCTACCCGTTCTATGTCACCATCTACTACAAGACCTATCCCGACTGCGAGGTGATCGAGACCTGGACGGAGATCCGCCACCTGGAAAAGAAACCCGTCACGCTCTACCGTTTCGCGTCGGCCTTCCTGCCCGTGCGCCGCGGCGACAACTGGCTCTCGCACTTCCACGGCCCCTGGGGCGCCGAGGCATACCTCTACGAGGAAGCGCTGACCCACGGCATGAGGGTCATCAAGGACAAGGACGGCGTACGCAATACGCAGAACAGCTGCCCGTCGTTCATGCTCACGCTCGACGGGCGCCCCGACGAACAGCACGGCATGGTCATCGGCGGCACGCTGGCATGGAGCGGCAACTACCGTATCGCCATCGACAACGACAATGCCCACACCACACGCATCTTCGCCGGCATCAACGAAGACCAGTCGCAATACATCCTCGAACCGAAAGAGGTCTTTACGACCCCCGTATTCGCCTTCACCTTCAGCGACGAGGGCAAGGGCGGCGTCAGCCGCAACTTCCACCGCTGGGCGCGGCTGCACCGGCTCAACCACGGCGGCGAGCAGCGCAGCATCCTGCTCAACAGCTGGGAAGGCGTCTCGATGAACGTCAACCAGGAGGTGATGGATCAGATGATGGCCGACTTCGCCGCCATGGGCGGGGAGATGTTCGTGATGGACGACGGCTGGTTCGGCGACAAATACCCGCGCAACAACGGCACGTCGAGCCTCGGCGACTGGGTGGTCTGCAAGGAGAAACTCCCCGAGGGCATCGAGGGGCTGACGGCCTCGGCCAGGGAGAAAGGGCTCAAGTTCGGCATCTGGATCGAACCCGAGATGACCAACACCCGGAGCGAACTCTATGAGAAGCATCCCGACTGGGTGATGAAAGTCCCCGGACAAGACTTCATTACGGCGCGCGGTGGCACGCAGGCGGTGCTTGACCTTACCAACCCCCAGGTGCGGGATTTCATTTTTTATACGGTGGATACCTTGCTGGCCCGTTATCCGGAAATAGAATATATCAAGTGGGATGCCAATATGCCGGTGCTGAACCACGGTTCTGTCCATTTGGACAAGGACGAGCAAAGCCATCTGAGTATTCTTTATCATCAGGGATTTGAGGATGTGTGCCGACGCATCCGTAGAAAATATCCTGATGTGACGATTCAGGCGTGTGCCAGTGGAGGCGGTCGTGTCAATTATGGCTATTTGCCCTATTTTGATGAATTCTGGACCAGCGATAATACAGATGCCTTGCAACGCGTTTATATCCAGTGGGGAACGTCCTATTTCTTTCCTGCTATCGCTATGGGAGCGCATATCAGCGCTGCGCCCAACCATCAGACGCATCGCAGCTTGCCCTTGAAATATCGCATTGATGTGGCAATGAGCGGAAGGCTCGGTATGGAGATACAACCCCGGAATATGACGGATGAAGAGAAGAATCTTTGCCGTGAGGCGATTGCTGCTTACAAAGAGATTCGTCCGGTGGTGCAGTTCGGTGAACTTTATCGGCTGGTGTCACCGTATGACGGACAGGGGGTAGCCTCACTGTTGTATGCCAGCGAAGATAAGTCGAAAGCCGTCTTCTATTGGTGGAAGCTGGAACAGTTTGTCAATCGGCAGTTGCCGCGTGTCAGGATGGCAGGATTGGATGCGGGGAAACAGTACCGTATTCGTGAGCTGAACCGCATTGACAATATTCCTCTTGCCTTTGAAGGAAAGGTACTGAGTGGCTCTTTCCTGATGAGCCACGGACTGGAGATTCCCGGAGAACATAGGATGGATGCAGATAAAATGAGTGATTATGCCAGTCGGATATTGTATCTGGAAGAGGTGAACCATTAAAATATTAGAAATATGAAAGTTGGATATTTTGCAGTTGTACTGCTTGCATGCTTCCTGCAGGCTTGTTCTTCGTTTGTGGGAAAGGATAGCACGGAGATGGACGGTTTTGTGACCGGACTGATGGACCGGATGACTGTACGGGAGAAACTGGGCCAGTTGAACCTGCCCTCGGGAGGCGATTTAGTGACTGGTACGGTGATGAACGGCGAACTCACGGAAATGATACGGAAGCAGGAAATCACGGGCTTCTTCAATGTGAAGGGAGTACGGAAAATCAGAGAGATGCAACGTATTGCCGTGGAGGAAACCCGTTTGAAGATTCCCTTGATTGTAGGAGCCGATGTCATACACGGTTATGAGACAATATTCCCCATACCGCTTGCCATGTCGTGTAGCTGGGACACTGTCGCCATCCGACGGATGACACGCGTGGCGGCTACTGAGGCCAGTGCCGACGGAATCTGCTGGAATTTCAGTCCGATGGTGGATATCTGCCGCGATGCCCGTTGGGGACGCATTGCCGAGGGGAACGGTGAAGACCCCTACTTGGGCGCTTTGATGGCGAGGGCATACGTACATGGTTATCAGGGCGATGCTATGAAGGCTAATAATGAAATACTGGCTTGTGTCAAGCATTTTGCACTGTATGGTGCTTCCGAGGCGGGACGTGATTATAATACGGTGGACATGAGCAGATTGAGCATGTACAACAATTATCTGGCTCCCTATAAAGCAGCCGTTGAGGCGGGTGTGGGGAGCGTGATGAGCGCGTTCAACCTTGTGGATGGCATTCCTGCCACTGCCAATAAGTGGCTGCTGACCGATCTTCTTCGTAACGAGTGGGGATTTGGCGGCATGGTAGTTACCGATTATTATTCCATCGGAGAGATGAAAACTTACGGCGTGGCCGACAAGAAAGAGGCTTCCGTGCTTGCTCTGAAGGCGGGAACGGACATGGATATGGTCACCGCCGGTTTTCTGGATACTTTGGAGTCGGCATTGGAGGAAGGACTCATTTCTGAAGCTGATATTGACCGTGCCTGTCGTAGGGTGCTTGAGACTAAGTATAGAATGGGACTTTTTGATGACCCCTACAAATACTGCGACACGGTACGTGCGGAGAAGGAAATCTTTACGCCCGAGCACCGCAAGGAAGCGCGTGAGGTGGCACGTGAAACCTTCGTGTTGATGAAGAACGAGGGAAGTCTGCTTCCTCTTTCTGTGGATAAGAAGGTAGCGCTGATAGGACCTATGGCCGATGCCCGCAACAATATGTGCGGCATGTGGAGTCTGACTTGTGTTCCTTCCGACCACCGTTCCCTGCTCGATGGGATGCGCGACGCGATGAAGGGCAGGGGTGAAGTCTTTCATGCCAAAGGCAGCAATATCTATTACGAGGAGGAAATGGAGAAAGGCGCTGTCGGCTTCCGTCCTTTGGAGCGTGGAGACAATGAGAAATTACTTCGGGAGGCGTTGCAGGTGGCTGCCCGTGCGGATGTGATTGTTGCCGCTTTGGGTGAGTGTGCGGATATGTCGGGTGAATCGGCCTCACGTACGGAACTGGAACTGCCGGATGCGCAACAAGCGTTACTGAAAGAACTGGTGAAGACGGGAAAGCCGGTGGTGCTGTTATTGTTTACGGGACGTCCGTTGGTGCTTAATTGGGAAACGGCACATGTTCCTGCTATACTGAACGTATGGTTTGCGGGCAGTGAGGCGGGCGATGCCATAGCCGATGTATTGTTTGGGCACGCCGTGCCTGCCGGAAAGCTCACTACCAGTTTCCCACGTGCCGTAGGACAGATGCCGTTATACTATAACCATTTGAGTGCCAGTCGCCCCGATCCGCAAGATGGGGTGTTCAACCGCTACCAGAGTAACTATATTGACCAAAGTAATGAACCGCTTTATCCTTTCGGGTTCGGGCTGAGCTATACGACTTTTGAGTATGGCGATATACGGCTTGGTTCGGAATGCCTTCCCAAGAACGGAGAACTGGCGGTTTCTGTGGAGGTCACCAATTCCGGTACTTGTGACGGTACGGAAATCGTACAGCTCTATCTGCGTGATGTGATGGCTGAGGTGGCACGTCCCGTCAAGGAACTGAAAGCTTTTCGGCGCATCTTCTTGAAGAAAGGGGAAAAGCGAGAAGTGGTGTTCACGTTGACAGAAGAGGACTTGAAATACTACCATTCGGATTTGCAATACGGGTATGATCCGGGTGAGTTTCAAGTGATGGTCGGTCCTAACAGCCGTGATGTCCAGACGAAGGTGTTCAAAGCAGAATAAGTTCTTTAATTTGAAGATTATGTTTATATGAAGATGATAACTTTTTTCATTACGTTGCTGTTGTCAGTGGCTATGCTATGCAGCAGTTGTTCTGTTACTGGAAATAGAGAAAAGACATTATTGGGCAATCCGGTTGTCAAGGTGCCTACGTTGCTTGATAAGACAAACTGGACAACGGACACGATTGCCAACGGAATCATTTACTATAATTTTGCAGCAAAAGATGAAGTTTCGGATGCCAGTCAGATCGTGAATGTATTGGAACTTGATTTGACAAATCCTGACTATACGCTTGCCTTGCGGTATGTTCCGGAGTGTTCTACGTTGTCCGAACTTGCCAAGTCCACCGGAGCTATAGCCGGAATGAATGCAGGGTATGAGCAGGAAGCCATCTACTTGAAGGCAGAAAATACCGTGTTTTCGGAAGTGGCATTGGCACCCGACCATCTCCGCTTCTGGAAGCATGAGGGTGCTGTCTGTTGGAGCAACAATGAGGACATCGGAATATGGTTTGCCGGTAAAGACGGGGTGGATGCCATTGCATGCTATAAGGCGGATACACACCGGAATCTCATAGCCAGTGCCCCGATGCTGGTTGATAATTACGTGCCTTGCGGCGTCTCTTTTGTGGATGCCGCATATACGCCGGAACAACTGAACGGACTGGATTATGAAGACAAGAACCGCCATCAGGGAGTCAGACATCCCCGTACTGCCATTGCCTTGACAGAAGACCGAGATTTGCTGCTCATTACCGTCGACGGACGCCGGTCCGGTCAGGCGGAAGGCATGAACGCAAAAGAACTGACCGGCTTTATCGTGAAATACTTCTCTCCGCAATATGCACTGAATATGGATGGCGGAGGTTCCACGACTATGTATGTCATAGGAAGAGGGGACAATGTTACGAATGTCGTGAATTATCCTACTGATAACGGAATCTTTGACCATCGTGGAGAGCGGAAAGTCTCTACCCATTTTCTGGTGATGCGAAAATAAGTACTTTAGTAATATTTGAAGAACAAGACAATGAAAGAAAAGAAACGTAGTTGGATTATTCTTTGTAGCTTCTTTGTATGTTTTTGCTTTTTCCAGCCACTTTGGGCGGAGAAGCGTGTGGAGCGAGGCAATGATATCGTTTCTGTCATTAGGCATGGTGTCCGGAACGACGGTTCTGTGATAGGCTCTGAACTGAATGAGCTTGTCGTGAGGAGCTACGGGAAGACGTTGTATTTTCCTGTCGGTACCTATAACCTGTCGGAACCTATTATCTTGCCCTACGACTATACGAAGAATGTAAATATTGTTTTTGACAAGAATGCATTGATAAAGACCGATTTGCCCTTGGAAGCATTGTTGAAGGTTGGCTATTCGGAGATGTCGACACCCGATGTCACTCACCGTCGCTTCTCTTATATCGAGGGAGGGATGTTCGACTGCTATAATGTGGAGAACGGAATCATGGTCAACGGATTGAAACAGCTGGTTTCCCTGAAAAGCATTAGTTTGTTTAAGGGGCGCAACACACATATCCGCATCAGCGTTACCGACGACTTCAGAGGAACGGGAAGCAGTGACACCAAAATAGACAATGTGACCATACAAGGCATTTCGTCCAACGAAGAGGTATATGGTATTTATATAGATCAGGCCTGCTGTGACTGTAAGATCTCCAATACTTTCATATATAGCACGAAGTATGGACTCGTGACAAAGTCGGCGGGACATATTTTGAATAACCTGCATATTCTCTCCATGCACACCACTGGCGGTCTGGACTTGGGGGTGAAAGGTTTCCGCTCTACGGAAGGGATACGTGTAGAAGCGGATGGCTTTTTCATTTTCAACGAGGTGTATTATGACACGGTGGACCGTGGTATTGTGGTTGCGGCAGACAGGAATCCTACGTTGGTGCTGGACAAGAACATCTTCTATTCCTATTTGCCGGATTTCGGGACTTCTTTCCTCTATCGGGACCATAAGGCGGCGACTCCGTTTCAAGCGAAGATGTCGAACTGTATCATCGAAGTGGCAAAGCAGGGTTATAAGATCTTTGATGTCAGTCCTGAGGCTATAAAGAATGATGTGGAGGGGAATTTTTCGTTTGTGAATTGTGCAATGAGAAATTCTCACTTGTTAAGTCCTTTCGATTTCTCCCTGATGCAACGCATAAGGGAAAAAAGATGTGATGCGCTGTCCGCACCGGAGCAGGCAGCAGGTGGTCTACAGGCAGTGGATAGCTTGCAGTGGTACGTTTTGGGAGCCGTGTTCGCTTCTCCGTATCGTAATCTGTTAAAGTTGGATTTGGCAAAAGATGGTGTGGCAGAACTGGATTTGCTCTTTGCAGGAGGCGAACCCGAGATACATGGCAAGATGCTTAAAAGCCCGGATAGTACTTCCTTCCAGCTGGGATATGTTGTTAAGGATGAGTATTGTATCTTACTGTTGAGAACGCCCCGAGGAAAAGTATATCCTGCTATTTGTGATGTGTTGGGAAATGGCTGTTTTTTGGCGACTCCTTCCAAAGACAGATACTATAAGCCGGAAGATTATGGGGTAGACCAAGATCCCGTCATCCTGCATTGAACTTGCATAATGGAAGAGCCGGTAATATGGAGCGTGAGCGATGTGCTACTTAAGATACAGTGTCATTTTACCGTCAAGTAAAATGACACTGTAAATGTCTGATAAAGGTGTTTATTGCTTGAACAACAATTAGATTATCAGCGTACCGGCTTTTTAGAATCTATATCCATATCCCAACATGATTGCCACATTGTCGTCTTTGGCAAACATGAACCTGGCTTCTGCATTCAGATAACTGCGTTCGGAGATGGGTAATGTGATGCCTCCTCCCAAGTTGAAAGCGAATTTGGTAGAGTTGCTCCGGTCCATTTCCACTTCTTTCCCGTCTATCTCAACGCTCTTTTTGCCATAGAAGTTGTTCTGCATACCGATACCTGCAAGAGGATAGACCGAAAATCCTTGGCCGTCTTCTTTAAAGTTGAATACATAATGGAAATTCACGCTTACATCCAGTCCGGTAACTTTGTCTTTAGGAAAGTAGAACGTTACATCCGGAGCAATCCGGAGATTATTCGCTATCGCGTAACGTCCTTGTACTCCCAAACCGAACCTCTCATAGTTCGTTTGATAACCGATGTTGCCCATCAAAGAGCCTTCACCTTTAACTGTTTGGGCATTTATGCCCACAGATGCCAATGCAATCATGGCCAGCAAGAATAATTTTTTCATAATTAAGGCATTTAGTTAATAAAATATTTATTTAAAAGAAGAATGATCTCCTTTTAATGGAAATAACAAACGTTTGCTTACATTTGTTTGCTATATATTGTTACATATACAAAGACTTTTGATGTTAATATACGAGCGCTTTTCTCAATTTTTTATAAAGCAAAAAATGATGTTAATTCCGTTTTTATGCCTCGAACCATTTTTTTTAATGCTGTGTTTTTAGTATATGGCAGGGATTAAAGTTGGTTACATTTGAATTGCCAGTTTGTAGAGAAAGGAGCAAGTGGTATATTACATTGTCGTAACTGACTGAACCTGCATTGTTACGAAAGGATAAAATATCAGGATTGTTTCATTATTAAAATCTACAGCCATGAAAAGTCTAAGTTTTGATTTGCGGGTCAGGCTAATAGCCAGTTCTGTCATCGGGGCAATAGTTTATTTCTTTTCAAGTTCCCGCAGGCAGGTAAAGTGATAATAAAATAAAGGATCGCAGGATATGCCTTTATATTGGAAATAAGCGGATGATATATCTATCTATATATTTACATGTAAATTTCAGAACTGAGTGTGTTACTTTAAAAAATAGTTTATGTATTTTTTATGGTACATTGTTATCGGGATCGCTTCTCTGTCTTATAACAGAAAGAAAATTGAACTTTAATTATTTTAATCGTTTAAAACCAACTTAATTATGGAAAATAGAAATTCTAGTTTATGGATCGGCCTGGGAATAGGTACGGTCATCGGTACTCTGGCTTATCGTTTCTCACGTACTTCAAAAGCCAAGAAATTGAAGGAAAAAGTATGTAACGTTTTTCATAAGATAACCGGTCAGACGGAAGACCTGTTAGATGAAGCTAAGGAAAAAGTGGCGGATACCGGAAAAGTTGTAGTGGATAAGGTAGCCGATAAAGTTCAAGATGGCGCTGATGCTGTAAAGGACGCATTGAAAGATGCGAAGAAAGATGTCAAACAAGGAGCAGAAAAGGCCAAGACAGAAATAAAGGAAGGGTATGAAGATGTAAAAAAAGAAGCAAGTAAAAAACTTGATTGATTTTTTTATATATCATTCTGTTAGTAGTAATATCTTATATAAAGAAGAATTATGATTGGATTTGTAATATGGATTATAGGATTGGTCTTAACTATCAAAGCTGCTCTAGAGATATGGCGTATTCATGCGCCGGCGGAAAGAAGGTTAATAGCCATTATCCTGGTAGTTTTGACCAGTTGGGTAGGATTGTTGTTCTATTACTTTTATGGTAAGCCTCGTATGGCACAGTGGCTGGGGACCGGTCTTGAAAGGTATTGATGGTCACATAGCTGTTTATGCTGAATAGATAGGAATATCCCAAAATAAAAATGTGTTGGTTGATAGAAGTGACCGATTTATTTTTGTTTTGGGATGTTTGTATAGGAGTATACAAAGGTAATGTCAAAAGTATATGAGACTTGTCATTATGATAATATTTTAGGCACGGATTACGCGGGGTAAATTAAAACCGTGAAATCCGTACCTAAAAGAATGCACAGAGAGAGAGGTCTTTTCTTCTTGTCTGTCTTACCAATATTTTTCGATTCTATCATAGCCGAAAACGTGACTACGTTCATCTTTAATATCTTGCAGCTTATGACAAATTATTTGCGCTCCGATCATGCTGAAAGTGATTCCGTTTCCGCCATATCCCAGATCGAAAAATATTCGTTCCTTGCCGGGCCAATTGCCGATGAAAGGTAGCCCGTCTTTGGTGCTACTGAAGGTACCGCACCATGCCATTTCTGTTTTGAAAGGGATATCGGGGAATAGTTTTCTGATTTTTCTCTCCAAGATACGGATTTTCTTTCTGAGTAGTGAGTCACGGTGTTCTGGATCGCTGAACTTTTCATCCTCACCACCTACAATAATACGGTTTCCGTCGGTGGTACGGATATAAAGATATGGATCGGCTGTTTCCCAGATCAGGCAATGTTCCGGCCAGAGATATTCGGGGGCTACCGGATGTGATATGAGTGCATAAGTAGAAGTCAAATCCATAATTTTCTGGGGAAGGAATTGTCCGGCCTCAAATCCGGTGGCTACGATTGCATATCCGCACTTAATTTTATTTCCTTTGTCTGTTATCATGATACAGCCATCAGATGTTTCAGTGCACTTCTTTATGTTGGTATGGGTAAAGACCTTCAGACCGTTCTCCTTCATATGATAGGTGAGCAGTCCGGTTGCAGCTCTGTAGGCATCCATCTGTGCGGATGTTTCATTCACCAGGGCATTGCCGGGCACTTTCACCTTATATCGTTTTCTGATTTCTTGTTTCTTGAGCAGATTGACCGGCAATTCATGCTTTTGCCGTATTTCGTATTCTTGTTCCAGAAGTTTGTTGTCTGCCGAGCTGCTGGCATAAAAGATGCTGGACAATTGCTCAAATCCGGCATCGACACCTGTTTCCTTTAGTACTTTCTTTATATCAGAAATGGATTGCAGGCATGCATGATAGGCGGTTGCTGCATTTTCTTCGCTGATGATTTTTGCCATCCGGCAGAGGGGTACGTCTATTTCATATTGTAGTAAAGCGGTACTTGCAGCAGAGCTTCCGGTTGCGATGCTGCGTTTGTCAATCACGCAACATTCTATTCCGGCACGACACAATTCGTGTGCCATCAAAGCGCCTGTTATACCCGAACCTACGATGACGATATCTGTTGACAGATCATCCTCCAAAGGGTGGAAATAGTCCAATAGGGAATTTCTGACGATCCAATAGGGTAAACCTGAATGTAAGTCCATAATATATTTTGTTAATTCCCCCTTACTTTCTTCCTGTTGAGAAACAGGAGTGAAGTAAGGGGGGAGTGAGAAATGGGAAAGCCGTTTTATTGAAATTTGCTTTCCGTTTACGGTAGTAGATTATTTGCCTTCTTCGATAGTACAAATGCTGACACGGTTCCAGTCCGGTTCGGAGAACATATCACCGATTCCTTGTCCTTCGGCGGTAATGCGGGTGTCGTTAATCTTGTATTTTTTTACAAGTATGGACTTCACAGCTTGAGCACGTGCTTTTGCCAGTTTCTCATTGAAAGCGAGGTTACCTTCGGGAGAGGCATATCCTTTGATGACGACTTTAGCTTCAGGATGTTTTTTCATGTAAATGGCTACACGTTCCACATTAGGCAGTTGGGAAGCATCAACCACGGACTTTCCTTGTCTGAAGGTAATGATGGATTCTGGAATGCGGTTGGTTTTTACCACGGTTTCTATGTTGGCAGCTTGGGTTCTGCAATCTGCCAGCTCCTTTTGTAAGTTGTTGGCCTGTTGTACGGCATTGCTCAGTTGCATGTCCTTGTCGCTCAGTTGTGATCGCAGACGGTTGACTGCATTATTTAGCTCGCCTACTTCTACTGGGTCGTAAGGCTTCACTGTTGTGAAATGATGTGAGCCGTTGCTACACATGAAATGGTAGGTCAGTCCGGCAGTCAGTTCAAAAGTGGCATTGTTGGCGTTGAAACGGCTTTTAGTTTTGCTGAAGTCTCCTTGCATATCATATACGATAGCTGGTTTGATACCGAGTGTCCATGCTTTTTCCTCACCTAGGTTGAAGTTCAAGTTTAGACCAAGGCGTGTAGACCAGGAATTTGTATCACCGGGGCCATTCTGATAGTAATGTAGCCAGCCGATACCTGTCAGAGTCTCGATTTCAAAAATGCGTGGTTCGCCCATATAACCTCCAAAGAGATTCATCAGGTTGACTTTACCGAGTAAGCTCACTTCGGAAGCATCAAATGCAGTTTTGCTGGCTGAGGTATTTACATATCCCATACCTTGAATACCTAGACCGAATATAGGAGTAAGTTGTTTTCCGATTCCGAATCCGAAGGCCGGTCGGGCATTTTTTAAGAAGGAGCTGTGAGTCAAAGGGGTTACAGCACCAGCTTTCAGTTCAATAGACCAGTTGTCACCAGGGCGTGTGCCTTCAAGGGCCGTACGGTCATTTTGCGCATGCATGGTAAGAATACTCATGCTTAGTGCTAAAACAAAGATAGATTTTTTCATAATTAAATAAATTA
>OLWI01000591.1_pt1 | contig 12060 bp, 10 predicted proteins | sample 1673731 | NCBI WGS metagenome assembly OLWI01 (sample SAMEA103958125, study PRJEB25191) | human gut metagenome
CTTCCTGGAGGCGGATTGGAGTTCTGCCGCCTATTTCGCGGTGGCCGGAGCCGTCGCTTCGTCGCTGGGGCGGACCGAGGGAATTACGCTGCGCAATATGCGGCTCGATTCGCTGCAGGCCGATGAAAAGATACTCGACATCTTGCGTTCGTGCGGTGCCGATGTGAGCGTCGCGCCTGCGGACGCATCCGCAAGGGGCGATATGCCGGGAGATTTGCAGAACATCTCCGTTACTGCGACCGGCCGGCGGCTGAAGGCTTTCGAGGTCGATGCCACGCATTGCCCCGATCTGTTCCCGATCCTTGCGGTGCTGGCTGCCCATTGCGACGGTACGAGCCGTATCGCGGGTGTCGGACGTCTGACGCAGAAGGAGAGCAATCGGGCCGAAACGATCTATGCCGAGTTCCGGACGCTGGGGGCGCGGATCGACATCCGGGGCGACGAGATGTTCGTTACGGGCGGGCCGTTGCATGGAGGAGATGTCCGTTCGCACAACGACCACCGGATTGCCATGAGCCTGATCGTCGCCGGGTTGTTCACGCCGGAGCCGGTGCGGCTGGACGACGTGAAGTGCATCGACAAGTCGTTTCCTTCGTTCCTCGATCTGCTCGCCCGGCAGGAGTAGCGGGGCGGGCAGATGGTATTTCCGTTCCGGCGGAAAGAACGCTTTCCGTGCGGCGAAGCGCGGAAACGATGAACGGGCCGGACGACTGAAGTAAACTCGAAGAAATTTAATTGGCTATGAATTCATACGGAACAAAATTCAGACTCTCGATTTTCGGGGAGTCGCACGGTCCGCTGATCGGCGTGGTGCTCGACGGCGTGCCTGCGGGCATGCCGCTTTCGCGCGAGGATTTCCTCGCGGATCTCGACCGTCGCCGCAGCGGTGCGAAGGGAAGCACGCCCCGCAAGGAGAGCGATTTGCCGGAGATCGTAAGCGGCGTCTGCGACGGGCACACTACGGGTGCTCCGCTCACGATCGTATTCCGCAACAGCAATACCCGTTCGGGCGACTATTCGGACTTTCGCGCGACGCCCCGTCCGGGCCATGCCGATTTCGTGGCGGAACGGAAATACCGTGCCTTCAACGATCTGCGGGGCGGCGGCCATTTTTCGGGGCGGCTGACGCTGACGCTGGTGGCGGCTGGAGTCGTGGCCAAGAAGATGATCGGCCCGGATCACCGAGCTGGGCGGTATTCCCCGCGAGCGGCTGAATTGCGAGCCGGGGAGGGAGTTGGGCGCCGAGGGTGCCCCGACGCTCTGGGACGAGCTGATCGACCGCACGCTCCGGGAGTTGGATTCCGTAGGCGGGGTCATCGAGTGTACCTGCGACAAGGTGCCCGTCGGATTGGGCGAGCCGTTCTTCGATTCGCTCGAATCGCAATTGGCTCACCTGGCATTTTCGATTCCGGCGGTGCGGGGCATCGAGTTCGGCGACGGATTCGCCGCAGCCCGTATGAAAGGTTCGGAGCATAACGACTGTTTTGTGAACGGAGAGGGAAAAACCGCTACCAACGGGGCGGGCGGAATCAACGGTGGTATCTCGAACGGCAATCCCGTGGTGTTCCGCGTCGCTGTCAAACCTACTTCCAGCATCGCGAAGAAACAATATACGTTCAATTTTGCGACGGGACGGATGGAAGAGTTCGTCGTCAAAGGGCGGCACGACGCCTGCATCGCCTTGCGCTGTCCGGTCGTGGTGGAGGCGATCGCTGCGATCGCGCTGGCTAACAACTGATCGTTTTTTGCCGAAAATCAATTGATTTTTAGTAAGTCGGATATTTGCAGCGCTGAATATTATTCGTATTATAATATTTGTCCCGCAGAGGTTTCGTTGCTCGATTCGATGCTGAAACGAAAGGAATACAGCAATACCGGGAAATATGTATTTCCCGGTATTGCTTATGATTGTTCCCTGAATTGGTATCGACGGTTTTTGAAGTCGGCCGGAAATGGGCGGGTACACAAAAAAAGGGTAAGCTACTTATATCGCACCGCTACGACCACATACCCTTGCTTGATTCCTCACCTGGGGGAGTCTGTGGGAGCTGGTCGTATAAGACTTACCCCAGCACAAAAGTACGAATTTTTTGTATCTTTGCAAAGAAAAAAGGAACTATCTGCGATTTTGTCGCTGTTTTTCGAGAGCCGGATGCCGAAAAGGCTGCCTGGATGTGTCTCGGAGGGCGGTGCGGGGAGAGTTAATGAATGAAGAGAATGACGGCGAAAAAAAGATTGCTTGTCGTGTTTATTGCTGCGGTTGCAGTCGGGGCAACGGTGGCTTTGGTTTTCATCTTTCAGTTTTTCGGAGATGCCGTCCGGGAGCGGAGCGACCTTTATATAAGCGCCCGCACGGACTACCCGGGGCTGCTCGACTCTCTGCGTCCCCGTACGGACCATCACTGGGCTTTTGACCGGTATGCCGGCCGTCTGGAGCTGGAGCGCTCCTTCAAACCGGGGCACTACGTACTGGAACCGGGAATGAACGTCGTCGAAATCGCCCGGATGCTCAAACTGGGGATGCAGACGCCCGTGCGCGTTACGCTCAACTATGCCCGTACCCGTGCGTTCCTCGCTTCGCGGCTGGCCCGCCAGCTCGATGCCGATTCTGCGGAGCTGATGCGGGCACTGACCGACCCGCAGCTTGCCCGGGAGGTCGGGACCGACAGCCTGCAGCTCTTTTCGCTCTTCATCCCCAATACATATGAATTTTATTGGACGGTTTCGCCCGAGGATTTCGTGCGCCGCATGCGCAAGGAGTACGACCGTTTCTGGACTCCGGAGCGGGATGCTGCCCGCCGACGCAGCGGTTTGAGCCGGGACGAGGTGATGACGCTGGCTTCGATCGTCACGGAAGAGACCAACAAGGCCGACGAAATGCCCCGCGTGGCGGGAGTTTATATCAACCGCTTACGGAAAGGGATGCCTTTGCAGGCAGATCCGACGGTCAAATATGCGTTGCAGGATTTTTCGCTTCGCCGGATTCTGCACAAGCACTTGAGAACCCCTTCGCCGTATAACACCTATCTGAACAAGGGGTTGCCGCCGTCGTCGATCGCGATGCCTTCGGTCGCTGCGATCGACGGGGTGCTGAACTTCGAGAATCACGACTATCTCTTCTTCTGTGCCCGCCCGACTTTCGACGGTTATCACAGTTTCGCCCGCACGTACGGCGAACATCTGGCTAATGCCCGGGCTTATAGTGCGGAGTTGAATCGTCGGAATATTAAATAATTTCCGTATATTTGCCCTCCCTATGTTGGTTAAAATCTATACCGAGAATCCTTCCGAGAAGGAGATCGACCGGGTGGTGAACCTGCTCGAAAGGGACGGCGTGGTGATCTATCCGACCGACAGCGTCTATGCCTTCGGCTGCTCGATCCGTTCGGCGAAGGCCGTCGAGCGGCTGCGCCGGATCAAGGGGAAGGATCTCACGACGTTTTCCGTCGTGTTCGATTCGCTCGGGCAGATTGCCGATTATTGCCGGGTGGATAACGCTCAGTTCCGGTTGCTGAAACAAAATCTGCCGGGGCCCTTCACCTTCCTGCTGGATGCATCGTCGCGTATGCCGCACAAGGCGCTCGAACGGCGTCGCACCATCGGGATCCGCATTCCGGACAATTCGATTCCTCGGGCCATCGTCGAGCGGTTGGGAGCTCCGCTGCTGACCTCTTCCGTGCTGGATGACGAGGAAACCGAATATATGACCGATCCGGAGTTGATCCACGAGCGGTACGGCCGGGACGTAGAACTGGTGATCGACGGAGGTGTCGGCGATGCGGTGCCGACGACCGTCGTAGATCTGACGGGCGGCGAGCCGGAGATTTTGCGGGAAGGCAAAGGCGTGTTGCGGGAATAAACGTATGCTAAAAATAGAAGAAGAATGACAAAGTTCAAATTCTGGAACGAGGTCTGCAAGTACGGAGCGATCATCGGACTGGTCATGTCCGTAGCTTTCGTTATCGAGCAGTCCCTGATGTTGTCGGGGTGGTTTTCAACGATGGGGCTGGTATGGGTCTTGGCCGCAGTCGTATATATCGTGTTGCTTTATCGTTTCGCCAAGCGTCGCCGCGAGCAGTACGGTCAGGAGCAGGGATTTCCTTTCGGCCACGGCTTGGGTTTTATTCTGGCTCTGATCCTGGCGTCGGCCATGATCAAGGGGGTGGTAGAATACCTTTACCGCAGTGTTTTCATCGGATATTCGGAGTATATCGACCGATACACTTCCGCATTGATCCGGTTCGCTGAGGAGGGAAAGCTCCCTGCGTCGATGGAGGGCGTATTCGCCGAAATGCTGAAAACCATACAGGAGGCGTCGGAGCCTTCCATTCAGGCTACCGTAGGAGCTTCGATCTGGGGCAACCTGATCGTCGGCCTCGTCCTGGGGCTTATTTTGGCCGGCATCCTGGCGCGTGCACCCCGGCCTTTCGGTCCTCAATCCGAAGAGTAAGAGAACGATGGATGCTACGCTCGACATATCGGTCGTCGTTCCTCTCTATAACGAGGAGGAGTCTTTGCCGGAGCTGGTCGAATGGATTGATCGCGTGGCTCGCGGCGAGGGTTTGTCTTACGAGGTAATCCTGGTGGACGACGGTTCCGGCGATGGTTCGTGGCGCGTGATCGAAAATCTGCACGAGCGGTTTGCGGCGGTGCGGGGGATCAAGTTCGCTCGCAACTACGGCAAATCCGCCGCCTTGTATTGCGGTTTCGCTGAAGCGCGCGGCGAGGTGGTTTTCACGATGGACGCCGACTTGCAGGACTCGCCGGACGAGATTCCGGCTCTGCGGCGTATGGTCCTCGACGAAGGGTACGATCTGGTGTCGGGCTGGAAAAAGAAGCGCCACGACCCGGCCGGGAAGCGGTGGCCGAGCAAGTTTTTCAACTGGACGGCCCGCACCGTTTCGGGAATCCGGCTGCACGATTTCAATTGCGGACTAAAGGCCTACCGCCGCCGGGTGGTCAAGGCGATCGAAGTCTATGGCGAGATGCACCGTTATATCCCGATTCTGGCCAAACAGGCCGGATTCAAGCGGATCGGCGAGAAGGTCGTCGAGCATCGCGCCCGCAAGTACGGTCATTCGAAATTCGGTATGGAGCGGATGGTGAAAGGGTATCTGGACCTCATTACGGTTTCGTTTCTCTCGCGTTTCGGCCGTTCGCCGATGTACTTTTTCGGCAGCCTGGGAACGTTGATGTTCCTTTTCGGCGGCTGTACGACGGCGTGGGTGATCGGTGCCAAGTTGTATAAACAGTGCCATGACCTGCCTGTGCGGGCCGTAACGGACCAGCCGCTTTTCTATCTTTCACTGCTGGCTGTCGTGCTCGGCGTGCAGTTATTCCTGGCGGGATTCCTGGGCGAGTTGATCGACCGGAATGCCGCGGACCGTAATAAATACCTGATCGAAAAAACATTGGATAATCAATAAACCTCGCAGAGCCTGCGATTTTCGGCAGGATTCGAAGAGGTTCGCACAAACAAAATAGAAGTTATATGATTCAACGTATTCAGACTCTGTATCTGTTGCTGGTCGTCGTACTGACGGGATTGGCCTTGTGGCTGCCGCTGGTCGATTTCACCGTCGGGGCGGACACTTATACGCTGACCGCTTTCGGCCTGAAGGATGCCGCCGGCATCACGTTGCTGCCGACGGTGTATCTGGGGGTTGTTCTAGTTGCCGCCTGTCTGGTGCCGCTGGTGACGATTTTCCTTTTCAAGCGCCGTCTGGTGCAGATCCGGTTATGTGCCGTCGAGTTGGTGCTCCTCATCGGTGCCGGGGCGATGATGGGAATCTATTTCTACCTTTGCAACCGTTACTTCGCGGACAGTGAATTTTACTCCCATACACTTAAAATTTCGCTCGTTTTCCCGTTGGTCTGCCTGGTTTTCGACTTGCTGGCTTTGCGGGCGATCTTCCGGGACGAAAAGCTGGTGCGGTCGCTCGACCGGATTCGCTGACCGGACGTATTTCTCGGAAAAAAGGCGTGCGGTCAAAACTGCACGCCTTTTGTGTTTATTTTGCCGGGAAAGAATACGGTTTGGTGGGTTTTTTGATACGAAATAAAAATCCGGTGTGTCGTTATGTTTGATTTAACGGGATTGTAATACGAAAATAGTGTTCGAATTATTGTCGAAACAGGAAAAAATAGTATTTTTACAAAAAGTTTAAGAATAAGTGGCCTGAGTAAATATGCAAGACGATGAAGTTATTTTTAACCTATTTTTATATCACTCTAAAATTTAATTGTTTATGAAAAAGAGTAGCATTTGGAAATTGCTCTTCAGTGCATTGACCGTGTTCGCCGTGGCGGTGTTCGCGGGATGTACCGACGACAATGACGACATGGGCGCTCCCTATCTGAACGTCACGCCGGAGAACCTGACGTTCGATGCGGAGGGACAGCCCGCAGATGAGTACAACGGTACTTTTATCGTTGAAACGAACCGTCCCTGGCGTGCTATCGTCGAGGACGAACAGACTTGGGTGCGCCTTTCGGCTACCGAAGGCGAGGGCGATGCTGCCGTGACCGTTACGGTGCCCGCTTCGAACATCGGTCAGTCTGCCAAAGTGACTTTCGAGGTTTACAACTCCTACGGCGCATTGATTCAGAAGGATGTCAATGTACTTCAGGGCGAAGTAGTGCCGCCGACGATTATTTTCAACGAGACGGCGGGTAACGAAGCCGTTGATGATAAGCCTCTGGTTTCGGCTTACACGGGTTGGAACACCACCGGTGAGGGTGCTTCGAAGGTTTCTTACGAGGGTACGAACACCTCGATTCGTTCTTCCGGCAAGAGCAGCGCGGGTGCTTATGACGGTGCTTCGGGTCCGAACGTGGTCTTCTTCGGTACGGCTCCGGCAACCTTTACGGTTAAAAACATAACGCTCGCCTCCGGCCAGACCAACCTGAAGCTGACTTTCGGCGGACAGTATTACGATCAGGACAATAATGACAACGGTTTCAAGAAGGATGACTTCGTGGTTTCGCTCAGTGCGAACGGAACGGACTATACTCCGCTGTCTTACGAGGTGAACAACGGTGACCAGGAAGATCCTTATTGGGTATTCGCTACCAAGAACTTTACGCTCAAGAATGCGACTTCGACGCTTTATATCAAGTTCGAAGCAAATATTTCGTCTAAATTCCGTCTGGATGATATTACTCTGATGACCGGCAACGGCGGCGAGGAGATCGACTTGGCGGGCGGTGGTGTCGTGCCTCCCGATCCGAGTGGCGATGCGATTTACGAGAACAATTTCGATAAGACGCCTGCCGAGAAGGTCGATAATAAATGGCCGTTCCTGGATCAGACCGACGCATGGCAAAATGCTTCCGGTACGGGTAATTCGACGGTGACCTATACCTCTACGAACGTATCGGTGCGTACTTCCGGCAAGCTCAGCGGCGGTTACGACGGTGCTTCGGGTTCGAACAAGATTTTCTTCGGCTCTGCACCTGCGACTTTCGACATCAACAATATTACGATGCCTGCGGGCAAGACCAACTACCGGATCATCTTCGGCGGTGCTTATTCGCAGAGTAACGGCGGTACTTACGACAACATTTTCAAACCCGAGTCGTTCCACGTTGCCGTAGGTAACGGAACCGACTGGTCGGGCAACCTGACTTACGAGAAGATCGGCGGCAGCGATACGACCGATCCTTACTGGGTCCAGTTCGCCGTAGATTTCACGCTCAAGGAGGCTGTCAGCCAGCTTTCGATCCGTTTCACGGCTGATCTGGCGTCGGTATTCGCAATCGATGACGTACAACTCGTCGAGGGCAACGGCGGTCAGGAGGTTGATCTCGAAGGCGGTGTGGTTCCGCCCGATCCGGGTGAGGCTACGGCCATTACCATTCCTGAGCTGATCGCGCAGATGACTGATACGGAGGCTCCGGTGGATGCCAATGCAGATCGCTATCTGGACGCAGTGGTGATGAACGACGTGGCCGGTGCCAATTATACCTTCAACAACCTGATCCTCGCTACCGAGAATGCGACGGAGGCCGGTAACGGCATCACGCTCTACGGTAGTCAGGTAGAACCTTCGACGCTCGGTCTGAACAAGGGTGACAAGGTGCGCGTAACCCTTTATAAAGGACTTGCCAAGGTGGTAAATTACAGTGGTATGTACGAAGTGACGGGCGCTAAGGAAGCGACTTGGTGCAAGGTCGAGAAGACCGGTACGGTGACTTCGATTCCCACGGCGACGATCGCTGCTGCGGATCTGGCGAAATATCAGGGTATGGCCGTGACGATCGCCAATGCGTCGGTTGCCCAGGCAGGTGTTTGGGCGAGCGCCAGCGCACTCTCTTCGCATACTTTCACTGCCGATGGAGCCAATTTCACCGTATTCTGCAAGCAGAGCGATGAAAAGAACCCGAGCGTGTTCCTCGACGTACCTTTTAAGGCTGGCTCGGGTAATATCTCCGGTCTGGCTGCCGTATATAAGAATAATTCCCAGCTCGTTCCGCGCAATCTGGACGATGTGGCCGCTTTTAGCGACAGTTCGACCCCGATGATTACGGGGGTAACTCCGGCCAGCGTTTCGATTCCGGCAATCGGCGGCAATGAAACGATTATTGTTTCGGTTGCCAATAAGGGTGAAAATGTGCTTAGCGTTAGCGGCCTGAGCGGGTTGCTTGAAGCTACTGTCGATAATGCCAACAATATGGTGACAGTAACGGCGCAGCCCAATACCGGCGCTGTTCAGAATCAGACGCTGACGATCGCTATTGCCGGTGGCAACAGCGTGACGGTGCCTGTCACACTCCTCGGTGTCGGAGGTGGAGGAACCGGTGAGGTCGTTGCGTTCTCGATCACGGATATTAAGGCAGATAATGCAGATCTTCCCACCAATGGTTACGGTTCGCAGGTTGTCGCTACGCCCAGTACCTGGGTTAGTTGGACCGTCGGCGGCATCGAGTTCACGGGTGTGAAAATCTGTGAATCGCCCGCTTCCAACGGCTCGATCATTCAGATGCAGGGTAATGACTCCGATGCGGCTAAACAGGCGAAGCTGCAAAACGTGACGCCGATCGACGGGATGTCGAAGATCAAGATCGTTTTCCGGTCGTATCCGAATAAGAGTGGCAGCTACTACAACCCGGGATATACGATGACCGTTGCCGGGGCTGCTCAAACTCCTGTGGAAACATACACGGATAAGAGCGGTTACAGAGAGTATGTACATGAGTACGATCTGGCCGGTTTGGGTGCTGATTCCTTTGTGCTCGACAATAATAAGGTCGGAGCCTTGTATATCGAATCGTTCGAGATTACCAAATAGTTTTTAATATGCTGGATACCGACTCTTGGAGGGATCATCCCCTCCAAGAGTTTGGTTTCTCGGATAGTTTTTTATAGTTTACCGATGATGTCGATGTTCAGATATTGTGAGAAGGGATGGAAATGGCTGTTCCTGACGATGATTGCGCTCTCTGTCGTAGCTTGCGGCGACGATACGGACGATTTTTGGGGTTCTGCCGTATGGCGGACCTCTTCGACGGTCGGAGCTGCGGAGGGTTCGGCCGCCATACAGATTGAGGGACCTGTCGGCGCCGGATGGCGTGCCGAAATCAAGGACGGAGGTGCTTGGTGCTCGTTCAGGCTCAACGATCCGACGGTCCTCGTGAAGGAGGGCACCGTACAGAGTTCGAACATCAGCAATATCCTGGACGTTTATTATACGCGGAATACCGGGAGCGGGGAACGTTCGGCGACCATCGAATTCGAATTTTTCGGCGGTGAGCCGCAGGTGCTCGTGCTGACGCAGTTTTCGGCCTCTTCGACCAACGATCCCTACGATGAAGGTCATGCGAAGGCCTGGGCCGAATTGCCGGAAAAGCGAGTCGATGAGAATTTCGTTTACGTCAGCCACTTCGCTTCGCTCAATAACCGCACCGTGCGCAACTATTCGTTCTGCTACGACAAAACGCTCCATGTGGCGCATTGGGTGGCTTATCCGCTGCATTCGGTATATAGGGGGTCGATAGACCGTACCGACGATTTTCAGTACGATCCGAAGGTCTATTATTCCTGGCAGCCCAACCTCGCGGCCGGTTCCTATCGGGGCAGTTACGACCGGGGACATCAGCTCCCTTCGGCGGACCGTACGGCTACGCGGGAGTTGAATCTCCAGACGTTCTATGCGACCAATATGACGCCGCAGCTCAACCGGCTCAACCAGGATATGTGGGCCAATCTCGAAGCCAAGGTGCGTGCGCAGATATGCAGCGACACGCTTTACGTGGTGACCGGTTGCTATTATGCCAATACCAATACGACGACGACCGACCGTGACGGGAAAGTTTGTCCGGTCCCGACGAATTATTTCAAGGTATTGCTTCGCACGCGCACCGGTACGACCGGTAAACGTATCGCGGATTGTTCGGCCGATGAATTGAAGGCGATCGGATTTTGGGTGGATCAGAAGAGCTACGGCGATATTCAGCCGCCTGCGTCCATTTGCATGAGCGTGGCGGAGATTGAAAAAAAGACCGGCTTTACGTTCTTTCCCAATATTCCCGAGTCGGCTGCGGAATCCGTAAAGGCACAAAACTCTCCGAGCCAATGGGGAATCCAAAACTAATTTGACTTATGAAAAAACGACTGATTTTTACAGGACTACTGGCCTTACTGTTCGCAGCCTGCTGTTTCGCGCAGAAACCGTACAAGGTGGTCTTTTACAACTTGGAGAACTTTTTCGATACGATCAACGATCCTGAGGTCAATGACGACGAATTCACACCGGAAGGACCTAAAAAATGGAATTCTGTCAAGTATGCGAAGAAGTTGGGCAATACCGAAAAGGTGCTTTTCGATATTGCCGGTATCGATAAGGATTATCCGATCGTGATCGGCGTATCGGAGGTGGAGAACCGCTCGGTGCTCGAAGATATCATCGCTACGCCGAAGATGGCTCCGGGCAATTACCGGATTTCGCACTACGACTCTCCCGAAGCTCGCGGTGTAGACGTCGCTTTTATGTACCGTCCCGATGTCTTCAAGCTGGAGGGCAGCGCACCGATCCGCACGCAGATTCCTTCGCTTCCGAATTTCAAAACCCGCGATATTTCGACCATGTGGGGTACGATCGACGGCGAACCGTTCTTCTTCATGGTGGCTCACTGGCCTTCGCGTCTGGGCGGCAAGGACGCTTCGGAGTTCAAGCGTATCGCCGTCGGCGAGCAGATGCGTCGAATCGCCGACTCTGTCCTGAAGGTCAATCCTGCGACCAAGATCGTGGCGATGGGCGACTTCAACGACGATCCGACCGATCCGAGCATGTTGGAGGGGCTGAATGCCAAACCCAAGGTCAAGGATCTTCAGCCGGGCGATTTCTTCAGTCCGTTCCACGCCGTGCTGCGTGCCGGTATGGGTACGCTGGCTTACGGCGACGCCTGGAATCTCTTCGACAATATCGTAGTGTCGGAAAACCTGGTCAATGCGAAGCCCGGCGAGTTGCGTCTGGTACGGGCTCCGGGATCGAAGTACTACGGGAATGTCTTCAAGCGTAACTATATGATCCAGCGGGAGGGGCAGTTCAAAGGCTATCCTTTGCGCACGTACGTCGGAAACAATTTCCAGGGCGGTTACAGCGACCACTTCCCCGTTTATATCTACATCGGTAAATAAATACCTTAACTTGAAAGGATATGAAAATAAAAAGTTTACTAATTTTTGTATTTACCCTGATGTCGCTGACCGCGTTCGCTCAGAGCGGCGGTATCAAGGGTAAGGTCGTTTCCCGCGAGGGACGTGTCGCGGTGGACGGGGTGAAGGTTTCGGTCACTCCCGGTGAAATGACTGCCACGACCGACGGCCGAGGTGGTTTCGTGATCGAGAATGTCGAGCCCGGCGAATATACGTTGCAGTTCGAGGCTCCCGAATTCGAGCCTTTGACGCTCGTGGTGCGCGTGGACAAGATGGTGCGCGACATCAATACGGTGATTCTGGTCCCCGAAGTGCTTTCGACCGTAATGGACGATTCGATCTTCGCAGAGTTCGACACCGAGAGCGGCAACGATGCGCAGTCGCTGCCTTCGTCCCTTTCGGCC
>OLWI01000597.1_pt1 | contig 11930 bp, 9 predicted proteins | sample 1673731 | NCBI WGS metagenome assembly OLWI01 (sample SAMEA103958125, study PRJEB25191) | human gut metagenome
GATGCCGGTATTTTCGTGGTTTCTTTTGGCACAGCATTTTACGTGCTCGGCAGGCTGGGAAGGAAGCAGGCGGCTAAGGCCGTGAAGAAGGCGGATACGAAGGTCCGCAGCGCAGCAGAGGAGAGGGAAGCAGCGAGGAAGTCGGCTGATCTGACCATCCGTCAGCTGGGCAATGAGAAACTTGCCGTAATTACCGGGGATCTCACGACGTTTACTGAGATTTTCAGCAAGATTGAAAATGTGGATTTTGAAGCTGGCAGCAGGGCTGCTGAAATGGCTGATTTCGTTCCGGGAGGGGATGAGAACAGAAGGCTTCAGGCAGGAATTGCCAGGATCAGGAGACTTGAGAGAAATGACGATCCTGATTTAAGAGGACTTCGCATCCGTGCGCTGGGTGTTTCTGATGCGGAGACACTTTTTGAAAGGGCATCGGGGAAGAATGAAATTTCCTATAGTTCTTCGATCAATGCGACTGTCAAATGGCTGATGACGGGCAAGGTGGAAGGCGATGTCTTCGGACCGGATGCGAATAATTCCGTCTTCGTCGGCTTCGGCGATGGTCCGTCTCATACGAGGGGCGAGGAAAAAGCATCGAGCTTCCGCACGAAGATGTATCCGCAGGAAGCGGAACAGTTCGAAGCGGAATCCAAGGTCGTTGCCCGCCTCGCTGTCCAGCTCTGCACTCTGGCGGAGGGTCAGAGGAAGGTGCTGGAAAGCAACACGAAGAATTTCCATGCCCGTGTCAAAGCGCTGAAGCGTATCGTCGATCAGGAAGGGTATGACTGGAACAAGTACGGCAAAGAGGATAGAAGAATCATCGCCCTCGCTGCCCGCCAGGCCAGAAATATCTCCGTGATCGTCACCATGGGTCTTCTCCACGATGACGGTTCGATCAATAGAGGAATCCTCGGCGTCATTTCACTCCTGAAATTCAACGAGGAAGAAGAATAAATAGGGGAAGAGCTATGAAAAATGTGGACCATTTTTCATAGCTCTTTTTGCGTGGGGGATGAGGGAAGATTAAAACCATACGACCTCGCTTCGCTCGAGAAACCTTTTTATAAAAACCAATGAATACTGCACCCCTTCCTCTGGCAACAGTAAGAAGATAAGCCAGACGCCTTCCCCGCTGGGGCAGGTCAAAGGCCTCCATTACGGCGTCATTTGATAGTATCGAATGAGCATCTTACGGTTTTCATTTATGGTAAACGTATTAAGTCACCATTGATAATATTGGTATTGAATGATTGCGGAAGGTTCTAACCTGCCCGTCTGGTTTCTCCACTCAAAAAGCGGTCTCTTGCGAGACCGCTTTCTACTTTCCTGTTTCACTTTCTTTATTTTATTTCCCGAGTTTTCTTTCTGCTTCTTCTTTGTCAGCCGGGACGATGATGGGGCTGGAGATGAGGTTGATGATGTCGGCTTTGGCTTTTTCGAGGATGCCGATTTTCATTTCGATCTGCGGGATGGTGCCTTCGGGGATCGGGCCTTCGTCTACTTCGGTGATGTCGGATTCTTTGAGTCTGAAGGGCTGGACTCCGATGGTGACGCTCTGGAGGGCAGCGAGGCGGAATTCGAGGTTGGCTGTGTTGGCTTCTTCGAGGAGGGCTGCTGCTTTTTCTTCGTTTCCTTCTTTCTTGACTTCAGCGAGGGACTGTTTCAGTTCTTCGATTCTTTCGCTGAGGAGTCTGTGGATGAGGGGAGCGGAGGTTTCCATGGACGGGGCTCTTCTTGCCGGGAAGATGGTGACGTCTTCGCGGAGGAGCGGTTTGTAGGTGGTCTGGAGAATGCTGCCTTTCTTGGTGAGGAAGTCGGTGCCTGTGATGTACTTGGCTTCTTTCAGTGCTTTTTCCACGATGGCAGGGTCGGTGTCTTCGAAGGTGATTCTTTCGAAGGCAGAGGCGTTCAGGTGGGCGTCGACGCATTGTTCGAGGAAGTGGTCGGCGAAGGGACGGGTGTCGTTGAAGACGTAGAGTGTCTCTCCTTCGGGGACTTTGTTCAGGACGAAGAAGTGTTCAGAGACGACTTCGAGGTGCAGGGGGAAGAGGTTTTCTTCCGGGATGACGGTGAGGAGCTGGGATGCTTCTGTGTCTTCGCAGATGTAGAGTGCATCTTTCCTTGCTTCTTTGATGTCTGCCGTCAGGACAGCCTCGACGGGGTAGTAGGTGCCGATGAGGTTGGTGACGATGAATTGGAGTTCGTCTTTGGATGCCTGGGTTCTTCCAGCGGCAATGAGTACGGGATGGTTCATGATGATGTCCTTTCTTTTCCTTGGTTTCTTATATATGACCGGATCCTTATGGATGCGGGTTGTTGTCTGGGGAAATGGCCTCTTCCCGGGCGTTCTGCATGGCTTTTTCTATAGCGCTTGCTTGCTGCCGCAGGCTGCCCCGGATGATTTTTATGAGTTCTGCGTTTTCTTCAAGTTCTTTCGCAGGTGGTTTGTAGGTTTCCTTTTCCTTGGCGGGAAGGCGGGAGGCTCCTTCCAGGAGGGCTATCCTGCAGGCGCGTTCAAAGCACTGGATGGCGCTTGCTATTTCTTCCCTGGCTATTTCCTTTTCGTCCGGGCTCTCCGCTTTCCGGAGGAGTTCTTTCAGCTCGCGCTCTCTTCTTGCAGCAAGGGCAAGGATGAGGCGGAGCGAGGAGTCGAAGGTGGGGACGCGGCTGGCGGGAAGGATGCTCACATCTTTTGGGAGGGATTCTTTGTAGGGGCTCTCGCAGAGGATTGAACCTTCTCCGGTAAAGCAGCTGGCGCCGGTGATGTACCTGGCCTTTCCAAGGAGGGAAAGGACTGTTTCTTCAGGCATGTCTTCATAGGAAATCGCGGTGTATGGGTGATTTCCCCGGATGCGGTCCTTCATCTGCCCGATGAAGCGCTCGGCGTAGGCTTTGCGGTTATTGAAGACGGAAATGGGTGCTCCTTCGGGGACCCTGGCAGTCATGGCGAGGAAGAATTCCGCGGCGGGCTGCATATCGAGAAGGAAGGTCTTTTCCTTGGGAAGGAAACGGGAAACGTGCGGGTACTGGATGGGTGCCGCTATCCAGCAGGCGTCTTTTTCCGGATCTTCCCTCGCGGTGTCTTCGGTGAGGGCTTCCCTGACGGGATAAGTATCTCCGAAGAGGCGCCTGATGGCTGTATGGAGTTCGGCGGAGACGAGCGGGCTCGTGCCGAATACGACGAGTTCTGGTTTCATGGCCGTCTCCTTTCAGTTGATGGAATCCGAGAATGCCCGCGCGGCTCTGGATGGTGTCCGTCTGGCGTTTTCTGCATAGACGGGACTGATGACGATCTCGGGCGCAAGCGGGATTTCTGCAAGGCGGCTGTCTCCTTCGAAGATGGATGCGGGGAGAATGGCCGCGCTGTCCATGGCAAGGAGGAGTCCCCGGATGGTGTCGGCGCTTCCTGCTGTGAGGACGCGGTGTACGCGGCTCAGGGTCTCATTCCTTTTCCGAAGTCTTCGGGGAGGAACAAGGCCATGCCTTCGAGGTCGTCCCATGAGGCGCTCTTCTTTTCTGCGAGCGGATGGCTCTTTGGAAGGATGAGGGCGAGCGGGACTTCGGCGAGGGGATGGATGTCATACCCGGCGCCAGGGTCTTCGGGAAGGAAGGCTCCGTCGAGTTCGCCTTTTTCCAGGAGGGCGGCGACCGCCGGTCCTTCCTGCACGCGGCACTCGATGCCCGGATGGTCCGAAAGGAAGCGGGCGATGAGGGAAAGGACGGATGGCAGTGACAGGAAGGAGGAAATCCCGATGGCAAGGGTGCCGCTGCTCAGGGATTTCATGGCGTCCATGTCGCGTATGGTCGTGACGACGCCTTTCATGATTTCCTCGACGTGGGCGGAGAAGATCCTGCCTTCGGCCGTGAGGGATGCTTTTCCCTGGGAGCGGTCGAAGAGGGTGATGCCAAGCTCGCTTTCCAGGCTTCGGATGGCGCTGGTCACAGCGGGCTGGGAGACTTAGAGGTGCTCGGCGGCGCGCGTGAAGCTTCCTGCGTTCTTGACGGCGAGGAAGTACTCGAGTTGGCGGATTTCCATAGGCTGCTCCTTTCCTGTTTCTTTTATTATTATAACAAGTATGAACGTAAACTGTTGGGAATGTTATTGAAAAATATACGAAAAAGAGAGGATTCGGCTGTTTCTTTATCAATTTTGTATAACTTGCCATAAATCCGGCTTATGAAGCGATAAGGAACGGGTATTTCACGGGCGGGCGAAATGGGGGTAGGATATAGGAAAGAGAGGCGCGGGGGTTCCGCGCAGGAGGAGGCTGTGATGGCTAGCATGATGGAAGACAGCAGGGTGCTGGGATTTCTTTTCGGAACGGATGAAATGAGAGCGGCGTGGAGTGAGAAGAACTGGGTGCAGAAGTGGCTCGACACGGAAGCGGCGCTGGCAAGGGCGCAGGGAGAGCTGGGCGTGATTCCCAGGGAAACGGCGGATGTAATCGTCAGCCACGCACGCGCTGAGGAAATCGACATGGATGCTCTGGCGGAGGGCTTCAGAAGCTCGATCACGATCGTGCCGCTTCTCAATGCGTTCAAGAAGAGCCTTCCGGGCGATGCTGGCGAGTACGTCCACTGGGGCGCGACGAGCCAGGATATCTATGACACGGGCCTCGTCCTCATGGAGAGGGAAGCGTGCTCCATCATCCTGCGCGATGCGAAGGCCTGTCTTTCCGCGATCCTTGCGCTCGTGAAGAAGTACAGGGATACGCCGGAAGCAGGAAGGACGCACGTCGTCCATGCCATCCCGATCACCTTCGGTTTCAAGGCAGCCGGCTGGGCGGATGAGCTGAAAAGGGAAATCGAGCGTTTCAAGGAAATGGAAAAGCGCGCCTTCGTCCTGGAAATGGGCGGCGCTGTCGGAACGCTTGCCTCGCAGCCGGAAAAGGGCCTCGAGACGCAGGAAAAAATGGCAGAAATCCTGGGCCTTCGCGTGCAGCTCATCGCATGGCATACGGCGAGAGACAATCAGGCAGAACTTGCGAGCGACCTTGCTCTCCTTGCAGGCACCATGGGCCGCATCTGCTATGAAATATTCACTCTGCAGCGGACGGAAATCCTCGAGCTTGAAGAACCCTTCTTCAAAGGGAAGATCGGCTCCTCCACCATGCCGCACAAGAGAAACCCGGCCGTCCTTGAAAACGTCCTCGCGCTTCTTAGAAACGTCAGGACCACGGCGCCCGCCATCGTCGAGAGCATGATCTCTGAAAACGAAAGAGACTGGGGCTGCTTCATCTCCGAATGGGAAGGTCTGCCCCGAGCCTTCGTCCTCATGGCGACCGCCCTTGAAAAAGCAAGGTACATCCTCGAGAATCTCATCGTCTACGAAGACCACATGAAAAAGAACCTCTTCCTCCAGAAGGGCCTCATGATGAGCGAATGTGTCATGATGCACCTCGCCAGAAAACTCGGCCGCCTCACCGCCCATCACATCGTCTACGATGCCTGCATGGAAGCCTACGAAAAGGAAATCCCCCTGAAGGACGTCCTCATGAAGACCAAGGTCGTCACGGATGATTTCACCGAAGAAGAAATCGACACCATGCTGAATCCGGAACAATACTTAGGCCTCGCGCCCATATTCTGCGACAGGGTCCTCGAAGCGTATAAAGAATATATGGAATAAAGATAATAAAGGAAGAAGGAGCTGTGGCGAAATGTGCAATCATTTCGCCACAGCTCCTTTTGCATTGTTTATATTTGATGGGGGGATTATCCAACACATTTATATATCTGTTTTATCTGAAAACCTCAAAACCTCAAAACCTCAAAACCTCAAAACCTCAAAACCTCAAAACCTCGCTTTGCTCGATAACTACTGTATCCGTCAGCTACGCTGACACCTTCTCCTTTCGGAGCAAGGTTAACACCCTTAAACCTCGCTCCGCTCGAGAAAAGGAAAAAGCAGCGTTTTAACGGATTTTGTCACAGCTCTTTTTCATTTTCCAACGATCCTGGTTCCCAGTTCTGCGATGAAGCGTTTGCCGCTTTCTACTTTATAGAAGTCAAGGGGATAGGAGATTTCATAGGCAACGCTGGCAAGTTTGAGGTGCTGCTTTCTGGCGGCATCGAGGAGGGAATGGTAGTAGGAAAGGTAGTTTTCTCTGGACCAGATGAAGTCGATGGCGAGGAAGTTTTCTTCTGCCTTTATGAGCGTGAGGTCTTCGGGGATGGACTGCGGGATGGATTCTATTTTCTTGATGGTGTGGGAGTAGATGATTTCGGAGAGGTCTTTGTAGCCTTTTCTCGGGAAGAGGAAGCCGTAGGAGAGGGCGGGGATGATATGGAGGGAGAGGAGGCGTTGGTCGAGGAGGCTGACGGCGTCGTTGGGTTCCACTTTCGGGGGGATGCCTTCTTTTTCGATCGGAAGGGAAAGGAGCGTGGCGCTTACGCGTTTGATATACGGTCCTTTTCCTGCGTGCTGCTGCATGAGGGATGCCTCCTCGAGCTGCTTTTGCTGCTGATGGACCATGATTTCCATTTCATGGAGCTCCTGCTGTTTCTGGAGGATGGCTTTTTCCTGGCTGTCCCAGAGGCTCCGGAGATCGACGGGATCTTTCTGAAGGGTTTCCCGGATTTCCGCAAGGCTCATCCCTGTGCGCTGGAGAAGACGGATGGTCTGGAAAAGGAAGATCTGACCATTCGTGTAGTACCGGTAGCCGCTATCCGGATCGATTCTGGCGGCCGGCAGCAGGCCTTTTTTATCGTATAAGCGGAGCGTCTGCACGCTCGTGCCGCAAAGGGCGGCCATGGTTCCTATGGAAAGCATAATTCCTCCTTGACTCTATATTTACTATAGACATTATACTCTAGGCAAAAGTAATAAGGAGGTATTTATATGGAAAAGAAAACGATTCGTCTCATTGTTCCGGACTGGCAGGCAGGGGATAATCCTGTCTATTATTTCGGCGCGAAGATACTGCAGGTGATTGCTCCGAAGAAGGAAGGGCAGAAGGAAATCACGATTCCTGTCCCGGACGATTTCAAACCGCTCGAAAGGGAAAACGGCGTGACGGCGCAGAGCGCTGTGTATCAGCAGGTGAAGGATACGGTAAGCGCGATCGACAAGGAAGCGCCGGACAAGATCATTACGTTTGGCGGGAACTGCCTTGTTTCCCAGGCGCCTTTTGCATACCTGAATGAAAAGTATGACGACCTCGGCGTTCTCTGGGTCGATGCACATCCGGATATTTCCAACCCGGAAATCTATGAAAATGAGCATGCGATGGTCCTGGCCAATCTTCTCGGCGCAGGGGATCCGAAGCTCTCCGGACTCGTGAGGAAAACGCTGAAACCGTCACAGGTCCGCTATGAAGGCATGCAGGGCGGGGTCGATGTGGAACAGGCGGAACTTGATCGGCTCGGCGTTTCTTATGCGGCAGCCAAGGGAAATGAGCTCGACGCAGAGGGAGCCATTTCCTGGATCCGTGAAAACGGGATCAAACACATCGCCTTTCACCTCGACTGCGACGTCATGGATCCCCATGATTTCTATGCGACCTATTTCAATAACCCGGCCCTCGGATCGATTCCGTACAATGCGGCCACCGGCCACATGAAACGCGCTTCCGTCTGGGATTTCATCGAGAAGATCAGCAAAGAAACCGACCTCGTCGGCTTCACCATCGCCGAATACATGCCATGGAGCGCCATGCAGATGAGAGAGCTCATGAAGAGGACGAAGATATTCGGCTGACGGCTCTTCCTTTTTCCTTTTCGCCCGTATAGGGTATAATACAAAGAAAAGGAAAGGAGGCGCTGTATGTCAAGAGAATCAAGGATCGGTATGTTCGCATTCATTGGGATTGTCGTCATAGGACTGATCGGGCTCTTCCTGAACCCCATCGAGCGCCTCCGCGACCAGTACTTCCGCGTCGATGCTGTCTTCGACGATGCCGGCGGCATCCGGGATGAAAGCCCCGTCCTCTACGCAGGCGTCTGCGTAGGCCGCGTCCACTCCTTCGAAGTGAAAGACGGCAAGGCCATCCTGACACTCCAGATCAAGAAGAAGGCTCTGATTCCAAAAGACTGCACCGTAGGCACCTCCAGCACCGGCGTCGTAGGCGACACCTACGTCAAACTTTCCGGAGGAAATCCTGGCGCAGGCTACCTCCAGAGCGGCGACGTCATCTACGAGACCAAGTCCGACCGCATGGACAAGATCATCGCCAAGGCCCAGAAGCTCATAGAATCAGCAGAAACTACGAAAGATAATATAGATAAAATGAGGAACTAAAAATAAATTAGAGAAGAGCCATGAAAAGGGAGAGAGTTTTCATGGCTCTTTTTTTGTGGGGAAAAACATACGGCCGCTCCTTTGGGAAATGAACCCCTTTCGGCGCATGCGCGCCACTTTCCCCTAACGGGGACAGCTAAACCTCGCTGCGCTCGAGGAAATGCTGTATCCGTTTACACCTTCCCTTCCAAGGCAAGGTCAAGACCGGCCTACGGCCCTTTTGCCCGCCTCATTTCGTTTCCCCATTCTTCTTTATTATTAGTCAACCGTATTCAATTATGCTAAAATAATAACAGAATTCTAAAAAGGTTTGGAATTCTGTATACATTCCCTTTGGGGAGACGCGGCGGCACTGGGTGGCAGTGTCGAAGGCGGGGATTTCGCGGTCCCTGCTGCCGTGAATAAATGAGGGCTTGGCCCGCAAAGTACGAAACGTGTCGGTTTCGTGCGTATTTAAGTAAAGGAAGGAAAATTCATATGGCGAATTATAACGCGCTTTTTCCAAGCCCGGATAATCCTCATCTTTCCCTCAGACAGGCTGATGGCAAGGCGCTCGGCCGTGTGCGTGCGATCGTAAAGGGATCGGCACCGCAGGCGGGGATGAAGGATTACCGGTTTTTTGTTGACCCGGTTTCACCGCTGCCAAAGGGCTTCGAGGAGGCGGAGAAGTTCGGGTTCACTGGTTTTATGAGCCGGATTGGTTTCGGCTTCAATTCATTTCAGACGGAGGAGCAGGCGCTCGCGAAACTGATGGAGGAGTATGGGGACTCTTTTGTGACGTTTACGCCGGCTCTTCGGAGTAATAAGTTTTTTGTCCTGGACGACATGACGAAGGAAGGGCGGACGCCTTTCATGGATGTGGATAAGAATTATTATCCAGTGCCAGCTTTCGGGACGATCGACCAGCCTGTTTTCGGCGGGGATATCAACAAGTTCTGCCATCATATCATGTCAGGGAAGCCGCTTCCGGGGCTTTCGAAGCGGAACTGGAATAATGACGTCCGTCCGCAGTTGGTTGTAGCAGCGACGAAAAATCTCGAGGGGAAGCTGGGGCCGTGGGTTGTCTTCGCTCCGCTTCATGATGATGCTTTCGATTCGATGGTGATCGGCGAGGGCGGGGCGTATTTCCGTGTAAGAAATCACGGCCCTTTGGGTTATGGCCTTGTCGATGTCAATAATTCGGAAATCCTTTCGCATATTCTGCGCTGTGAGGAAAGTCCGCTCTGGTTTGTTCCAGAAGAATTTCTCCCTGATCTTCGCCGCGATCTCCGTCCGGTGCCTGAGGATGAGGATATCCTGAAGGACAGCGGTGTCGAGGTGAATCCTTTCGGCATGTCGGAGGGGAATTTCGTGACGAAGGACGATTTTTTCCAGCTGCTGAATGGCAAGCGGGATGAGGAAACGGGCGAGGGTGTGCTCGATGTGATCCGGAAGATGAATCTCAAGGGGAAGAAGCCGCTTGAGAAGATGCCGGAAGCGCAGGAGGGCAAGAAGCTGAAGGCAGAGTGCAAGGCCGATGAGGTCCTGAAGGATGCCGAGAAGCCGCGCCGTGCCAATGAGGGAAGGGGCAGGAAAGAAGCGCCCCGTCAGGAAGCACCGGCGAAGGACGCACCGAAGGCTGATCCAAAACCAAAGGCAGAGGTGAAGGCTGAGGCGCAGAAGGTCATGAAGGCAGAAGTTGCTGCCAGCACCCGCCGCAGTGATAAGAACAAGAACGAAACAAAGGAAAAGGAAAATAACAAGAACCGCCGCGAGGTAAAGGAAGCACCGCTTCTGGAAGCAGGAAAGGGTCCGGTGAAGGAACTGGAAGCGCCTGCTGCCAAAGAGGTGAAGGAAATCGCCAAGGAAGCGCCGAAAGAGGCTCCCAGGGAAACGGCCAAAGATGCCGCAAAAGAAGCACCCAAGGACGTGAAGGAAGCACCGAAGCAGGAAACGACGGCCAAGGAAACGAAGGGAAAGAACGGGAAGAGGGACGAAGCGCCCGCTTTCACGGAGAAGGATTTCATCGACCGCCTGACGGACACCGCCAGCCGCGCCGGCCTTCTCTATAACCAGAAGGATCTCATCAATTTCCATATTTCCGTCAAATCCTCCAGGCTCGTCATCCTGGCAGGCATGAGCGGCACGGGCAAGTCCGGCCTCGTCCGCCTCTACGGCAAAGCACTCGGGATCCCGGAAGAGAGGATCTGTTTCCTCCCTGTCCGCCCGTCCTGGATGGACGACGGCGATATCCTGGGCTATGTCGACATGAAGAATCTCGTCTACAGGAGCGCCGACACGGGCCTTGCCGAGCTTCTGATCGATGCTTCGCAGCATACGGACAAGCTCTACATCGTGTGCTTCGATGAAATGAACCTCGCCCGCGCTGAGCATTATTTCGCGCAATTCATTTCCGCGCTCGAGAAGGAAGGAAATCCGGTCATCCGTCTCTACAATCCGTCGCTCGCACCGCGCCTCTACAATGGTGACCGCTACCCGGCAGACATCACTGTCGGTTCGAACGTCATTTTCACGGGCACGGTCAATGTCGATGAATCGACGTACCATTTCTCCGACAAGATTCTCGACCGCGCGAACGTCATCACGCTCCATCAGGGCCGCTTCAGGGACCTCATGGGCCTCAAAAGACGGAAGAGAGCCCGCTATGATGAAATCGGCGCGAAGATGTTCAGTACATTCCGCGTCCGCGGAGGCTTGGGGCTCACTGAACGCGAGCTCGATCTCCTCGATGCGCTGAATGATGCCTTCCACGACAGCGGCATCCAGTGCGGCATCGGCTTCCGCGTGGCACGCCAGATGGGAAGGTACCTGGAGAACATCCCCGAAGGCTTCGGCTTCTCGAGGAAGGAAGGCATCGACTCCCAGGTCGTCCAGCGCATCCTGACGAAGCTCCGCGGCTCTTCCCAGCAGCTTTCGATACTCCTTTCGCTGAACGACAAGGGCGAGCTCAAGGGCACAGTTCCTGCCGTTCTTGAGAAATTCTCCGACCTTTCGAATTTCGAAGAGTCGAAGCGTGTGCTGAAGATCAAAGCCGGGGAGCTGAAGCTCTATGATTACACGATCTAAACTGCCATTCTCCCTCACGTTTGAGACAAAGAAGGAAGGGATCATTTCCGCCACGCGCTTCACGATAGACCCTGACCGGCTGACGGGCCATTTCCCTGCCGCCCTTGCCCTGACGGAGAATCAGGATATATTCCTCCGCTTCGAAGCGCCTGCGGGCTTCCGCTTCACCATGGACGGCCTCGACATCGTGACGCTTCCGGGGCAGGAGAGGGAATCCGAGCAGACGTACATCCTCCCCGAAGGGAAGAAGGACATCCTCCTCTTTGCCGGGCAGGACTTCCCGCTCGTCCCGGGCTACTACGTTATGACCGTCGAAGGCGCAGGCCGCGCGTGGTACGGGATCCTCGAAATCAATCCGCGCTACATGGAAAAGCAGAGCTGGCAGGAAATGAGGGATGAGCTCGTCGAGGAAATCAAGACACTCTCCTTCGATTTCATGAAGCGCAATATCCATATTTCCAGACAGCTCGAAGGGGCGCTTGGCGTCAATACGGAAATGCTGCTCCGCTTCTACACCATCCGCGACGAATCGCCCGTGGTGCTGAACGTACTGGACGAACTCGCCCGCACGGCCAATTCGCGACTGGCTCTTCGCATGAAGCATGTGAGGACGCTGGGCGACAGGCGT
>OLWI01000606.1_pt1 | contig 11694 bp, 9 predicted proteins | sample 1673731 | NCBI WGS metagenome assembly OLWI01 (sample SAMEA103958125, study PRJEB25191) | human gut metagenome
CAACCAAGGAAATCCCCATCAATTCACCTAATTCCTGCATTCTTGCTGTAGTCTGGATATCCGATGTAGATGGTGTCAGATTTCCGGACGGATGATTATGAATGAGCATCATTGAATGAGCATTCGAAAGAATTGCACTCTTAAATATTTCTCTTGGATTAATCAATGCTTCATTCAATGAACCTACAGATACGATATTCATATTGATTGGTGTTAAATCTGCCTGTAGATTAACAATACAAAAGAGTTCGCGATCCATCTGAGAAAGAAATCCATTCATAACACGAATGGCGGCATCCGGATTGTTCATTGGTTCTTTACTATAAAGTGGCGGCTGCTCCACCATACGAATTGCTACCTGTTCTAATTTATCTGCCATCAGCAACACCTCCAATCGGCACATTTATAATAAATTCCTGATCATGTAACGTCTCAATTTGCTTCTTCAATTTTTTAAACGAAAATGTGTGTGATAATCTTTTTCGATACTGGCTGTATCTTAAGCTTGTATTTGTTTTAATGTTCTCTTTCGTCATAATCTTCTCCTTTTCAAAATGCCCCACGACATTTCCTTATGCCGCAGGGCGTTTGCTCATTTAACGGGTTTCATGCTTGATATTAGAGTTCCATATCGTGCTTCTTTGTTTTCGGTTTCTGATCCGGCTGTTCTTTTCCAACTTTCTCTGTTTTTGCAACCTGCGCTTCTTTTTCTTTCTGACGTTCTGTGAACCTGTCTGCCTTTTCAAAGACGTGATCCTTTGTGTCAAAGTGATATACATCATTGGTAAGGCGTTCTGCTGGTGCTACCTGAGTGGCATTAACTTCTTTTACCATATCTCTTAACATTTCTGCATCCACTTGCCCGTCATCTGGCAAGACCAGCATTTCATGGATGGATGATGGCAAAATGAAGAAATCATTTCCCAGAAGTTCCCCCATGTTATCCATGAATTCCGGATAAAAGATCACACCGGCACCATCAACTCTTTCTGTATTTGTAACAACAAAGAATGTCGGCATCTCGCTTGATTCCTGCAATGTTTCCTGCAGCATTTCACGTTCATCCGGTGTCAGCATGAGAATATTTTTCTGGTACATTTCATCTATCAATGCACCTATACTTGATACCTCCGGGACCATAACTCGCGGTGAACTTTTCATAGCATCTTCATGAAGCTGTTCTGCTGAGATTCCATACTGTTCAAGCAGATCATTCTTGATAAACATGGAACTTAATCCATCCTGATCCTTGCCTACTGCCACATGATAGGTGATTGCGAGATCTTCCTTCAGCTGGTGTGGCGCATTTTCGAGGACTTCCTTATTTGCTTCGGCTGATGACACACGGATAAACAGCTTGTCCTTCACATCTTCATAATTTAAAATGGATTTCAGATCAACCTGTATCGGTGCCTCAATGACTATATCTGCAATCTTTCTGCATACAGTTTCCATTGTTACGCCAGGCTGTGCTTTATATGCTTCATACAGCTGGTTAAGATTAATCGTCGGGGTAAGCATCTCACCTTCTTTTCTCACCATCAGTCCCGTATAGGCACGGTTCAGTTTCTGACACTCCATCGTTGATACTTCTGCATTCTCATAATCCTTCGGTAAAAAGAGTCTGATATTGTCCTTTACTTCATTTACAAATTCATTAAAATTCATTCTTCGTTTCCTCCTCTAATCTGTTTTCTTATTTCTTTTTGCTTTTGTTTTTTGGTTTCTTTTTGGGAAAGGATAAAGAAAAATTCACCTTTCCGGTTTCATCTGCATCCATATGAAGATCTGCCTCAAAGTACATATTCTTCTTTCTGGAATACAGGTCTTTTACATGCACACATCCACTTTTCAGAAGTTCTGCAGCCATCTTTTTATCCATGGTTTTTTCCATGCTCTGCAGATAGCGGTTGTCTTTCCAGAGAGCAAAGTGACAATCATGGTTGCTGCAATAGAAGTTGGTTTTACTTTCATATACCAGGCTTCCACATACCGGACAGGTTCCAATGCTTTCTCTGGTCTGAAATCTTCTTGTTTCTTCTTCGGAAATCGCATCGCATCCATTCAGCATCATGGTCAGCATGTTTTTGATCCCGGTCATAAACTGTTCCGGTGCAATCTCTCCATGCTCCATCAAAAGCAGCTGATTTTCCCATTCTGCAGTCATACTTGCAGATTTCAGGAAGTCTGGCAGGATCTCAACAAGGACTTTTCCATCATCTGTTGGAAGGATCTGTTTTCCTTTTCGGGTGGCATATTGGGAATAGATCAGTTTCTCGATGATACCGGCTCTTGTTGCCGGAGTTCCTAATCCTTTCTTTTCCGTATCTTCATCGAATTCCTTATTTCCAGCTGTTTCCATTGCCGCAAGGAGAGTATCTTCGCTGTATGGTTTTGGTGGCGATGTAAAATGTTCTGTCTTTTCTGCAGCTACAGCATAGAAAGTCTGTCCCTGGGTTACTTTCGGCATCCTCTCTTTCATTTCCTGATCCGGATCTACGATTGCCATGCGGTCCTTATTCTTGAAGCAGTTTTCAAAGAGTTTCCATCCATCCTGCAGAACAATCTTTCCTTTTGCTTTGAAGATTTCTCCCTGGCATTCCACTTCAATCTCTGTTTCCTGGTAAATGTGATCCTTACTCATTGCCATGACCGTATGGACTGCGATCAGGAAGAGAATCTTTTCTTCCCAGGATTTCAGTTCATCCAGATGGCAGGATGCAAGCTCCATCGTTGGGATGATTGCATGGTGATCTGTCACTTTGCTGTTATTCATGACTTTCTTCACATCTGGCTGCTCCGGCTGATCAAACGGACCTGTCAGCTGATATTTCTCATAAATCTGACGAACCACATTTCTTGCAGTCTGCTCCATATCTTCGGTCAGATACTGACTGTCTGTTCTTGGATAAGTGATCAGCTTCTTTTCGTACAGGCTCTGGGCGGTATCTAGTGTCTGTTTGGCTGTCATTCCATAGATACGGTTCGCTTCTCTCTGCAGTGTGGTCAGGTCATAAAGCTTTGGGGCTTTTACTTTCTTTTCTATTTCTTTTACTGCAGTGATACTAGCTTCACTTCCCTGGCATCTGCTTCTTAACTGTTCCGCCTCATCCGGATCAAAGATTTTTGGCTTTACAGCCGGAATTCCATCACAATCGAGTTCCACATTGAAATACTTTTCTTTCTGGAAATTGCTGATCTGTCCGGCACGTTCCACCAACATGGCAAGTGTCGGTGTCTGAACCCTTCCAACGGTCAGCTTTTTGAAGTACTTTGTGGTGTAAGCTCTGGTTGCATTCATTCCTACCAGCCAGTCAGCCTGAGAACGGCATACAGCAGCTTCGGCCAGATGTCGGTATTCCTCTGCGGATCTCAGATGCTGCATTCCATCAAAGATTGCGGAATCTTCCAGAGAACTGATCCATAATCGTTTCACCGGCTTTTTACTTCCGGATAAGTCATAGACATGTTTGAAGATTAATTCTCCTTCACGTCCGGCATCACAGGCATTTACGACGTATTCAATTTCCGGACTGTTGAGCAGTCTTTTTAAGATATAGAACTGATCTTTCTTATCTTCTGAGACTGTAACTTTCCAGTCTTTCGGGATGATCGGGAGATCTTCATATCTCCACTGGCTAAATTTCTCATCGTAGACATCCGGTGAAACATATTCGGCCAGATGTCCGAAGCACCAGCTGACCATACAGTCGGTTCCTTGTAAATATCCGTCTTCTCGTTCCTGTGCTCCAATCACTTCTGCGATTGCTCTTGATACACTTGGTTTTTCTGCAATTACTAAATACATGATGTATAACCTCCTTCATATAACGAAACGGAGAGAGCATGTTTTACAGCCCCCTCCGCTAAAAAAGTTTATTTATTTTTCATTTTCTTCAAAATCTTCGTCTTCAGACTCTTCCTCATCCGGAACTTCTTCCAGTCCACCTGTTTCCAAACCTTCCGGCTGATCATCCTCATCTTCCTCTTTTTTAGGCTTATAGATCTTGAAGTAGTAGTATGCTGCCACACCGCCGAGAGCCAAAATCAGGATTGTTGCCATTGCACCCATATTGGTTTTGGTAGATGCTGTTTTCTCCGGATCAACGGTAGCTTCCTTGTCTACATCCTCATTATTTGTTTCATCCAGCACTACCTTTGATTTATCTGGCTGTGGTGTTACGACAGTAGCAGTGCTGTCTTTATCCAGAAATTCGGACAGATCATTCTCATCAATCTGGGATAACATATAGACATTCTGTGATGTGGCACTGCGGTCAATCACGATATAGAAAGTATTGTTATTCTTCGTTGTAACCGTAAGAAATTCCTTTGTGGAATCATCGGTAATGTCATCCTTAACTTCACCATTGCCAGGTGTCGTAAATGCAGTTCCCTTGTCTGTTCCATCTTCCGGCAGCACCTCGTTTGTGTTTGTCGCCTCGTCCTTTTTCTCTTCTTTGTCTGTTGACTGTTCTGTCTGAGTTGCCTCTACTTTAGATGCCTCCGCTGATTCATCCACATAGGCAAATGCTGTGGTTGATGCTGTAAAAAGCATCATGACGCCCAACAGCAGTCCTGCCATTTTCTTATTCATTTTCTTCCATTTCACCATTCTGATATTCCTCCTTATTTTCTTCTGTGAATACAAAGGAGCCTGAACCTTCATCGTCAGACTCCCTGCTTACCTGAAATTTAACTGTTCCATTCTGGATACCATCCAAAAGATCATACAACTGACCATTCTCCATCTTCATACCACGGATGCACCTGATCATCTCATTGTCCTCTTCCTGCTTTAATGCAGCCTGGACACCCCTAAGATATTGCTGCAGATCCGCGATCTTTTTCTCTGTCTTGGCAATCTCATCCAGATATTTTTTAATCTTTTTATTCAAACTTTCACCTCCCTTCGTTCACCCCTTTATGGCAGTCTTCCAAAGCACATGAAATGTTGCTGCCAGTAGGATGTGCTGATATTTGAGTAATGGATCGGATCCCCACAATGGATCATCATATTGTTACCGACATAGATACCCACATGGCTTGCACCGGATGTGTTATACGTTCCCTGGAAGAAGATCAGATCTCCTGGTTTTGCTTCTCCCGGTGATACATAAGTACATACGCCTCTTAATCCTTCCGCGGTCAATCGTCCATAGTTCCAGCCATTACCACAGTGGTTAATGACATAAGATACGAAACCTGAGCAGTCAAATCCAGACGGAGAGTAGCCTCCCCATACATAAGGTACTCCCAGATATTTTTCTGCTTCTCGGATCATCCGGGCAAATTCTTCATCCTGCAGTGCTTCCGGTGGAATCTCATAACTCATTCCATTACCGCCTGATCCACTGGTCACATTGTTTACATCCCACAGATAATTTCTGTTTCCATAGGTCGTATTTAATGCATTATAGATGATCAGCTGCTCCGCATTCAGATTGGCTCTTGCCACAGCGTCAAAGCTTCCATTTGTCAGTGTCACATATAGAATCTTCTTAGTGCTTGTACTGATAACCGTTACTTCCTGACTGCCATTGTCATCTGCGATATAGGCTTCCCAGGTCTGGTGTCCATGAGCAGAAGCGGCAGCATGGTTATCATAGTAAACGTCAAACTGCACACCATATCGTGCAAAGGCTCCGGTATCCTCAACTGTGTATTCCACACCATTCATTACTACCTTAGTGCCAATCGGCACAAATGGATTGGAAGCATCTACAGCAATGGTATGGTTTGCAGTTGGATATGCACCACTGGCAGTTGGACCTCCGGACCATACACCACAACAGATTCGACAGTTACAATATCCGCTGGTTACCACCTGTCCCAGTGATTCCCCAACCCTGACCTTTTTCTTTTCTGTTACAGTTTCTCGTGTCGAGTCCGTATACAACCCATACTGTTCCTTAAAAATCTCCTGGATCTCATCTGCAACCTCTGCATAGGTAAAACCGCCGTACTTGACTGTCAGATAAGAAATGAGTTGATACGGATTGTGTCCGATCTCATCAATCTGGAACTGGAACTCGTCATAATCGGAATGGTTTGTTTTCATCTGATTGATCTGTTCATTCAGTGCATTTTCCAAAGCCACATAAGCATTTTCCGCAGCATAAATATCTGCATCCTCGCTGGAATAACTGGTAGAAATAATGGCATTGGAACCTCCCTGGAATAATGCAGCGCAACTTGACAGACTCGTTGCCATCAATGCAAAAAGCAGAACCATAACTCCTATCGTCAGAAGGATATTCCGGTTCTGCGCCACAATCTCCTTGACTGCTGCCTTGGCTTTCTCCGTAAATCGCTGTGCATTTACAAACACTGCATCTTTCGCAGCCTTTCCCTGTTTCGCAGCCTGATACTGTTTCTGGTAACGCTTTTTCTGCAGTAATTTCTTTAAGGCAGACTGTTTTTTCTGCTCTGCTTCTTTCTGAACCGCCTTTTTTGCCTCATTGGAAGCACTAGTTCCAAACTGCAAGCGGGATTTTTCCATTTCTTCCAGCACAGATTCCCTTAACCGGTTATTTCTCTTCCGGTTCTCTTTTAACCGTTCCCGGACGTAAATTGACTTTCTTGCAAGACTTTCTCCCGCAAGTTCCATTTGCTCTGCTGCATCAAGAGCCGCATTATCGTCGGTATCCTCTCTAATCTTTTTCTGACCATAGGCAGATGCCGTTTCAGAAACAACGGTTGCACCCTTTCTTGCCATTCCACTGCCTGGAATCATACCTTTGCCTTCATCTTCAAAGGAAAGACGGGATTTTGATTTCTTCTGTTCTTTTCGTATCTGTTCCCTTTTTGTCTTGCCTTTGATCTCTTCCCGAAAATCTTCCATTGATTTTTCATCAACTTCTGACTTTTCATGGTAGCGTTTCTGCTCTTTTGCTGCATAGGCTGTGACCATCTTTTTCTTTCGGCTCTGCCTGTCTGGTTCCGGTGTTTCAGAATCACGTTCAGCATCCTGTCCCGGATGTCCCCGGATACTTTCTTTACGAAGTCTGGAACGTGAAACAGACGGAGATTTCTCCCCGTCTGCCTTATCCTCACTCATTTCTGAGTTTTCCATTTCATCCGCTTCCGCATTTTTTTCCTGTTCCAGAAAAGCGTGTCTTGACTGTAACCTGTGTTTTCCCTCTGTTCCTTCCTCTACTGGTTCTTCTGCAGTATGAGCTTTTCTTGCCTTTCCAAAATCCAGCTCCTGTTCCCTGTGTCCGGCTGTTTTCTTCTCATCTGCCTCGCGTCTGGTAATTCGCTTCTCCTTTTTACTGCGAAGATTTTCTTCCCGAAGTCCATCCCGGCTCATCTTCTGGACAGTTTTATCCCTTGCTTTATATTCATGCTCCTGCATGGTCATCATCTCCTGATTTCATAATTTTTGTTCAGAAACGTGTTCCATCTGTTTTCAATGGCAATCGCCTTATCCTTTAATTTCACTGAAACATCAGAAAGACCACTCTGTAACTCTCGCCCCTGCGTATCTGCAAGCAGAGCCAATGAATCCATTACTTCTAACAGACCAGCAATACAAAGCATATCCTTATGCGCCATTTCTAAAAGTGATCTTTCAGATTCCCCATAAGCCCAGTAGTCTTCGCTGTCCCAGTCCCAGATACCTCCTGTTCTTGCTTTATCTGGTTTAGAATCCGGCTCTACACTGTCCTGCTCATTATCAAAAAAATCATTTTCATCGCACTTAATTTTCTCTTCCGGTTCTTCCATATCACTTATCTCATCAAACCAGTCCTTCGTCAGATCTTCGCAGCCAAATTCAAATTCTTCCGGTTCTTTCTCGGCTTTCATTTTGCTGAATTTTTTTTGCAACCACGACCATACGCCCATTCCGCTGTGAATATTCGCATGTGGACAATGTAAGCAGCTTGTCCCCATATTCTGCTGTGATTCCGGTTTCATAGATTGCTTTTCGCTTAATTTCTCTAATAAAGTACTCATAATCTGCCCCTTTCTGTGCTTTTATAAAACTGTAATAGTTAAAGTCATTTCCGGTATAAACCGGTGTTGTAAATGCTGATAATATCTGATACTGTTCATTTCCCCATATCGTGCGGAACAGGATTGTCGGATGTTCTTCATAAAATCCTTCGTCCTTATATTTTTCAAGGTCAGCAAACATCTTCCCACTGTTCATATGATGCCCATAGATAATCAGGTTGTCTGAATCTCCCGGCACACATTCCTCAGCAAGAAACAGACAGCCATTTGCTGAGTATTCCCCATTAAAATCCCGATGCAGATAATAATTCTTATCTCCGGGCCTGTACATAACTGGGTAGTCTATCTTTGTTCCCTCAATCGTACGCCACCCAATACAATCTGGATTTTCCTCATGCAATGCCAGTATTCCAGCATCTACTTCTATAAAAGAATCGCCGGAAGAATTTTCTCCCGGCTCGTCCTCTTTCTCCTGCATAAATTCCTGCAACTCTTGCTGTAACTGATTGTCCTGTCTTTCCTGTATGAACATTCCCATCAGAAAGTAAATACTGATAGTAAGCAAAATAATCGAAACAATCATCAATATTCCTGCTATAAACCGCCTCACTCTGCCACTCCTCCTGTTAATCGTCCCTGTCTTTGATGCCAAGTTTTTCACGTTTTTCCACATCTTCCGGTTTCGATGACATTAACGCATACAGCATAAGAGAATTATCAAATCTGTCCTTAAACGGAATAATTGTATTTCCATAAAAAATCAGCCCTTCTCCCTCTCCACTGTTTGTTACATAGGAAAGCTGGTGTGTTGAAATATTAAGCTGTTTTGCCAGAATCTGTCGATCCCCGGATGCCTGGTTAAGCATCAGAATAAAATCAGAGTTTTCAAAGATGTTCTCGATTTCTCTTGAAGCAAGCAGGTCTTTTACATTCTGTGTGATACCAGTCGGAATACCGCCCCACTTACGGAACCTCTTCCAGATTTCCACGCTATATGCTGCTGTCTGTTCTTCTTTCAGCAGCAAGTGAAACTCATCAATATAATATCTGGTAGATTTATGTGCAGCACGATTGACTGTTACCCTGTTCCAGACCTGATCCTGAACAATCAGCATACCAAGTTTTTTAAGTTGCTTACCAAGGTCTTTAATGTCGAAACATACCAGACGGTTATTCAACTCAACATTCGTGCGATGGTTGAATACTTTAAGAGAACCATTAACATAGATTTCCAGTGCCGTTGCCAGACGCTGTGCCTCTGGTTCTTCCTGCTTGCGAAGCAGATTGTATAAATCCTCCAGTATCGGCATCTTCTCTGGAACCGGATCTGCAAGATAGTCCTGATATACCAAGCGGACACAACGGTCAATAATCGTCTTTTCTACTGGCTCCAAGCCATTCTTCCCACCTACTACCAGTTCACAAAGTGAAAGAATAAAATCTGATTTCAGAGATAACGGATCGTCATCATCCGCATAATTGGTGTTAATATCCATCGGATTGATATAATCATGACTAGTTGGCGAAATACGAACAACCTGTCCATTGAATGCCCGGACTATGGGAAAATACTCGCCTTCTGGATCACAGATAATAATATCGTCCTTTGTCACGATAAAAACATTGGTAATTTCACGTTTTGCCGCAAAGGACTTACCAGCTCCCGGAGTACCCACGATCAAGCCATTCGGGTTTTTCAGTTTCTTCCTGTCAGCCATAATCAGGTTGTTAGACAAGGCATTCAGACCGTAGTAAATGGATTCTCCACCCATAAATAATTCCTGTGTCGTGAACGGAACAAAAATCGCTGTTGAAGTTGTCGTTAATGCTCTTTTAATAGGAATCCAGTTTTTTCCAAGTGGCAGACTGCTCATAAGTCCCGGTTCCTGCTGATAATCAAGCCTCTTTAATGCACAATTATATTTCTGTGCAATACCTGCGGTCTGAAATACCACATTTTCCAGTTCCTGTTTATTTTTTGCAGTATTTAAAAACACCACCGTCACAAGAAACATTCTCTCATTCCTGGATTGCAAATCTTCCAGAAGCCTCTTTGCTTCCCCTCCGTAAGTATTCAAATCAGACGGGATAATATCCATATCATATCCGGAACGAACTGCTTTTTTCTGCTCCTCAATTTTCATCCTGTTAATATCTGTAACCTTTGCTTTTACCAACTTAATCGCTTTCATCTGGTCGATGGACTGGATGTGAAGATTCACAAGCAGATTGCAGTCCATTTCCAGAAATTCCGCAAGCATTTTATCAGTCAGCTCCGGTGCCAAAATCTGCAGGTAGGATACTGCCCCGATAGTATCTCCCATCTGAAAATCTTTTCCATTTTTAAATACAAAACTGGATGGTGCAATATAGTCCTTGGTATTCAGTCCGGTACGCAGCACATCGTCATAGCTGAACCGGAACGGAACTTTATTGTCCTGGTTGAACGTTTCATACATAATCTGCAAACGCTCCACGCCATTCAACGGATAAGCAGACACCCCTAATACCTTAAAGTTATTGAGAATATCCGTTTCGATACGCTCCAGTTTCGGTTTTGCTTCCCGGATATTGTCTGCTTCGATTCCAAATGTAAGATACTTTGTTCTGACAAGACCATTATTTCCCTTTGCCAACTGGTTTCTGAGCATCTGAGCAAACTCCATACGCAGATCATCAAAACTGTCATTCTGCTTCTTAATGCGAATCACATCTTCATATTCTGCCATATTGCTGTGATGATTGATAAAGGACAACTGGAAATGAATCGTACTGTCAAAATAGTTCAGGAAATCACACCAGTTTTCAAAAATCGCATTTTTATCTTCGTTCTGTGCCAACTGATAGTTAATATCATAAAAACGGATGGTCTTGGAATAATAACCATCTTCCACACGACAGATACCGTCTTTTCCCATTTCTCTGTATGGAATAGACTGTTGTGCGGTAATCTTCTTTTCTTTATTTCCACCACTCGTATTCCTGTTTACTTTTTTTACAGCTCCCTTTTTACCATTGGATTTTACAGAAGATGACACTGCTGGTTTCGTCTTCTTTTTATATTTATTCTCTTTTTTCGCCTGTTTCTTTGCTGCTTTTTCTTCACGAGCTGCCAGCTTTGCCTCCTGCTTTGCACGTTTTTTATCTTCTTTTTCATGTGCCTTATGAAGTTTTGCTTCATACTTCTGTGCTTTTTCCCAGGCTCGCTGCTCTCGTCTGCTTAATTTACGTCTTGGTCTGCGGATACCCCGATGTCGCTCCAGTGCTTCATACCCTGTAACCATAGGTACTCCCTTCAAACGCTGTCTGTCCTTGACAAAATCTTCTGCTTCATCCATGGCAAACACTGGTAAACCATCAGCAGAATCTGCTTCATCTAACCACCAGTCCTCTGGATAAGAAGCATCTTTGGCATGTTCTGGCAGCAATTTATCATTTTCTCTTCTTTCCACGAACTGTACCTCCCTTCGATTTTGTTATAATTTTTCTTTTCTCATACATATTTTCCACCTCATACTTTCGCAACGGAGGACGGATAAATTTTACTGTAATCATATTTTTCAGGACTTTTTCTAAAGGAAGTCCGTCTTTCTCATACATGGCAAACAAAAAAGCCGGAAGCATCAACAAACACATTCCGGTTGCCGCATTACTTGAACCAATCAATCCTCTTGCCAGGAAATAAAATGGAAGCCCTACTGCCGCTGCAATGCCAAGACAGATAAGCTGACGTTT
>OLWI01000619.1_pt1 | contig 11323 bp, 14 predicted proteins | sample 1673731 | NCBI WGS metagenome assembly OLWI01 (sample SAMEA103958125, study PRJEB25191) | human gut metagenome
CTAAGATTTTAAAATAAAATATAATGTCTGTTTTCTATTTGTGATATTAATTTATCCAGATAGATAAAAACTGTAACTATTTGAAAGATAAGTGTTTTACGCTTATCTTTTTTTGTTTGCCGTTTTTAGATGTTTGTATTTGATTTTTAACCTTAGTGGGTCGCTTTTTTTTATTTTATATAATCAAAAGCAATTCACCTTCAGAAAAAATTTTTTATCTGATTGTAAAAATTTATTGCAATTAATATTGCAGAAAGGAATTAAAAAATGTATAATGTACTTAACAAAGAATTTTTCCCAGCAAGTAACGATTGGATTTTTAAAACTTTATATACCAAAAATCCTAAATTACTTGCAGCACTGATTAGAGCTGTAACAGGCTTGGATATTAGTGCAGACAAATTGATTGTCAAAACAGTCGAAAAATCACCAGATGAACCAGACGGAAAAGCTATTCGCCTTGATATTGAGGTTGAAACAGCAGGAGAGAAAATTGATATAGAAATGCAGGTTTGCAAAGAACTTGATTTTTTTCAAAGAACTCTTTACTACTGGGCAAGATTATTTGTAAACAACTTCAATAGCGGCGAAAAATACGAGGAATTAAAGCCTACAATTTGTATTAATTTTTTGGATTGCAAATTGCTTAAAACAGATAATTTCTTTTCGCACTACATTCCAAAAGAATATGAGCGAAACGAAATTGAAGATGAGCTTGCAAAACAGTTCAATATCTATTTTATCGAGTTACCAAAACTTAATATTACAGATTGGTCTGATATATCAGAACTTGAATTGTGGGTTAAATTCCTTAATGCTAAATCGAAGGAGGACTTAGATATGATTGAAAAAGCTAATAATCCTATTATCAATGAAGCAGTTTCAAAGCTGCGTGATTACAATGATGATGAGAGAGCAAGAGAGCTTGCTTTCAAAAGGGAAAGAGCAATTACCGACTATAACCACCGTTTTGAAAAAGGCGTAGAAAAGGGCATAGAAAAAGGCATTGCTATCGGTGAAGCTAAAGGCATTGCTAAAAGTATAGAAAAGCTTTTAGTAAAAGGCTTTTCTACGCAGAAAATTGCTGATATTCTTGATATGGCTGTTAGTGAGGTTGAAAGAATTATAAATTCTAATGGCAATTCTGATAGCTAAATAACAAAAACAAAACTACATATTTCTAAGCGAAAGAGTCAATGTTGAAATTCAACTTGACTCTTTTTGCTTACATATTTTAAGAAAGGACCGATAGAAATGGAAACAAATTCAATGCACAAAGCTGTATTATCTAAGCTTGAAAATGAGTTAGAGGTATATAGACAATATCTATTATCTCTCCCCTGCAATGAAGCAATAGAACACAGCTACGAATATACCATCAAAAAGGATATTATAATCGCTATGGAAAACAGTGATTTTCCAGAAGATGGTTACAAGTTACTCTTATCTTCACCTTGTTTGCTTGATGATATTTATAATACATTTGTTTCTATGGAAGATGATTATATGGAAACCATCAATTATTCCATTGAAAAAGAGATAAGAAAAGCACAAGAGAGATAAAAAATATTAATTTATACCAAACACGCAGGATAAATACTTGCGTGTTTATTTTATTAATTCAAAGACAAATAGTTAAACAATCCATAGTACTATAACTATTTATGAAAATATTTTTACTATTAAGGAGAAAAAAGATATGTGTACAGAAATCAAAAATTATACTGAAGAACCATCAAAAACAGAGTTCTACCCTACCCCAGAAGATATGGTAGAAAAAATGCTCAGTTATATAAATCTTGGTAAAATTCACACTGTTCTTGAACCGAGTGCAGGCACAGGCAATATCTTACGAGAGATTGCCAAAAACGAATCATCGGATTATAAAGACGACTTCAATGTAGACTGTCTTGAGATTGATAATAACCTTAGACAGATTTTGAAATATAATTTTTCAAAAGAAAGAGAGAATGATATTTCTTCAAAGATTGAACAGCTTACACCCGCAAGAACTTGGGATAGAAATATTCTCGACTATGTATATGAGGAAATAAGCGAATCTCAAAAAATTGAACTTGAAGCGTTACGATGTGAAAGCCGTCATTTCTTTAAGAAAGGTATTCATATTGTTGGTGATGATTTTCTTGCTTTTCATACCAACAAGAAATACGACCTTATAATTATGAACCCACCTTTTTCTAACGGCGAAAAGCACCTTTTAAAAGCCATAGAAATGCAGGAAAAGGGCGGTCAGATAGTTTGCCTTCTCAATGCTCAAACACTGCTTAATCCCTTTTCAAACGAAAGGAAAGCACTTGTTAATAAGTTAGAACAATATGACGCAAGCATTGAATACATCAACGGTGCATTTTCAAATGCGGAAAGAAGCACAGATGTTGATATTGCCCTTGTTTATATTTCTATTCCCGATAAGACAAATTATTATAGTGATATTCTTGATAATCTTAAAAAGGCTCAACAGTATTCTGAGAAAGAATATGAGGCTACCGACCTCACAATCAACGATTACATTAAGTCAACGGTACAGAGATACAATCTTGATGTAAGTTTAGGTATTAAGCTTATAGAAGAATACAAAGCCCTTGAGCCTTATTTTAAAGGCAGCTTTGATGACAATAATTATTATGAAAAACCGCTTTTGTTGCTTGATATACCAGAAAGCGATTTAAGCATAAACAATTTTTTGAGAGGAGTTCGTATGAAGTACTGGAACGCATTACTGAGGAACGAAAATATAATGTCTAAGTTTACAACAGAGCTTAGAGAACATTATATTAACTTAGTATATAAACTTGCCGACTTCGATATTTCAGAGTTCAATATAAAGACTCTGATATGCGAAATGAATACTCAAATTTATCAAGGTGTTGAAAATGCCATTGTAGGTTTATTTGATAAATTCACAATGGAATATTCGTATTATCCTGAATGCAGTAAAACCATTCATTATTTTAACGGTTGGAAAACCAACAAAGTTCATAAGATAGGTAAAAAGGTAATTATTCCTTTTCATACCTATGAGAAATATAGTTGGAATAACACAGGCACATTCTATATTTCAAAGATTGCAAATATGCTCAAAGATGTAGAAAAAGTATTTGACTACTTTGATGGTTGTGATGATATTCATACAAATATTTATTTTGTACTTGATAAAAATATTAATATGGGTAATGCCAAAAAAATTGAGTTGAAATACTTTTATGTTACCATTTACAAAAAAGGTACAGTACATATTGAATTTAAAGACCAAAAATTAGTTGACAGATTCAATATCTATGCTTGTCAACATAAAAACTGGCTGCCACCGACTTACGGAAAAATTCATTATGAGGAAATGACTCAAGACGAAAAAGCCGTTATTGACAGTTTTCAGGGTAAAGAGAACTATGAGAAAGTTCTTTCCGAAAAGGAGTACTATCTCTCCCCTGTTGTACCTGAAAATGCTTTGATGTTGGTAAGTGGATTATGATTATATAATTTATAATCTGTTGACTTAATAATAGTATTTTACTATAATGATAGGAGAAGATAAAATTGCTTATAAAATTCAAAAAGAGTGCTATTAAAGCTCTTGACAGAATGGATAAGCCTACTAAAAAGCGTATAAAAGAGTCTATAATCGGATTAACTTTAAAGCCACCACAGGGCGATATTAAAGTAATGCAAGGTTATTCTGATACCAGATTTCGCTTACGAGTAGGACAATATCGCATAATATATAAATATGATACCGATAGTTCTATTGAGATTTTATTGATATTAGATATTGGTGTTCGTGGTGATATTTATAAATAAGAGGTGATTATAATGTCAGAAAAAACAATGCAAATCGCAGAAATGGTAGATATGCTACCAAAAGACAAGCAGAATGTCGTTTATGAGTATATAAAAAAACTCATTCTTGAATGGGATTCCGATTTCACTAAACTCACTCCTAATGAGCGAGTAAGACTTGAAAAAGCTGAAGCTGAAACGGAAACCGTTGACATAGACGATATTGACTGGGACTAAAACAAATAACTCTAATATATAAAATAATGTTTGAGCAGAGGAAAAATAAGCACCTCTGCTCATTTATTTTATGCTAATTTAATTTAAAAGGAGATTTTATTATGGCAATGAATTACAAAATGACAGTAACAATAACAGATCCCGATACAGAAAAAGGAATGTACAGCGTTCTTCGCTTTGTTTTAGATTGTACATTTGTTTATGACTCTGAACAATACGGCAACGGCTTTTTTCTGCAAATTAAAGGCGAAAACTTTTACCCTCAATCTTTTGATTTGAGGTATGACCGTTCTTTTAAAAAAGCAGAAAAGGAAAAGTGGCTTGAACGGTGGGCGAAAAATTATTGGACTGGCAAAAATGGTGCTTGGGCAATTAAAAGTCTTGACATTATAGAAGAATAAATTACAGATGAGGGTACATAGTAAAACTCCTGTGTACCCTCACAAAAGGAGTTTTACTATGACTAAATATGCTGTTTTATGTTACTGTATGAGCGAGTAAGGCTTGAAAAAGCTGAAGCTGAAACGGAAAGCGTTGACATAGACGATATTGACTGGAACTAAAACAAATAACTCTAATATATAAAATAATGTTTGAGCAGAGGAAAAATAAGCACCTCTGCTCATTTATTTTATGCTAATTTAATTTAAAAGGAGATTTTATTATGGAATATAACTCTAAACACCCTTGTGACCTCTGTAATCATTCAGACAACTGCGATATTAATTGCGTTTTTTATTCGTATTACAGTAGCTATTGCAGTAATTACGAATGTATTTATCACAACAGTGATATTGAATGTCAGTATGGCAAGAGGTGTGGTTCATACATCGGTTATACACCATCTGAGCTATGCTTTGACGACGAAGAAGATGAAGAAGAAGAATACTAAACATAATGAGAGGATTGAAAAATTATGGCAAATGTAAAAGTCATTAATCCAGATATTACTGTACTGGAATATAATCAAGAAAAAACAGATAAAGACTATGGTTCTTGTCTTTGGGCTAAGTTCTATTTTGATACAACAAACTGTAAGCTGCTCATTACATCTGATTGTGGTAACTATGCTTATGGCTGGTGTTCTGATACAAAGCCGTTTCTAAGCTTTTTGGCAAGTATAAGCAAAGGATATTTGCTATCTAAAATTGCTAAACAGTCAGAAGTCGATTGTGACGCCACTTATTTGGCTGTCAAAGAGTACATCGGCGATGATACTGATGTAAACGATGACGAAGATGAACTGTTGTATGTTTGTCATTGCAGCAAAAATAAAGTTGAAGTATATAAATCACTTGAGGATTATTTTTACAGTGAAATGCTTGACTTTGAAACTGAAAGCCTCAATGATTGCATTATTTGCAGTTATCCAACTTGGGCAAAGAGGATAGCAGATATATTCGTGAACTATATTCAGCCATTAATTAAAGGAGTTTTACTATGACTAAATATGCTGTTTTATGTTACTGTTATTCAGTTGAAAATAATATTCATCATTCTGAAATAATTGCTATTTGTGATACTGAAGAACACGCTTATGCTCGTATGGAAGAAGATTTTAATCGTTGCTTTGACATTGAAATTGGAAAAGGCAATATAAAAAGCTTCTCTATTGAACACTATTGCTATGGAGAGGCTCTTATATGTAGTAATGTTACTACAATTTATTGGAATATTGAAAAAATTGAATTTTGAAAGTGAGGTTTATTTATGAAATACTATCTTAGCACGCCGTTAAGCAAAGAAGAAATCAAAAGCATTAAGAATGTTACTGAGGTACATATGTTTGACAAGCCTTGCTTTGTACAGGAAATAATGTCAATAGCATATGGCTATGTAACTTGTTCTAAGTGTGTAGACTACTACGATTATGAGCAATTTGCATTGATTGCTGTTAAAGAAATCACGCTGAAGCTCAAATATATAGGCAGAGATACTTGGGGCAGATATGTTTATAAGGATCAGAAAGGTAAGCTTTGGAAGCATATAGACTGCCTCTCATCAAGAGAGAAGTGCATTGAAAGGCAGGATACTCTTTATTCCGCATATAACAATGAATTTGAAGGAGAGCCTGACTGCCATATGAATCCAATATGCTCAGCTAATTTTCTCAGCTAATTTTATTTGCTGATACAACAAAAAGTCGCAGGGACTAAACTCTGCGACTTAACATAAATTATATTTATTTAAAGGAGATTGCAAAATGAAAATTACAAATGATAATAACGGACGCATTGAGATTTATACTCCATATAATGAAAACTTTATTGCAGTTTTAAAAAAACGCATAGGCGGTCGAAAATGGAACTCTGAGAAAAACTGTTGGACTGCACCAGAAGAATCCATTGAAGCTGTTAGAGATTTAATGATGGAGTACTTTGGTGAAACTGATATTTCAACTACAAAAAAAGTAAAAGTTGAACTTTTCTTCGAGAAAAATATTGAATCAAAAGGAATGTGTATAACAATATTCGGAAAAACGGTTGCAAGAGCTTATTCTTCAAGAAGCACCGCAAGCTTATCTTCCGATGTAATATACAAAGAAGGTCGTTACTTTGCGGCTGGAAGCAATAAATATCCTTATGTTGAAATAGAACAAAATTCGATTGTAATTCTCAACAATGTGCCTGAAACAATAATTAAATCAGAAACATTGCCAGAAGGAGTTACATACAACATTTTAAGACAACAGCAATCAGAACACGCTCTTAAACAAGAAAGAAATCGTCTGATGGAAAGAATTAAAGAAATAGATGAGGAACTTAAAAAGATTGCCTCTTGCTGATTTTATGCCGCAAAGCAATATAAATGCTTTGCGGCTTTTTTTTGAAAAACTAAAACATACTGAGTTTAAAAAAGCAGAGTGAAAGTTCATCTTTCCTCTGCTCTACGGTAGTCATTTTATGACAATTATAAACAATATATTTATATTTCAAAACTTTGGATTATTCATCAATCATTTTTTTAAAAATATCTAAAATAGTTGAAACTGAATCTTTAATATTTTTAAGTAAATTTGAATTTTCCATCATAACTGAAACGATTAATTCATTTTTGTTTTCTTTAATCAGATCGAAAATAAAAGAAGAATAATCTTTTTTCATTCTAAACATATCGTAATTTAATTCAATGAACAAATTTTCAGAATGTCTTTGTACAATAATTTGTTGTATTGAATGTTTTAAAAATTTCAAAACACAATATATCTCTTTTTTATCAATTCCAGTTAATTCTTTAATCTCTTTTAAAGTTGATACTTCTAATATAGCTTTTTCAAAAACAATTTTAGAAATTTTCTTAAAATTATCTAAATCCAAATTCCTTATACATTCAGTTTCCTGAAATCCTTTTATATTATCTTCAAAATCATCAATAATTATTTTTAATAATTTTTCATTCCTAATATATTTTTTTAATTTATCACATATATCATCAAAATTTCCTCCATCTTTAAATTCATCAGATAATTTTATAATTCCATTTATATATTCTTTTTTATACGGCTCTGTGTCAGAAAGTTGTTTTATTTCTATTTCACTCATTTCAGTAGACACTTTAGAAATTAAACTGTCGAACATTATACTCACCCTTCTATTATTGCCTGTTTTAATAAAGCATAATTATCTTCTTTATGAGAAAAACTATAATTTATATTATAAATAGATTTAGATATATCATCACTATCTATCCTTTTTGATTCAATACCAGCTAATTCATTTTTACTTTTCTGTATCTTTGAATATAGAAGATTTTTTGCATATTCTTCTCTTGAAGTAAAAATATTATGTATTTTTAGTTTCAAAATATTAATATTTTTAACATATATTTTATTTTCATAAAAAGCACTTAAAACTTCCAAAGAATTAGGTTTTTCTTCTTTTATTTGATCATCTACTTTTCCCAAAATTGAAAGTATGGTATTTTCGTATTGAGCACGAAGTTCAGCTATGCAAACGGAAGTAACTTTTTCATACAACTTATTACTATTGTATAAAAATAAATACTGCTTTCCTTTTGGGGTTAAAGTATAATATTTATTATTACCGATTTGTTGAACATATACTAATTCGTAATGCTCAATTTTTTTAAAGCAATTAGTTACAGTACGAGTACTATTCAAATTTAAAGCTTCTTTCAACTGACTTCCAGTTGGATTATATAAATTATTTATAGTATTTAAAAAATCATATAAAAATTTGTAATCATCAAAAAGTTTTATGACTTCTTTGTTTTTATTTTCATCTTCACTTATTTCAAGAGTAAGATTCGTTATTGCAGAAATCATACCAAAAAAATAAATCTTTTTATGTTCTGGTCTTTCAATTGCAAGTAAATTTTCTGTTTTTTCAAAAGCATTTGACACTTTTTTTAATGTTTCATATACTTTATTTGTATTTTCGTTTTCTATAGCCTCCTTTGATGTTTTATAAATATTATAAAATAGCATTTCAATATTATCAATATTTTCATCATTTATCATATCATAAACATCAGAAATTATTTTTTCAAAATCATAATCTATTATATCTTTAAACATCATATCACCACACAAACACATACTAATTTAATATTATATCAATAACAATATTTTTTTCAAGAGAATTTTGTAATACAAGAAATTTTTGTAATAACTGTTTAAAACTTGTCACAATTAATGCAATTTAAAAATCCTATTGGTATAACTTCTTGTTTAGATTTTAAATTTTTGCCATCTGCTATCGGATAATTTATATAACCAAGTAAATGATCTAATAGAAAATCTTTATCTATTAAATTTTGATTACTATTAATGCTTATCGCAGAAGATGAATTGCATAAAACTGTGGCTATACCATTATCTATAGCTAAGCTATTAGAAACATCTACCATTAATTTTGTTTTTGAAGTAAAGGCTGAAATGAATATCATATCAGATTCCATAATACTTCCGCAAAAGCATTTATTTTCATCAGTAAGAAAATCTCTACAAATTAAATAAGATACTCTTCCCATTCCTTCTATATCTAAAAATTCAAATGTATTATCAATTTCAATATCTTCAATAAAATCCATTTCTTTTTCTTTAATATGATAACTAAAAGGAATTTTCTTTTTATGTGAACATAAAATTGTACCACTGGCAGATAAGATATATGCTGTATTTTTTCTATCTTTCCAACCTGATCCAGCAAAAATTAATTTAACATTTTCTAATTTAATAAAACATAATTTTTTTTGCAAAATATTTATAGTATCAGGCAATAAAAATATTTCTGGAAATACTACAATACTATAATTTTCTTCATCTGCCTTTTTTATTATTCTTATTATTGAATCAGCTTGCTGGTTACTATCTTTTGATTTATATAATATTGAAAATATTTTTTTCTTATCATCTAAATCACACTTAAAATCAATTTTACAAGGCAAAATTTTTATTTTAGTTTTATCATCAAATTCAAAATTTATATTATATCTATTAATTACAGGCTCATAATTATCTATTGTTGATTTTTTTACCATATGAAAATTCTTCAACTTACTGTCTAAATCTGTTGAATTATATACCATTCTATTTCTACCGGCTCTGTTTTTATTTTTTTCTAAAACCTTTTTAAAATAACTTTCGGGTGGATTATTAAAAAATAACACTTTATCTTCTAAAGTATTATTTAAAGGTCCTTGTTTTATTATTCTTTTAAATTTAGTATTATTTTTACTACTTGAATAACTTTTATCAAAAGACATAAGTGAAGCATAACAATAAGCTTCAAAATCAATATTATTAAACTGATTAAAGAGATCAAACCAATAATCCGATAACTCTAATACAGAATTTTTTTCATAATTATAATTATTTGTTAAAAAAAAGCTAAATGTCCAGTCTAATTGTTCAAAATAATTCTTATATTTATTATTAGTAAATAATGAGTAATATTCACTTAAATAGAGGTTCGATTTTTGGCTTGATAAATAATAAAAAATTATAGAAATAAAATCGTAAATATTTTTTGCAGTTTTTAATACATTTTTCACTTCAAAAAATTCCAAATAAATCGCCTACATTCATTATAATTTATTAACATTTTTTCACATTTATACTCTTTATGTTCGTTATTATAACACAATTCAACAAATAGTGCAATAATTTCACTAAATTATTTATATTTCAATCTACAATTTATTTAACAATAAATAAATTAAATTGTTTCAGAAAACAAAAATACATTATAATCTTTAAATAGACAAATAAAACAGGGTATAAATTTATACCCTGTTTCAAATAGTTATTTTACAAAAAAAGATAATTAATTAACAAATTAAAAAAATATGTGTCTTTTTTTATCTTTTTAATATATATTTTGTTGACAACAAAATTGTTTATATTTATAATAAAAGTATGGGATTGCTAACAAAAAAAAGCTTCAGCCTGCAAAGGTTGCAAACCAAAAGCTTTTCTTGTTTAGAAAATAAAAATTGAATAGGTGCTGTTTCAGAGAACAAAAAATACACATTACTCAGCCAATTATCAAGTGTAACAGTGAAGGTATTGTCCTTATTAAATACGCCACAACCTATTGTGCGTTAGCAGCAATAGCGAGCGAGCCAATCATTATCTCCAGTAATGATTGCTACCTCACAAAAATAATGTGAGCCTGACAAAAGTGTGAAGGAATAGAGATAAAAAGACTCTATTCGAGCCAACTTGTGAAAGTTCGCATAAACCGCCGAACATAGAATTGTAGAGTGATAAAGCGTTATTCACCTACACCTGTGCATTGTCGAGGAAAGTTTGTTCCTGAACGCCCAAAAAACCTTTTATTAGTTAATAAAAGAATAGTCTGAAGTATAAAACCTCAGACTATCCTTTGGCGGAGGACAAGGGATTTGAACCCTCGCGCCGCGTTAGCGACCTACTCCCTTAGCAGGGGAGCCTCTTAACCACTTGAGTAATCCTCCGTGTAGTTAAACTACAAAAAATATTGAATAAATGGCGGAGAGAAAGGGATTCGAACCCTTGGTCCCTTGCGGGATCACTAGTTTTCAAGACTAGCTCCTTAAACCACTCGGACATCTCTCCGTATTGAATATTATCACAACTCAACGATATTTATTATATCACTTTGTGATATATTTGTCAACAGTTAAAATAAATTTTTATATAAAATATTTTAAACCGTATATATAAAGCGATAAGAAAATCGGCAATCAAGTGGCGGAGAGAAAGGGATTCGAACCCTTGGTCCCTTGCGGGATCACTAGTTTTCAAGACTAGCTCCTTAAACCACTCGGACATCTCTCCGTATTG
>OLWI01000624.1_pt1 | contig 11250 bp, 10 predicted proteins | sample 1673731 | NCBI WGS metagenome assembly OLWI01 (sample SAMEA103958125, study PRJEB25191) | human gut metagenome
ATTTTCCAGATTCAGAATGAAATCATAGCAGCCACAATCTCTGGCAGCCTGATATACTTCTTCATCCGTTGCGGATGGTTTTCCCATACGGATATTTTCTAAAACAGTTTCGTCAAAAAGATAGTTGTCCTGTGAAATATAAGCGATGTTATCCATAAGCTGTGACAACGGAATTTTGCGAATATCTGTTCCGTCTAACTTGACAGTTCCGTTTGTTACATCCCAAAATCCCGCAATCAGCTTCGTAATGGTAGACTTGCCGCCGCCACTGGGACCGACAAAAGCGGTAATGCTGTTTTCTGGAATAGAAAGGTTGATATTTTTTAGCAACGGCTTTTCGCTTTCATACGAAAAGCTGACGTTTTCTAACACAATATTGGAAGAATGAATAGACACCGGCGTTTCCGGGCGATCCAGTTCTTTTTCATCCAATACGGCGCACAATTCCCCGACTACTGATTTCATTTGAGAAATGCTGTCCGTAAAGTTCATGGCATTTAAAATTGGTGTGATAATACCCAATGACAGCACGATACAGGTAACAAATGCCGGAACGCTCAGGCTCCCGTTCCGGTACAGGACACAGCCAATAGGAAGAACACACACTAACACACTGGGCCAGATTGTAACAAGCATGGATTTGTAAAGCTGCACGCTTTTCATCCAGTTCACAGCATAGGCCGCATTATCTTCAACGGCATCTGAATATTTCTGGTAAGAATTAGCAGACTGATTAAACGCCTTAATGACTTCTATTCCGCCGATATACTCAACCACAGTGCTGGTCATTTTACGCACGCGCATAATAAGACCCTGGAATTTTTCTTCATATCCATTTGCCATTCCCTTATAGCACAACATACCAATCGGCAGGGTAATCAATGCAGCCAGCGCCATTCTCCAATCCAAAAACAGTAGGTAAATCAGAATACAAATCGGAATACAGAGATTCGCTGTCAGCTCCGGTACTAAATGCGCAAGGGTCGTTTCCATTCCCTCCACACGATCTACCAAGACATTTTTTAATTCTCCCGATGGGGTGTTAATCATATAGCCCATCGGAACCCTGGTAAGTTTATCTGCTAGTTTCAGGCGGATCTCCGCCAGAGTTGCGAAAGTGGCCGTATGGGAAACTAAAGTAGAGAAATTTGCAAAGCATACTTTCCCAAGGAAACCAATTCCCGCAATCAGACACCACTCCATATAGACGGACACAGATGTCTCTCCATCCATCAAGAGAATCACAATTTTTGAAACTGCAAAAAACGGCAGCAATCCGGCGGCAACACCCAGGATTGCCAAAATCACTGAAAGAACATATTCACCCTTATATGGAGCGGCAAGTTCCATCAGTCTGGACATGGGATTATCTTTCTTGTCCATTTCACATATGCTCCTTTTCATAAAAATAGAGGTTGGTTAAACACTTCTAACCAACCTCTATTATATCTATTCGGCTATTTTCTGCCACTCTGATAGGGCGTTAAACCCTCCATTTAGACATTGGATTATATTTATTCCGCAGGCTGTACGTTATCGATCTCAAAGAACTGTGGCACGCTGGAGAAAGTATATCCGGCGATTTTGGAGGAATTATATACAACCAGATCCTTAGAATAGGAGATCGGAAGGTCAATCACATTGTCGTTGGAAACATTCAGTGCAGTAGCAATCGCACTCTGAACCACTTCGGGATCAGCAGAGGTGGAGAACGCATTTACCGCATCCGAATAGCTCTGGAAATCCTCAAGTGCCTGCAAGGAAATAGCATGAGGATCAGCACCGAGGGATTCCTGCAGGAACTTGTGCGGTTCAGTATAAGACCCTTCTGTATTCCATGTTGTAATGTCATAATTTCCTGCAACGCCTTCGGTCCACCAGGTCATCTGATCCTGGCCGGTAGTGGTTACGTCAATACCAACCTCTGCAAGCTGGGTCTTAATTGCAAGAGCCATGTCCTGTGCAAGAGAAAGATCAGTCCAATAGGTGTAATTCAGGGAAAGCTGCTGTCCATCTTTTTCACGGATACCAGTGCTTTCATTCATCACCCATCCAGCTTCATCCAGAAGTGCATTTGCTTTATCCAGATCATAGCTCCATGTGCTGTTATAAGTAATGTCTGTGTAGGGCGCTCCGGGTGCAAACAGGCTGGTGGCCGGAGTTTCGTATCCATAGGTCAGGCCCTTGGTGATTTCTTCCTTATTGACAGCGTATGCAATCGCCTGGCGAACCTTAAGATCGCTCAAAATTTCGCTGGACGCATTCAGAACCAGGTTCCGGGTCAGGGTATTTCCATCATTGATTGCGCCCTCGATCCCATCCAGAGAAAGAGCCTGATTATAGTCATCATAGCTGAGAAGGTCAGCACCGTAAATCAGGTCAACCTCACCAGTCTGTAATGCCTGAAGTCTGGAAGATGCCTCCGGGATATACTTTATGACAACTTCATCATAGTAAGGAGCTTCGCCCCAATAGTTTTCATTTCTGACAAAACGGGTGCAGTCACCGGAAATCATTTCTTCGCGGATGTATGGACCAGTGCCGACAACATCTGTGAATGTCTGGAAGTTTTCAGCTTCAAACACATTCGGGGACATCATACCAGCAACATTCTGGAAGCAGAAGTCATTGATATAAGAGAAGCAAGGGGCAGCATAATGAACGGCCACCGTGTATTCGTCAACAACCTCTACGCTTTCAATGTTGTAAATGCCCTTGATACCGCTAAAATTAGGGTTGGAACGGTCAAAGTCCAGAATTTCCTTTACGCTTTCCGCATTAAAAGCGGCTCCATCTGTAAAAGCAACATCCTGACGGAGCTTAAAGGTAAGGACAGTATTTGTCTCATCCCATCCCCATTCCTCGGCCAGTTCGGGAACAATTTCCCCGTCCTCATAGGCGACTAAAGTCTCATAGACCAGACCGCAGGCGATATTATTCTCCTTGTTCATGGTCAGTGTCGTAAGGTTGTCCAGTTCCTTTGCTGTGACGATTGTCAGCACCTTCGCTTCGTTTTCACCGCCAGTCTGCGTCTGATCGGAGGTATCATTCTGACCACAGCCGACCATGGACAGAAGCATACTCACGCCCAATGCAGCGGCGAGAAGTTTCTTGTAAATCTGTTTCATGTTATCCTTGTCCTTTCTGGTTTGATAATTGATCTATTAGATAGCCTTGCTCGGCGATCCGTCCCTCCCGCATGATGATAGGGGGATTTGATTGGATAGGATTTGATACTTCCGTACTTGATAAATCAGTTCTTGATGGATCGTTACTTGATTTATCTTTATTTAATTGGGCGGGTTCTTCCTGAACAGGCGTGACCAATGTTGGGTTTGCCTGTACGGGATTTTCCCGTATAGGTTTTTCCCGAACAGGCGCGGGCGTCTGTGCCGGCTCCTTCGGCTGCTCCAGGATGGTGTACTCGATGGAGCCAAGCTGCCCGTTCTCGTTGCGGACGCGCGCCCGGACGAGATAGCCGTGCGCCTCCAGCTCCCGGATGCCGCCGCTGATGCTGTCGATGCCGTCCTTGCAGATACGGGCAAGCCCCTTCATGGTGTAGTCCCAGTTCTCCGGCAGGGACAACATGAGGGAAAGAAGCCCCTTTGCTTTCAGCGACAGGGACATATCCCGCAGATGATGGTTTGACATGACCGTGTAATCACGGGTCTTTTCAATACGGAAAACTGCCATCTTCGATACCTCCTTCCTGTGAAGAAAAAAGTGTTGATTTCGATGAAAAAAGCCTCCGTTTTGCCTCTCGGATGTGTTCCATAGGAAAACATCCACGCCCGCCTGCTTGCAGCAGTCTGAGAGGGAAAAACAGAGGCTTTCGCACCCTAAGTGATACAGTTTTGAGACAGGGACAGGTGCGGGTATGAAAAAACGCCATGGGACGGTTGCCTATGGCGTGAAAACAGGAAAAGGGCGCTGATATTTGCATATCAACGCCCTTTGAGCCTGTCAGTATTTGATTGTTTCGACTTCGCACCGTGTTTGCACCATGAAAAACATTGATTTTACTGACTTCTTCAATGTTTTCTTATCTGGTGCTACCATTGGTGGGTGCTTTTTATATCTTTTCTTTAGCATTTTATTCATACTTGTTTCATATATTATTTGCATGGATATTTTTATTGTTAAGTATTGGATTTGCTGCAATAGGTTTAAGTGTAGAAAAATTACAAAAAGTATTTATGAGAGCAATCATAAATAAAGAAAAACAGAAAATGAATAATGAGCGAAAATATGTGTTTTCAAAAGAAGGTGTGGATATAGTCACACAGGCTGGAGCTACACATAATTATTGGAGTTCATTTGTTAATAAGGGAGAGATTGAAAATCATATTTATTTGGTTCGTAAAGACAATAAAGTTATATTGATCAATAAAAATGTTCTATCTGAAAATGAATTACTGTTGCTTAGAAGTTTTATTCAAGATATAGAAACAGAACAGTTAGAAACGGAAAATAAAATGTCTTTTAAAATGAAGGCATTGGTGGTTGTTACGATGATTACTATTATTGTTTCATTGATATATACTGGCATTAAAATCGGATATCCTTTATCAAATGGAGAGATTTTTCGTTTATGGTTTATAAGAACAGTTCCTATCATACAATTTTTAATTCTACAATGTTTGAATATTATATGGACGTGTGTTTTGTCTAGGACAATAAAGAAGAACAAAAAGAAATCTTTATTGAAAAGAATTTTTTTATGGGCAGTCGGAATAATTGTAGTGCTAACAATGGCATTGGGGATATTTGTGACCATGTTAAATGAAGATTCAGAACATTATAATAGTAATGGAACCGTGATAGTTAAAACTCCTGTGTGGTTAGATAAACCATCGTATAGACTGTATAAAGAAGAAAATATTCTGGTTCTTCGGTTCTTAAGAAATGCAGATGGAATAGATGATATAAATGCTTCAACTACACAGCAGGAATATATAGATAAATATATAGCTAAAAAGTATGGGTATTTAGAGAAAAAATCAGAACATCAAGATGACGATAAAAATGAATCACGTCAAAACGATATGACAATCGAAAGTCAACAAGATTCAAAAAAAATCAAGAAAATAGACGAAGGCTATCAAAAAATATATCAAACCTATATAAAGGAAACTGATGCAGAATATAGAAAAGACTATAATGCAAAGGGGTATAGCTATATTGTTACCTACGAAGATGAAACGCAGATTAGATATCTAATGTATGATCGTGATAATCAAGAAGGAACAAAGACTCAATATGTGTATTATAAAAATATAAAAAGTACAGATGGATCATGGAGTATGATGGATGCTGAAATTTTAGATATGTACCAGTATGATTACGAATCAAAAGAGGTAAAGGATTTACAAAAGACTTCCTGGTAAATTTAAAAAGAGATCCATTGAATATGAATAGTTACTACATCTCTGGAAAGCCTTGATAAGGTTTTTCAGAGATTTTTCTTTTTATTGGCTACATCTGCCAGTTGGCTACTATCTGGGACTGTTGTTCCGTTGATAAGATTTTCAAGTTGTTGTGCGACTTCGGCTTGTTTGTTTGGATACAGATGACTATAAGTATTTAAGGTTTGAAAGAATTGTAGAGCAGATGAAACAGGCACAGGGGATCACGGAACAGTTAAAGGCAGAAAATCAGATGGAATGGGTAGCGAGAATGAACAATATATAATCGTGTGCAAGGGAGATTGTGGATACAGAGATGGTTTATCAATAATGGAAATAAAATGAAGGAGAAAAGGCGGCAGTTTAGAAAGGCTGTTGCCTTTTAGGAATTGTTGTTTATTTGTTGTTTTTTATAAGCTATACTATAAGGAAAAGATAACATTAGAGCCAGAGGTGAAATTTATGAACTATAAAATTTTAATGGTTGATGATGATAGAGAATTGCTAAAAATGCTGAATCAATACTTTACATTGAAGAATTATACGGTAATGATTGCAGAAAATGGCATAGAAGCAATGGAAAAGATAAGTGCAAATCCCGATATTATTTTATTGGACGTAAATATGCCGGGAATGGACGGAATTGAAGTGTGCAGAAGAATCAGAGATATGGTTTCCTGTCCGATTATTTTTTTGACTGCAAAAGTAGAAGAACAGGATCGAGTAATGGGATTGTTGTCTGGTGGTGATGATTATGTTTTAAAACCATTTAGTTTGAAAGAATTAGATGCTAGAATTATTGCCCATTTGAAACGTGAAGAACGTTTACATAGGAAAAAAGAACAAAGGTTTTATGGAGAATTAGTGATTGACTATGCCAGTAAATGTGTACATATTAAAGGGAATGCTTTAGAGCTTACGAAATTAGAGTATGAGATCATAGAATTTTTGTCTATGAACCCTGAAATGGTATTTGATAAAGAACGAATCTATGAGAAGATTGGCGGATATGATGCAGAAGGGGACAGCCGGGTGGTTACGGAGTTGATTCGCAGAATCCGCAAGAAAATGAAAATGTATTCGGAACACGAATATATTGCAACGGTATGGGGGAGGGGATATAAATGGGCAAAATAAAAAATCTTTCGTTAAGGAAAACCATTGTTTTGTATATGATAATTAGTTTAATAATTAGTTTTTATCTTTCAGCACTAATTATGCGAATAGCAAGCACAGTACAAAACAACATTTGGTGGAATTATGTAGACCAAGAAGAATATTTTGAAATGGCTGAAGGGGATGGTAGAAGGTATTTGCCAGATGTTCCGAGACCACATTCTTATGAAATGAAAGAATTTGATTATCATGTATCGGAAATATGTGATTTTCTTCAGACATTTACAGTGCTTATCGTATCTGTTGCAGGGAGTATTATAGCGGTATTTCTTTTTTATAAGCATAAACTGAAATGCCCTATCGAAGAATTAGAACTGGCTTCCCGACAAGTTGGTCGAAATAATTTAGATTTCCATATCACTTATGAAAATGAAGATGAGATGGGCGGATTGTGCAAAGAGTTTGAACGAATGAGAGGACAGCTGGCAGAGAATAATCAACAGTTATGGAAAATGCTTGAGGAAGAAAAGGCTTTGCGGGCTGCCATTGCACATGATATACGTTCTCCGCTCTCTGTGCTGGAGGGGTATCAGGAAATGCTTTCAGAATATCTTCCGAAGAAAGAGATAAACATGGAGCAAGCCTTAGAAATGGTAAATGAAAGCAAAAAACAGATTGAACGTATGGATATCTTTGTGGAAACTATGCGAAAGATGAGCAGTTTAGATACAAGGGAGTTAGTAGCAGAAGAAATTACCAGTAAACAGGTAGAAATAGACGTACGGGCAGAGATGAACGTGTTTAGGAAAAAATTTGGAAAGCTATATGAATTAGAATGTTCGGAAACAGAAGAAAAATTTTCAGGAGATAAGGAAGTGATTTTAGAGGTTATAGAAAACCTTTTGTCAAATGCCTTTCGTTACGCCAAGACAAAAGTGGAAATGGAAGTGTTTCTTACCTGTTCTGAATTACAGATCAGAATAAAGGATGATGGAGTGGGATTTACAATAGATAAGCAAAAGGCAACAGAGCTTTTTTATCAGCAAAATGTGAAAGACAGTTTGAAACATTCAGGAATGGGCATGTATATCAGCAGATTGTATTGTGAAAAGCATGGTGGTCAGTTACTGATAGAAAATGAAAAACAGAGTGGAGCTGTAATAACAGCAGTATTTCATCGGATTGCATGAGCGGTCCGATTTTTTTATGCTGTTGTCTTTTTGTTGTGATTTATATTTTATGATGTCTATAACGAAGGAAAGGAGGAATACGTATGATTGCTATTTTTAAAAGAGAGATTATGAATTATCTAAAGCGACCGTTATTTTGGGTAGGTGTTCTGCTTGTGATTTATGGTGTGTTTAATGCGACAAGTCCATATTTAACCACACATTATCTTACAACGGGGGAGAAAATCATCAATGATCAGTCCAACACTTCGGTTGAAGGAGAAGTGTATGAGGGCTATATTCCAGCCACGCCTGAAAAGCACAGAGAGGTATGGCATGAAAAGGTAAAAATAAAATTAACGGATGTGTTTGGATTGACGGATTCAGAAGCACAGAATGTCATTGAAAAGCTGGAAAGCATGAATTTAAAAGAGGCCTATGCGTATTTGGAGCAGGAATATGACTGGTACGGGGCAAGGTATTTATACGAGGACAGTACGTATTATAAGGGAACGGCAGAAGAAATCAACGCATATCTAGATAAAAAATTGGAAGATAAGACATTTTCTTTTTATTACGCAAGAAAATTTGCTGATTTTGCGGGTCTGTATATGGTGTTTTTTGCAATTATTATGTTGGCGGTTTTATTTTTACAAGATACAAAAAAGCATACTTATGAATTGTTGCATACAAAGCCTGTGACTGCCGGGAAGTATGTAATGGGAAAAGTGAGTGCAGGATTTACAATTTGTTTGCTTGTGCTAACTATTTTGAATATACTGTTTTGGGTATTGTGCCGCATCTATACAAAGGATAGTGGATTTGAAGTGCGACTATGGGATTTTGTGGCTTCTACGGTACTTTATATATTGCCTAATATGCTGATGATTGTGAGTATATATACATTGATTTCACTCATATTTAAAAATCCACTTCCGGGTGTACCACTTTTGATTCTTTATATGGTGTATTCCAATTTGGGCGGAACTAATGCAGAGGGAGTTTACGGATATTGGGGCAAACCTTTGGCAATCATGGTACGATTTCCGGGGCAGCTTTTTGATACGACACCGCCCCCGATGGCGCTCTTAAATCAAAGTTTTCTTATTATTGTATCGGTAGTAATTATACTGATTTCGATACAGATTTGGAAGCGGAGGCGAATATAAATGAAGAAGGAAATGAAGATTGTTCTGCCATTTTATAAAATTGCTTATGCAGTATCCTTTGTTGTAATTTTAAGTGTGATTCGTGCAGTTGTTTTCACGTATGAAATAGGACTATCCATAGAGCCGCCTTTTGCGATATTGACTGCTGTTTTTTGTGCAGATACTTATGTGCAGGAAATTACAAGCAACCGTTCCGAAGTTCAGAGACTGTATCAGATAAAAAAGAGAATCTATTCTATTATACAGAGACTGATGATACAGGGAACTTTTTTGCTGCTGCTCGCTGTTCTTGGATATGGATTGTTTTTTGCGTTTCAGAAACCAATTACACATCCAGTAACAGAAAGTGAAATACTTCAGTTTATTACCTGTTTTGGGGCGATTGTAGTAACTATTTTCTTTTGGGGAATATTGGCTAATACATTGTCTATGCTTTTTCGCAATATGTGGATGGGAATTGGAAGCAGTCTTTTGATATGGGTAGCAACAAATTCCACAGGTGGAGATAAACTTTTTGGAGCATGGAATCTGTTTTCTTATTCTTTTAGAGATATAGAAAATACTGCCGATATTACATGGCTGTATGGGAAAGGCTTGTGTATTTGTATCGGACTGATTTTGTTACTGGCATTGCCGAAGATCGTAAGAAAGAGAGGGTAAATTTATGAGTATTCATATTGAGGATTTAACGGTAAGATTTAAGAATAGTGTCACAGCAATCGACCATGCAGATTTAGATATACCAAATGGGATATTTGGACTATTGGGAGAAAATGGAGCGGGAAAGACAACTTTGATGAGAGTTTTGACCACTGTGCTTAAACCTACAAACGGAATGGTTACATTAGACGGAATTTTGTATAGCGAAGGAAACTATGAAAAAATCCAAAGAAAGATAGGGTATTTACCACAGGAAATTGAACTGTATCCTAATTTGACGGTTCAGGAGTGTTTGGAGTATATGGGAGATCTGGCAGGTGTTCCGAAAGCAGAATGTAGAAAGCGGATAGATTATTATTTGAAAAAGACCAGTCTTATAGAACATCGTAAGAAGAAAATGAAGCAGTTATCAGGCGGTATGAAGCGACGGGTAGGATTGGTGCAGGCGCTTTTAAATGAACCGGAATTTTTAATTGTGGATGAGCCAACTACCGGTTTAGATCCGGAGGAACGTATTCGCATCCGCAATTTGTTAGTAGATTTTTCTGAAAACAGAACGGTTTTGTTTTCAACTCATGTGGTAGAAGACTTAGCTGCCACCTGCAATCAGCTTGCAATTATGCATAAAGGTCGATTTCTGTATGCGGGTTCTATGAAGAATTTGACAGAAGAAGCACAGGGGAAAATCTGGATTTGCAAAGTACCTGATGAGAGAAAAGCAAGAGAAGTGGAACAGAAGTATCGTATTACATCTAAACAGTATGTTGAGGGGGGATTGCAGTTAAGAGTGATTTCTGAAATACAGCCAGAATTGGAGTGTATGTCAATTCCTGCAACGTTGGAAGATGCTTATATTTATGTGACGAATCAATACGAGTAGATAAAGCACCATCTGATGCTTTACTACCAGTTGCACGTTGTTCGCTTTGAATATTTGTGGAGAAAAAGTATGTATTATTTTGGCTTTCTATAAAACCTATAAACCAGCCATTTATATCCTGCCCGTTCACTCGTCCGGTTCCGGTTTTTCCATAAATTCTCCATTTTCAGAGGCGGTAAGATGGATGGAATTTTTGACGGCATGAATATTAGCAGGAGTAAAGTTGAAGTTGTTTCGATATAAATTTTTCAAAAGTTCAACTTGTTCTACTGGTGAAATCTTTAAGGATGACTGCATCCAGTAGGAAGAGAAATCTCCGGATATATTTTTATTGCCATATCCTATTTGCTGAAGGTATGAATTTATAGTGGAAGATCCGAGCTGCTTGTCGATTGATTCAAAATACCAGTTTGTATATATCTTTTAAAAGGTATATGATTAAGAAAAACGGCAGGAGGTATCTGAATGAAATCACATAAATATTGGTCTATCGGTGCACTGATTACAATGCTTGGAACTTTTTATACAGGTTATAAGGGATCAAAAGAAGGCCATAAGTACTTTGCAGCAAGTTCTTTGCTTTGCATGATTATGGCTATTTATACAGGACACAAGATGATTTCTGGTAAAAGTAGGAAGAAAAAAGAAGTTTCAGTAGAGAGTGTTGAAGATTAAAAAACAAAATATTTTAATAAATAACGCCGGTGCGGGATTTGATATCCAGTACTGGCGTTATTTATTCTACAGGGGCTTGGGGGTGTAGCCACCAAATATACTATTCGTTTTCTGCTTCGGCATTAGCTGACAACGAACGCTTTTGTTATTTTCTAATCACGTTCGTGACACAAAAT
>OLWI01000629.1_pt1 | contig 11168 bp, 10 predicted proteins | sample 1673731 | NCBI WGS metagenome assembly OLWI01 (sample SAMEA103958125, study PRJEB25191) | human gut metagenome
GCTCCAGTACTTCTCCAACCATCTCCGGATCCAGTGCGGATGTCGGTTCATCAAAAAGAAGTGCTTTCGGTTCCATTGCAAGTGCTCTTGCTATGGCAACTCGCTGCTGCTGTCCTCCGGAAAGTGTACTTGGATAGACATCTGCTTTATCTTTTAATCCGACTTTATCCAAAAGTTCCAGCGCTTTTTCATGCGCTTCTTCTTTGTTCATATGTTTGGTAAGAACCGGTGCCATCATAACATTCTCCGCAACCGTCTTTAATGGGAACAGATTGAATCTCTGAAATACCATACCAACCTCTTCACGGAATTTACGAATGTCACATTTCTTATCTAACAGGTTCTTTCCTTCGTATTCTACAATTCCTCCGGATGGACTCTCCAACTGGTTGATGCATCGAAGGAAGGTACTTTTTCCGGAACCGGATGGTCCGATGATACATACAACTTCTCCTTCCTCGATATCAAGGTTGATATCTTTTAATACTTCCAGGTTTCCAAATTTCTTTGATAAATGGCTAATTTTAATCATATCAATCACCTCATTTTTCTTTCAATCTGTTTCTGAACAATTATCAATATAGAAAGTATTATCAAGTAAAACACTGCCAGTGCGGTATATGTAGGAATTGCTTTAAAGCTTAAAGCTGCATATGCCTGTGCCTGATGTGTGATCTCATTTACCGCAATGGCTGATAATAATGCCGTATCCTTTACGGATGTAATAAACTGGTTAAAGAGGGCCGGTAAGGCGGATTTGAATGCCGGAGGAATGATCAGGTGGAGCATCGTCTGTGAACTGGTAAGTCCAAGAGATGCTCCGGCTTCTTTCTGTCCCGGATCAATTCCCATCAGTGCTCCTTTGACGATCTCAGAAATAAATGCTCCGGAGTTCAATGCAATAACCCCAATTCCGACGATCGTACTGCTGATATCTACGCCGACCAATTTTGGAATTACGAAATATCCGTAAAGTGCCTGCACCATAAGTGGTGTTGCTCTGATAATCCAAATGTAAACCTCAGCGATTGCTTTTCCTACTTTATACTTAGACTGTAATAAATATCCACAGAGACTTCCGATCAGGAATCCGATACCGATACCTACTACAGCGATCAATACTGTTAGTTTTAATCCTTCAAACATCATCGGGAGTAAAACATCCAAAAATTTCATATCCATATACTATCTCTTCCTATCTGTTGTTTTTTTCGTTCATTTCAAATATGATCCATAAGATCTATTCGCACCATTTTGCATACAATTCATCTGTTGTACCATTTTTGATCAGTACTTTTACAGCCGCATTGATCTCATCGTAATATTTGCATTCTTTGGAAATTGCTACACAATATGGGGCCTGGCCCTGATTGAATTCATCTCCTACGACTTCAAGTTTGCTGTCCGGTGTTGTCTTAATATAGAAATATGCTCCAGGTCCATCCTGAATAACAGCATCTACTTTTCCCTGCTCCAAAGATTCATATGCAGTTGTGATCGTGTCATGTACTTCGAGAGTTGCACTTGTAAGGTTCTTGCTTGCATAAGTATGAGATGCGGTTCCCTTTTCAACGGCTATTTTTTTATCCTTCAGATCATCAACACTCTTAATTCCTTTATCGTCATTTTTATTTACCATAACGACCTGACCGGAATCACAATAGATATCACTGAAGTCCATAACTTCTTTTCTTTCATCTGTTGCACAAAGTGCTGCAGCTCCCATATCCAGTTTGTTTTCTGCAAGTGAGGTTGTGAGAGCCGAATAATCCATTGCCTGAATGCCTCCGTCAATCTCAAATCCTAACAGGTCCTGCAAATCATTTATCAGATCCAGATCATATCCTATCAATGTCTTTCCATCTTCATCATAATAAGAAAATGGTCCGAAAAGTCCGGTTGTTCCGACTTTCAGTTTTACACCTTTCATGCTGTCTTTGATATCATCTTCTGTCAGAGTTTTCTTGGTCTCGGATTTGGATGAAGAATCATCACTTGATTTACTTCCACATCCTACGCCAAGCATTGCCACCATTGCTGCACATATCATAACTGCTGCTAATTTCTTTTTCATAATTGTGGTCCTCCTTACTGTTCCATCTTTGAAATCTGCTATAAGACAGTTTTCTTTGGATCCTCTAATAACTGAAAATGTAAGGGCACATTACAAATGATTTTTGTAATGCGCCCTTGCATTTCCGTCCGACAGACCTTCTAACCTACCCGGGATGAATTAGAAAATAGTTTCTTATATTTCAGATAAATGAAATACAAAAAAGCTTTAGCATACGAAAAGGCGACGCAGGTATGTGAACCGCGACGCCTTTGTCTGTCTTATTCTTTATGAACTTGTGATTATTCTAACTGTTTTACTGATTTCCGTCAATCTGCAATTTTGCTTAAAATTGTCTGTTAATTTTGTTGATTTATCGTTTTTATCACGAATTAGTTTCTTCTTTTTTACACTATTTCTAAAATGTAATCTTTGTTTTAGTATTATTTTGTGTTATTTCACTATTAAAGTTTGTAATACTTCTTTTTATTTTATTACCATGATATACAGGTCAACCGATAAATATTCTTTTTATTTTATTCTTTTTCTTCTTTCCGGATATATTCTTCCAATGTCGGAAATGATATGGCTTCTCCGGTACACATGACCATAAGGTCATCCCTGAGTGCTCTTGCTTCTACTGTATCTACCTTTCCAAGCTCTTTCAGCAGACCAAGCGTCTTTTTCTGAATTTCTTCTGATACATCTTCCCATTTTTCACGGAATCTGCGCTGTCTGTAGTACACTTCCTTCTCAGCCGTATACTTTTTCATGATCTGCAACATATGCTCCGAACATCCTTCCAGATCAATGTGCTTAATGATATTCTTCAGATCTACCGCATCATCCAGTGCATTATGGCTGACTTCCGTTCCCAGCCCACAAAGGATCTTCAGACTTCCGATCCCGGCACTCTGCAGATCCAGTTTCGCCGAATAGATGTCTTCTATATCTTTGATCATACGAAGGATACGGTTCACGATCTTTTTGGTCCGTTTCGATGCATCCTTGCGGTATTCCAGGAGATCTCTCTGTATCACGTACTTATCCGGTCCCCATACATAGATCCTTGATACCTCCCACGCTTCCAACTGCTCTGCGACTTCTTCCATCACAAGTTCATAATCCGGGGCACTTAAGAGATCTTTTCTCTCAATACCGGTCATCTCCTGGAACCGGTCATGCAGTTTGTCTTCTGCATAAATATAGGAATGAAATCTTGTTACTTCTTCAAAATTCTTCCCACAGACTACAAACCCAACCGACACAAGCTTGGCCGGCGGTCCTCCTTTTATCTGGGATGTTAAGAATTCCGTATCCAGGAACGCAACCATCTCGTTGTCGAGTTTTTCTGCGATATTAGGTGTGCTTTGTGTGAACGATTTTTTATTTATATTTTTATTTATGCTCTTCTTTGGTTTTTTCCTGATCTTTGCCAATGAAACCACTCCTTGTCATTTCGTTTTGTTCCTTTTGAAATGATACAGGGTGTGAAGGGATTTTGCAAGTATCTTTATTTCTTCCGTTTTATCCAAGATTCTCCGGTTATGTTGTACTCCTCAATTACTCTGTCAAACGGGAACTATCCTGCTTTCACAATATTCGCAGCAGTTCCAATTATCACCGCCTCATATGGACGCAATACATTTCCTTCTCTGTCATCCTCATAATTCCGAATCCAGACTTCCCCATCTTTCCACTCATCAAGCAATGGGCAGCTAACTTCCTCATCCGTAAAGTTTGCACATACCAGCATCTTTGTATACTCATCTGTTCTCGTATAGGTAAAAATCTTCTCATCTTCCGGCAGAAGAAGGTCAAATTTTCCATCCACAAATACTGGATTTTCTTTTCTTAAACGAATCAGCTTCTGATAATAGTAAAATACCGAATTTTCATCTTCCTGTGCCTCTTTGGCATTGATTCTGGTATAATTTGGATTCACGGCAAACCATGGTTCTCCTGTTGTGAAGCCTCCGTTCTTCTCTCCGCTCCACTGCATTGGAGTGCGGGCATTATCACGGCTTCTTGCGTAAATAGAATGCATGATTTCTTCTGGCTGATATCCTTTTTCCAGACGCTCTTTGTACATATTCAATGTCTCAATATCTTCATATTCCTCAATGCTGTCAAACTGCACATTCGTCATTCCCAGCTCTTCTCCCTGGTAAATGTAAGGAGTTCCCTGCATTCCATGAAGCATTGTCGCCAGCATTGTTGCCGACTCTTTTCTGTATTTTCCGTCATTTCCCCAACGCGACACAATTCTAGGAAGATCATGGTTATTCATGAACAGACTGTTCCATCCTGTCTGATATAAAGTATTCTGCCACTTTGCAAGGCATTTTTTCAGCTTAACCAGATTCAATGGAATCGTATCCCATTTTTCTTTTCCTTCTTCCTGATCAAGCATAATGTGCTCAAACTGAAAAACCATAGAAAATTCACTGCCATCTGGATTACTATATTTCTTTGCAATTTCCGGTGTTGCTCCCCAGGCTTCTCCAACAGTGATCATATCCCCCTTCTGAAATGTTTCTCTGCTTAGTTCACGCAGAAATTCATGCAGCTTTGGTCCATTATTTGTGATCTTAAGATCTGGCTCTTTTGCAATCTGATCGATTACATCCAGACGAAATCCGCCTGCTCCTTTTTCCATCCACCAGAGAATCATATCATAGAGTTCTCTTCTCACTTTCGGATTCTCCCAGTTCAGATCTGGCTGTTTCACTGAAAACTGATGAAAATAATACTGTCCCAGTTCTGGAACCCACTCCCATGCCGGTCCTCCGAACGCAGAATTCATATCATTTGGGTAAATACCTTCTTCTCCGTCACGCCACACATAATAATCATGATACGGATTGTCTTTGCTTTTCTTTGCCTCCAAAAACCATCTGTGTTCATCTGAAGTATGATTCAGCACAAGATCCATCATAATTCGGATTCCGCGTTTCTTTGCCTCCGCAAATAACTGTTCCATATCTTCCATTGTTCCGAACATCGGCTCAATATCCTGATAATCTGAAATATCGTATCCATTGTCATCCTGTGGCGAACGATACACCGGTGAGAGCCAGATTGCATCTATTCCAAGTTTTTTCAAATAATCCAATCTGCTGATAATTCCTGGAATATCACCGATTCCATCTCCATCCGAATCTTGAAAGCTTTTCGGATAAATCTGATATACAACTGCATTTCTCCACCATTTATTCTTATTTCCCATACTCATTCTCGATATCTCTCCGGCAGATTTTCTGATTCTACCGGGATATCCTCTCCTTTCTAACCATATACCTGGCTTATTTTTTTCTATATTTTAACGGAGAAACTCCATATGTTTTTTTGAAGCTTCTGATAAAATAGCTTACATTCTGATATCCACTCTGCATTGCAATCTCTGTAACAGGAGTATCCGTATCTTGTAACAGCTGTTTTGCATGCTCTAACCTTAAATGTGTTATATATTGCGAAAGGGTAATATGAAAATGTTCCTTAAAATATCGCGATATATATTTTTCCGAAAGATGAAACTGCTCACTAAATTCTTTTAATGATATCTTTTCCATAAAATTCTGCTGTATATATGAAATCATTTCTTTTTCTATCGTATTTCTCCCGCTTTTATCATTTTCGATTACAAAGCCCTTCTCCCACATTTCAAGAATAAATTGTAAAAGAATTATTTTTGTTTTTATCTGAGCAGTTATTGGGGACTCAGTTTTCTTGTTTTTTGCCATATATATTTCAACCAATTGCTCACATAATTCTTTTGCTGTATCTTTTACTCTTGGATTTATCATCAGATGACCATTTTTTAACGGCTCCAGTAATTTATCATCCAACATGTCATTTATGCAAAAAGATATGTATTTTAACGGAAAAAGGAAAGTAAAATAATCCACTGTACCAGTCTGTGAACCCATAAAATGCAGATTACCCGGCGACACTACAAAAGCATCCCCGGGGGTTCCAATATAATTTTCTCCTGATATACTTACAGTCAAAAAACCACTTTTTACATATATAATTTCCAGTTCATCATGCCAATGAACCGGTATCTGAAATGATCGTCCTTCATTTTTTATATGATATGTACTAAACGGATCATCCTTTGTACCATGTGGTTTATTTTCCTTTAATTCAAAGTACATACTCTCTCCTATACTTCTACAAGACCTTTACTCTTCCATTTTCCACTCTTCCATCTAAGTACCATTCCCACTGCTCTCGCACATTCGTCACCTGCCATAGCAATATATGCTCCTACAGCCAGAAGTCCCATGTGTATTCCGAGAAAATAGGTTCCGCCAACTGCAAACAAATACATAAATATCGCACCTAATATAACCGGAAAAAATGCGTCTCCGCTCGTTTTTAACGCCTGCCCATATACAAGGTTTGTTACCCTTCCAAGTTCAAGAAATATATCTACTATTAACAACTTTACCACAAGATTTATCATCTGTGTATCATCCGTAAATATATGCACGATAAAATGTCCGGCAAATGCAAAGGTCACGGAAAAGCATGTCGCTGTGATGATACCATATATCGCAGCTTTTCTCGTCCCCCTGTTACATTCCTCAAACTCTTTTGCTCCAATTCTCCAGCCGGTCATAATTGCATTTGCCTGAGCAAGGGCAGCTCCCACACAATACGAGAAATTTGCAATCTGTATCGCATATGAACGCGCTGTAACATTCATTCCATCCACATCCATCTGATTCATAAAACGCACTATAAATGTCATTGCGATGTTGTAAAGTGCTGTTTCAAGCGCAGAAGGAAAACCAATCTTAACAATCTGTGCAAATATCTTTCTTGATGTAATCCGCTCAGGACTCTGCTTTGCTTTTATAAGTACAGCCCCCATGCCGGCTACAATAATAAGATTTACAACTCTCGAAATAACCGTGGCAACAGCAACTCCCATCACACCCCAGTTGAATGCAAATAAAAATACTGAATTAAGTATTATATTGAGAACATTTCCAACAACAGTTCCTATCAAAGAATGTTTTGTATATCCAAACACTCTCAAATAACTGGAGAAAATAGGAATCAGTGCATTTAAAAAACATGTGCCGCCAACAATTCTAAGATATATTTCAGCCGGCTCAAGCAAAGCCGGAGCAATACTTACGATTCTAAGTATCCCACCAGAAAAAGTAGCAAGAACGACAGACATTACGATACCTATCAATGCGTTGAATATAAGTCCAAGTTGCCTTGCCTGATATGCTATCCCCGGTCTTCCGGCTCCGATATTTTGTGACATAACGGCTATCATACCCGATGATATTACTCCAAACATAATAATAAAAACACCTATATATGTATTTGCTGTTCCCACTGCTCCTACAGCCTGATCACTTACAGATGATAGCATAAGCGTATCAACCATACCTGAAAGCATATAAAATAAAGTTTCTAAACATATTGGCACAGATAGCTGTGTTAATGTTTTTCTTTCAGTTTCCATAGGTTTCTCCTCACATACAATTCAAGAATACTATATCAATAATACGATATATTTCTATGTAATTCTTGTATAATATCATGTGAAAATTGCACTATTTCTACTTTATCTTAAAGAGCACTGGGTGCGAGCTAAATTGATTACTCATGCTTACAAGGATTTGCAAATCAGGATAACTTTTTCCGTTTTCCCAATTTGAAACAGTTTGCCTGGTAACATGAAATAATTTACCAAACTCCTCTTGTGTTAATTGATTTTCTTTCCGAATGTTCAATATTTGATTTCCTATATTCATAATATTACGACCTCCTTTCAATAATATTATCCGAAAAATAATGTTCAAAATAAAGCAATCATCACATTACATTGCATATATAGTTACGCAAAGATTCTTTAACATGTGCTTTTCTCTATAAATTACAATTCATTTTACCCATTTTAACATAAAACTCAACCAAGTTAGAACTTCCATTTACAATCATTCTATTTCCCTTGAAGTTCTTTTTCACTCCTAAATGTATATTTCATGCCAGGCTTCTATTAATCACAGCTACAATCTCATCAACTGATTCACCTGTCCAGTAACATATCTTTGCAACATTAATATCTTTTTTCCTGACCTGAATTCCTTTCAGTTTTGTGTCATTGTTCTTCATAACTTCAACTCTTTTCACCTCATATTCTTCTTCAAGTCTTTTCTGCACTTCATCAATCACATCATTCATTTTGTCATCCATAACAACCTCGTATTATATAGTAGTAGTTTTTAGAGACCATCTCCAAGGTCTTAATAACTGTTAAATCATAGTCTCTTCTTTACCTCTTCTGTAGGTTCGACTATGATATATAAGATACTGTGGATTGGTTGTAATCACCTACCACCCGATGGTTTTAAGGAGGCTCCAACCATAGTCTCTTTGTTCATTTGTTAATCAGTTAGATACCGCATGACGGTTTATTTAGAACGAGGTTACAATCGCAAGGAGCACCTGTGGTTCTAAAACAGTATCAAATACATTCATAAGGAGATTTTTATGATTTACGTTGGAATTGATGTCGCTAAGGATAAGCATGATTGCTTTATCACCAACTCTGATGGAGAAGTGTTATTTAAAGCTTTTACCATCACCAATAACCTAGATGGTTTCAATGATCTTTATCAAAAGATTGAAACCGTTATGAAAGATATAACTAAAGTAAAAGTAGGGCTGGAAGCCACAGGACACTACAGTTACAATCTTTTAGGATATCTCATTGATAAAGGTTTGCCCACCTATGTTATCAATCCGTTACATACAAATCTGTACAGAAAAAGTCTAAGCCTTAGACAGACGAAAACGGATAAAGTAGATGCCCGCACGATTGCTTCCATGCTCATGTCTGATGTGAACTTAAAGTCCTACTCAGACATATCTTACCACAATGAAGAACTAAAGTCATTAACTCGTTATCGTTTTGATAAAGTAAAAGAACGTGCCAAGCTAAAGTCTTCCGTTTCAAGACTGATCTGTATCTTATTTCCTGAATTAGAAAAACTTGTTCCAACACTTCATATGGCATCTGTTTATGCATTGCTTTCCGAATTTCCCGGTGCTAAACAAGTTGCTAACGCTCATCTTACCAGACTTACAAATCTTCTTTCCGAATCTTCCAAAGGTCGATATGGTAAAGATACTGCTATTACTTTCAGAGATTCTGCAAGAGCTTCTATCGGCTCAAATATGCCAGCCAAATCTCTTGAATTGAAGCACACCATCAAACTTATTCAGGAACTTGATTCAGAGATTGATGAAATCGAAAATGAGATTAAAATCATCATGGATGAAATCAACTCTCCAATTCTTAGCATTCCTGGAATCAACTATCGCATGGGATCTATGATTATTGCCGAGATCGGTGATTTCAATCGTTTTGATTCTCCTGATAAAATCTTAGCTTATGCCGGTTTTTCGCCATCTACATATCAATCTGGACATCTGTATGGTGCTTACGCACATATGGAAAAACGTGGTTCCAGATACCTTCGATATGCTCTGTACAATGCAGCTAAGTATGTCTGCCACTGGGATCCAACATTTACAGCTTATCTTGCTAAAAAACGAGCAGAAGGCAAGCATTACAATGTTGCCATATCACATGCTGTAAAAAAGCTGATTCGAGTAATTTATCATCTGGAAAAAACAAATCAGCAATACATCAAAGCCTCTTAAGTCTTTCTAATTCAATACTGTTTTTTTTGAGCACCTATAACGATGCTTTTTTTGTCATGCAGTTTTCAAGGTTCAAAGAACTCTAACTGAGTTCAAAATATATCTAAAAATACATTTCTGTACTTTATTCAAAAAATATCATTTTAGGGCTTGACTTTTAATAGTTAGTCTTCTTATCAGTCTTTGAGGAATCTTTGGATGTATCTTTTGCGTTTTCCGAGTCATCTGTTTCTTCCGGCTCCTCTGTTTCTTCCGGCTCCTGCGTATCCTCCGTATCATCGTCCAGGTCATAGATATCTATATTCATTGTCTTTTTCCTTTTATCATAACTCAGCGAGAGCGTATATCCATCTTTATTCTCTGCATCATATGAATCTTCCGTCCCATAATAATCCACATTAAATCCGTTTTCCTTACATGCATTTATATAATCTGCAAACTGTGATTTCGACGTATTAAAAACATCAATTTCAAAAGAATCTTCTGCATCCAATACAATTTCTCCGTATTTCGATTCCGGAACAGGCAACGATTTTACCAGCGTACTTGTCGGCCAATGATACTCTGTTTCTTTCGTCTTCATAGCATTACAACCACTAAGATTTCCCAAAATCATTATTCCACAACACATTACCATCATTAATCTTTTTTTCATTTCTCTTTGTCCTCCCTTTTTTGATCCTGCTTCATTTTTCTCAACACTGCTATATGATCCATATAGGTCTTTTCCACAGTGTTTTCCTCTGTCGGAACCGGTAACATTCCATTTTGTTGTACATATGAAATAAATTCCATCTGTCCGTTAAGCTGTCTGATCTGTTGCCTGAGCCCTCGGATTTTCTTTTCCAGATACTGTTTTTGTTGTTTCTCCGAAAGTGTCAGAAGATACTTGATTTCCTTCAGATCAAGCCCCATTGCCCGATACACCAGAATCTCCCAGAGACGTTCCAGTGCAGCATCATCATACAGTCGATAATTGTCTTTCGACCGCTGGGCAGGCAATAGTCCTTCATCATCATAAAACTGCAAAGTTCTCCTGCTCACTCCTGCCAGCCGGCTCACTTCGTTTACTTTTTTCATTACGGCCTTTACCTTTCCCCGTACTTTTCAGCATAAACTATCACGCATACGTGACCGCAATACTGATTTCCAGAAATGCCATTTCTTGGTTGCATAAAGACCTTTGAAAATTTTGCGAGGTAATATTTCCAGAAATAAAAAAGCTCTGGAAAACATCTGTTTCCCAGAACTTTTTATCCTTTATTATTCATTTTTCTTACAAACCTGCCGGATCAGCTGAATCAGTGCCACCACTGCCAATGCTATATGCCCGTAATCATCACAAGAAAACCCGTCTTTCTTCTTAAAAGCCCAGATTTTCATCCACCAGAATAATCTGAAACCGTCCTTTGACCCTGCT
>OLWI01000630.1_pt1 | contig 11168 bp, 6 predicted proteins | sample 1673731 | NCBI WGS metagenome assembly OLWI01 (sample SAMEA103958125, study PRJEB25191) | human gut metagenome
AAAAGGATTCGTCGCGAAACGAGGAAATCGACCGTTTGCGCCATTCTGCGACTATGGCGCTTTTTGAGAGAAGGGATGTCATTATCGTGGCATCTGTCTCCTGCATCTACGGTCTCGGCGATCCGGAAGACTACAGCACGATGGGATTGTCGCTCCGTCCGGGTGAAGAAATAGAGCGCGATAAGATTATCGAAAAATTAGTGAATATGCAGTATATGCGCAATGATATGAATTTTACGCGCGATACGTTCAGGGTGAGAGGGGATACGATTGATGTATTTCCCGCATCTGAAAACAATATAGCTGTCCGTATTGAGATGTTCGGTGATGAAATCGATTCGTTAACCGAATTTGACGTACTGACAGGCGAAACAGTGGCAGAGAGAAACCATATAGGCATATTCCCTGCGTCGCACTATGTAACAAGCTCGGACAAGCTCAGGAAGGCAATTACTTCCATTGAAGCTGAGCTGGATCAAAGGCTGAAGGAATTAAGATCGCAGGATAAGCTCTTGGAAGCACAGCGCCTCGAGCAGAGGACAAATTATGACTTGGAAATGATGCAGGAAGTCGGCTATTGTTCCGGAATAGAAAATTACTCCAGGCATATGTCCAACAGGAAACCCGGGGAACCGCCATTTACGCTGCTTGATTATTTTCCGAAAGATTTTCTGATTATGATTGATGAATCCCACGTAACCGTGCCTCAGCTGCGCGCTATGTATAATGGCGACCAGTCACGCAAAAAGACCTTGGTGGACTATGGCTTCCGCCTTCCAAGTGCACTGGATAACCGACCGCTTACTTTTGATGAATTCACAGAAAGAATCAATCAGATTATTTATGTATCGGCAACACCCGGTCCTTATGAAATGGGGGTTCAGACAAATCTGGCGGAGCAGATCATAAGGCCGACCGGACTTTTGGATCCGAGCATCGAAGTGCGGCCTATAGAGGGACAGATAGATGACCTCCTTGGGGAAATACACAAGAGGGAAGAAGTCCACGAAAGAGTCCTGATCACTACATTGACTAAAAAGATGGCAGAGGACCTGACGGATTTTCTGACAGAAGCAGGCGTAAAAGTCAGGTACCTCCATTCTGATGTCGCCACAATTGAAAGAGCCGAGATCATCAGAAATCTTCGTGCCGGTGTGTTTGATGTGCTTGTCGGCATCAATCTTCTCCGCGAGGGCCTTGATATGCCTGAAGTATCGCTCGTTGCCATTTTGGATGCTGACAAGGAAGGATTCCTTCGTTCAGAGACCTCAATGATCCAGGTCATCGGACGCGCTGCCCGAAACGAACACGGGCATGTCATCATGTATGCAGACAGAATTACCAAGTCGATGAAGTATGCCATCGATGAAACCAACAGGAGAAGGCAGATACAGGATGCGTATAATAAGGAGCATCATATTACGCCGCATACGGTACAGAAAAGGGTCAAGGACCTGATAGATTTGACGAAAGTCGAAGAAAAGCCGTCTGATTATGGCAGCGAAAGTACTAAGACAGAAAAGACGACAGATGAAGAGTTATATGCCCAGATGAAGGAAACTGAGAAAAACATGAAAAAAGCTGCCAAGTCACTGGAGTTCGAAGAGGCAGCCATGCTTCGTGACCGTTTAAGCAAGCTTCGTCAGGAATGGACGAATAGATATGGTTCAAGGGCAGATGCCGCATTGAAAAGGCAGGAATCAGCCAAGAAACGTATCAACAGGCCTATGAAAAAGAGAATCTAGCCTGATGACAGTTTGATACACATCTGCGGCTTGGCGCACTGGAAAATCTTGTCATGTTATGAGGAGAATGTATGGAAAAAGGAATTGTTATACAAGGGGCACGTCAGAATAACCTGAAGAATATCAATCTGACACTCCCCAGAAACCAATTGATTGTATTTACCGGACTTTCCGGATCCGGGAAGTCTTCACTCGCTTTTGATACGATTTATGCAGAAGGACAGAGAAGATATATGGAATCGTTATCTTCCTATGCAAGACAGTTCTTAGGGCAGATGGAAAAACCACAGGTTGAAAGTATTGAAGGATTGCCACCGGCTATTTCAATTGATCAGAAATCAACAAACAAGAATCCACGTTCAACAGTTGGAACAGTAACAGAAATATACGATTATATGAGATTGCTTTATGCAAGAGCAGGTATTCCACATTGTCCAAAATGCGGACGTGAAATAAAGAAACAGACAGTTGATGAAATGGTAGATCGTATTCTTATGCTGGAAGAACGTACTAAGTTTCAGATATTGGCACCTGTTGTAAGAGGAAAGAAAGGACGTCACGAAAAAGTATTTGAAAGTGCTAAGAAAAGTGGCTATTTGCGAGTAAGAGTTGATGGCAATATGTATGAACTAACTGAAGAGATTAAGTTAGAAAAAAACATAAAGCACAGTATCGAAATTATTATAGACCGACTTAGCATTCGTGAAGGAATTGAAAAGCGTCTTACAGATTCTGTTGAAAATGCTTTAAAGCTTGGCAACGGACTAATGATAGTAGATGTTATTGGTGGGGAAGAGATGACTTTTAGTCAGAATTTTGCCTGCCCTGACTGTGGAATAAGTATTGACGAAGTACAGCCTAGAAGTTTTTCTTTTAATAATCCTTTTGGGGCTTGTCCTGACTGTTATGGTTTGGGATACAAGATGGAATTTGACGAAGACCTTATTATTCCTGATAAGAGTTTAAGCATTAATCAGGGAGCAATTGTAGTATTGGGGTGGCAGAGTGCAAATGACGGAAAGAGTTTTAGTAATGCAATACTTCAGGCATTGGCTTTAAAATACAATTTTTCTCTTGATACACCTTTTGAGGATTATCCAAAAGAGATACATGATATTTTGATTTATGGAACAAATGGTGAAAAAGTAGCCGTAAGATACAAGGGGCAAAGAGGTATTGGAGTTTATGATATTGCTTTTGAAGGATTAATTAAAAATGTAGAAAGACGATATCGTGAAACAAGCGCAGAGTCAACAAAGGCAGAATATGAAACATTTATGAGATTTACGCCATGTGCAACATGCCACGGACAGAGACTTAAAAAGGAATCGTTGGCTGTAACTATTGGAGATAAGAATATTTATGAAATGACAGAAATGTCTGTAAGAGATTTGCGCCAGTATTTGGATGAATTGCAATTGACTGAAACTCAGCTAAAGATAGGAAAAGAGATTTTGAAAGAAATTAAAGGACGTCTTCAATTCTTAGTTGACGTTGGACTTGATTATCTTAGTCTTTCAAGAGCTACGGGAACTTTGTCAGGTGGAGAGGCTCAGCGTATACGTTTGGCAACTCAGATAGGTTCAGGCTTGGTTGGTGTAGCTTATATAATGGATGAGCCAAGTATTGGATTGCATCAGAATGATAATGATAAGCTTCTTGCAACGTTGAAGCATTTAAGAGATTTGGGAAATACTTTGATTGTAGTTGAACATGATGAGGATACAATGCGTGCAGCAGATTATGTGGTTGACATAGGTCCGGGAGCAGGAGAACACGGTGGACAGGTTATTGCTACAGGAACTGCAGAGGATTTAATGAAAAATCCTAATTCAATTACAGGAAAATATTTAAGTGGAGAGATTAAAATACCTGTTCCAAAAACACGTAGAAAACCAAAAGGTTTCTTAAAAGTAGTTGGAGCCAAGGAAAATAACCTAAAGAACATTGATGTAAAGGTGCCAATTGGGGTACTTACATGTGTAACAGGTGTTTCAGGCTCAGGTAAAAGCTCACTTGTTAATGAAATATTATATAAGAGTCTTGCAAGAAAATTAAACAGGGCAAGAACAATTCCCGGAAAATGCAAGAAGATAGAGGGAATGGAGCAGCTTGATAAGGTAATAAATATTGATCAGTCACCAATAGGCAGAACTCCACGTTCAAACCCGGCAACATATACGGGAATGTTCGATATGATAAGGGACCTTTTTGCGGCAACAACCGATGCAAAAGAAAGAGGTTACAAGAAGGGAAGATTTAGTTTTAATGTAAAAGGCGGTCGTTGTGAAGCGTGTTCAGGTGACGGAATTTTAAAAGTTGAAATGCATTTTCTTCCTGATGTATATGTTCCATGTGAGGTTTGTGGCGGAAAGCGTTACAACAGGGAAACACTGGAAGTACACTACAAAGGCAAGACTATTTATGATGTTCTTGAAATGACAGTGGAAGAAGCATTGGATTTCTTTAAGAATGTGCCTAGAATTCTTAACAAGGTACAGACATTGTATGATGTAGGTCTTGGTTATTTAAAATTAGGACAGCCTTCAACAACATTGTCGGGTGGTGAAGCACAGAGAATTAAGCTTGCAACAGAATTAAGTAAGAGAAGCACAGGAAAAACAATATATGTATTGGATGAACCAACAACAGGTCTTCATTTTGCTGATGTGCATAAATTAGTAGAGATTCTTCACAGATTAACAGATGAAGGTAATACAGTAGTGGTTATTGAGCATAATCTGGACGTAATAAAAGTGGCAGATTATATAATTGATATGGGACCTGACGGTGGTGACCGTGGTGGAACAGTTGTAGTTGCAGGGACACCTGAGCAGGTTGCAGAACATCCAACAAGTTATACCGGCAAGTATGTTAAGCAGATGTTAGAGAGACAATAGTCATTTTTTATAAAAAAACGATTCATAAAAATGTTTAAATAAAAGGGCATTTATGCAATGTTTATAAAGATGAAAAAAGTGCTTGAACCCCCTTTAAAATAAGGGAAAATTGTGCTATATTGAACGTACAAACAAAAACGTATTAAATACCTAAAAAGACTTCTACAAAGAAGTTAACGACCCACTTGTTATTAGATGTCAACCTAATAACAACAGTATCTAAGTTTAGTGGTGAAAGGAGTTTTACCCAGTGATATCTGCTAACATGGCAATCAACGGAAGATTGTTTAAGTAGTAATTATTGGATGAGATGTTACAAAGAATTGGATAGGATAGGAATTATTCAAAACGAAAATTCAATGAAGAATAACATCTTATGGTTAAGGTAGATAGTGAAGTCGAAGCAGGACAAATAGTAAGGAATAGACTAGGTATGCAGATATTCGGAATGCGATCGAAACGAATAGTGTACAGAAGAAATTCCCGAGAAGATTCATTTAATAAAAAGTACCTGCGGTTGTTAACAAAATTGTAAAGTTAGGGTATTGAAATAGGGAGCATCTGTCATACGAGGAAGTAGGGCAGGTGCTCTTACTTCGTTATAAGTACTTGAAATGATATTACAATTTAGGAACGTGTGAAAGTATATTATGAGTCTGAAAGATGTATAAGTTTAAAAATATTTTGTATATAGAGAGCAGTCAGGTTATAAGTTATGGGAATTATAAAAGTTAGTACAGTGTACTTGTTTTAAATAGAAAAATAGGGTAGAATTAAAAATTAGCAGGTAATTAGATTTTATATAGCAATTACCTTTTACAGTAGTATGGTGCAGGCACCATTTTAGGAGGAAATACATTGAAGAAAGAATTAGTAATCGTTCTTGACTTTGGTGGTCAGTATAACCAGTTGGTTGCAAGACGTGTTCGTGAATGTAATGTATATTGTGAAATATATTCTTACAAAACAGACATTGAAAAAATCAAAGCAATGAACCCAAAGGGTATCATCTTAACAGGTGGACCAAATAGTTGTTATGAAGCCGATTCTCCAACATATTCAAAAGAATTATTTGAATTAGGCGTTCCAGTGTTAGGACTTTGCTACGGAGCACAGCTTATGATGCATGTGTTAGGCGGAAAAGTAGAACGTGCAGATGTACGTGAATATGGTAAGACAGAAGTATTAATAGACAAGACTCAGTCAAAGATTTTTGCAGATGTTTCACCAAAAACAGTTTGCTGGATGAGTCATTTTGATTATATATCACAGGTGGCACCGGGATTTGAAATCTCATCACACACAAAGGATTGCCCTTGTGCATCAGCAGAAAACGAAGAAAAGAAACTTTATGCAATACAGTTCCATCCAGAAGTACTTCACACACAGGAAGGAACAAAGATGTTATACAACTTCGTTCGTGGAGTTTGCCAGTGTTCAGGAGACTGGAGAATGGATTCATTTGTAGAAGAATCAATTAAGGCAATCCGTGAAAAAGTTGGCGATGGTAAGGTTTTATGTGCATTGTCAGGTGGTGTAGATTCATCAGTTGCAGCAGTAATGCTTTCAAAAGCCATTGGAAAACAGCTTACTTGTGTATTCGTAGATCACGGACTTCTTCGTAAAAATGAAGGAGATGAAGTTGAGGCAATCTTCGGACCAGAAGGACAGTTTGATCTGAATTTTATCCGCGTAAATGCGCAGGAAAGATATTATAACAAACTTGCAGGCGTTACAGAGCCAGAAGCAAAACGTAAGATTATCGGTGAAGAATTCATCCGTATCTTCGAAGAAGAAGCTAAGAAGATCGGTGCCGTAGACTTCCTCGCACAGGGAACCATTTACCCTGACGTTGTAGAAAGCGGACTCGGTGGAGAATCCGGAGTGATTAAATCTCACCACAATGTAGGTGGACTTCCGGAGCATGTAGATTTTAAAGATATCATTGAGCCTCTTCGTGATCTGTTCAAAGACGAAGTACGTAAGGCAGGATTGGAGCTTGGAATTCCGGAGAGACTGGTATTCCGTCAGCCATTCCCTGGACCTGGACTTGGAATCCGTATTATCGGTGAAGTAACAGAAGAAAAAGTTAAGATCGTTCAGGATGCAGATGCCATCTATAGAGAAGAGATTGCTAACGCAGGTCTTGATAAGAACATCAACCAGTATTTCGCAGCACTGACAAATATGAGAAGTGTCGGCGTTATGGGTGATGAGAGAACATACGACTATGCGGTAGCTTTAAGAGCGGTGACAACTGTAGACTTCATGACAGCCGAGGCTGCTGAGATCCCTTATGATGTACTGAATAAGGTGATGAGCAGAATTATTAATGAGGTTAAGGGAGTTAACAGAGTATTTTATGATCTGACTAGTAAACCGCCTGGAACGATTGAGTTTGAATAAATCGAGTTGCTTAAAAAAGCCAGTGTTTATGCGGGTTTCAGCGATTTCGATTAGTCTTTTGATAACAAATTGATAACAGTCATAGCAAGTGCCATTATTCTTGTTATCCAGTGGTTTATGGGTAACGGAACAATTAACAGGTGGCTTGCAGACTAAAGTTCGGAGCTTGGCTCTGAACAAATTCCATATTATAAACTAAGCCCTTAGCTGTGGTTAATAACCATAGTTAAGGGCTTTTTTGTCGTTGCCAAAGCATCTGTAGGGAGCTGCCAGTGGCAGGTCCTGTAGGTGCTTATTTATCTTTCAAGTGGTCTTTGAATGCTTCCACGAGAGCGTCACTTAATTCCTGTGATGGAACTTTTGCCCAACGCTGTGTGGTGTCGAACTCTGGATAATGGTAACGCCAGTTATCGTATTCTTCTCTGTTGATTTCTTCGGAAGATAGCTTGTCTGCCTGTTCTTTCCAAGCATACAGCATTTTGAGGAGTTCATATGCTTCTCTGCCTTTGTCCTTGTTGACCTTTAAGCATACCTCTCCGTCTGCTTCACTGACAGTAAGACCGTAAATATCTTCAAGGGTAAACAGAGTGTGCATAAGACCGATATAGCTGTCTATGTCAGGAACATCAAGAGCCTGTGGAGAAACATCAAGCACCTGTGCCAATGCATTTGTAAGGTCTGCTTTCGGTTTGCGTGTACCAGTTTCGTACTGTGCCAAACGCACATCAGCACTCTTTTCTGGAAAACCGATTGCTGTACCGAGATACTTTTGTGTCATACCACGCATTAGTCTGAAAAAATGTATTCTTTCGCTGATAGCCATAATGATACGCTCCTTTTATATTTAGTGAAATAAGTATAGCAGAAATGTTTAGTGGAAGTCAAGAAAAACCGAAACAAAAATGTTTAATATTTTCTTTGCAACCACTTGACAATAGCAAATATGTTTAGTAAAATAAATTACGAATTAAACAAATATGCTTAATGCGACAACTGAATGACCGTCCGAAAAGCCAAACCGCCAAGACCTCGTCGGAGCAAGTTCCGTATCGTTCGCTTGTGTGCAAGCACAAAAGCTCATTCGCTGCACTGCTCCTCCTCTTCCCCAAAAGTCTCCGACTTTTCGGGAACCCCTATACGAGCGAGCGCCTGATGTACTGCGGTGCATTGGGACAGCACAGCGCCTGCCGACAAGCAGGAGTGCCTGTTGGAACTTTAACACGGAGAAAGCGGCAAGCAAAAAATTATTTTAAGAAAGGAAGAAAAAGGATATGGAAAACAGATTTATCCGAGCCGAAGATGTGGCTCAGGAACTAAACGTATCAAAACCTTATGCATATAAACTCATCAGACAATTAAATGAGGAATTGAAAGCAAAGGGCTTTATTACGATTGCAGGGCGTGTAAATCGCCAGTATTTTTACGAAAGGCTCTACGGAGCAGGAAAGGGGGAAATGTAAATGCCGGTATTTAAGAATGAAGATAACGGTACTTGGTATGTGATGGCAAGGTATGTGAACTGGAAAGGGGAACGCAAGCAGAAATGCAAGCGTGGCTTTGCTACCAAACGAGAAGCACAGGAATGGGAAAGAATGTTCAAATTGCAGACTTCTTCAGACCTTGATATGAGTTTTGAAGCCTTTACGGAGCTTTATATCAATGATGTGAAGAACCGTTTGAAGGAAAACACGTGGCTTACCAAAGAGCATATCATACGCACAAAGATACTTCCGTATTTCGGGAAACTGAAAATCAGCGAGATTTCCACAAAGGAGATTATTACTTGGCAGAATGAAATGCTTGCCTATCGTGATGAGAAGAAAAAGCCTTATTCACAGACGTATCTGAAAACGCTGCACAATCAGTTGTCCGCCATTTTCAATCACGCTGTCCGCTACTATGAACTGCGTTCCAATCCTGCGGCAAAGGTGGGAAATATGGGACGTGAGGAACACAAGGAAATGCTGTTCTGGACAAAGGAAGAATACAAGAAATTCTCTTTTGAGATGATGGACAAGCCTGTTTCCTTTTATGCGTTTGAAATGCTTTACTGGTGCGGTATCCGAGAGGGCGAGCTGTTAGCTTTGACTCCGGCAGATTTCAACTTTGATAAGGAAACAGTCACAATCAATAAATCCTATCAGCGTTTGAAAGGGCAGGATGTGATTACTTCTCCGAAAACGAAAAAGAGCAACCGCACGATTAAAATGCCGAAGTTTCTGTGTGAGGAAATGAAAGAATATCTCGGTATGCTTTACGGATTGAAGAAGAAAGACCGTATCTTTACGGTGACGAAAAGCTATCTTCATCACGAGATGGACAGAGGGGCAAAGGCGGCAGGCGTGAAGCGTATCCGCATTCACGATCTCCGTCACAGCCACATTTCACTCTTGATTGATATGGGCTTTTCTGCGGTGGCGATTGCTGACCGAGTTGGTCACGAAAGTATTGATATTACTTATCAGTACGCACACCTCTTTCCGTCAAAGCAGATTGAGATGGCAGAAAAATTAGATGATTTAGGGAAAGGAGATTTTGAAAATGTCAGCTAAGAACAGAGATAACAAAAATCGTTGGAGGAATATCACAGTAGGGTTTCGAGTATCGCCCGAAGAAAACGAACTCATTAACAGAGCTGTAGCTCTATCAGGATTGCCAAAACAGGAGTATTGTTACCGCCGTTGCTTAAATCAGGATGTGGTGGTACAGGGCAATCCGAGAGTGTATAAGGCGTTGAAAACGGAATTTGCCACAGTCCTTGCGGAACTGAAAAGGATTGAAGCAGGAAAAGGTGTGGATGATGAACTGCTGAGTGTAATAGAACTGATTTCCATTATTCTCGGCGGTTTGAAAGGAGAGGATGCGAATGGAGAATAAAAAAGAAATGACTATTCCAAATGTATCTGCGGCAACAGATGCGGAACAGTCACTTTCCAAATGTACTGACAATAGTATAGTCAATCAGGATACGGATTTCAAGGGGTACGAGCAATCTTTTGAAGAAATGCAAAGGGAAATACTCAGACAGTTAGACCCTTCCTATCTGAAAACAGTATCAATGACAACGCTGTATGATACGGTGTTTGAGGTTCAGACACCACTTATCGACGGTCTGCTCCAAAGGGGAACTTACCTTTTCGTAGGTTCCCCGAAAGTGGGAAAGAGCTTTATGATGGCACAGCTTGCCTATCATATCAGCACAGGCACACCGCTTTGGGAGTATAAGGTGCGTAAGGCAACGGTGCTTTATTTTGCCCTTGAAGATGATTACCCACGTTTGCAGAAGCGATTGTTTCAGATGTTCGGTGCAAAGGAGACAGGCAATCTGTATTTCGCAACGGAATGTAAAACGGTCAATGGCGGACTGGAAGAACAGATAAGAGGGTTTATGAGGGAACACCCAGACACAGGCTTGATTATCATAGACACCTTAAAGCGTGTGCGTGAAGCAGGCGGAGCAGATTACAGCTACGCAAGTGATTATGATGTTGTGGCAAGGCTGAAAGCGTTGGCAGACAGTTACAAGGTTTCAATGCTTATTGTTCATCATACACGCAAACAAAAATCGGAAGATATATTCGATATGATTTCAGGCACGAATGGTCTGATGGGTGCGGCAGACGGTGCATTTGTTCTCAGTAAGGACAAGCGTACTTCCAACAATGCCACACTTGATGTTGCTGGCAGAGACCAGCAGGATATGAAAATCCATCTTGTAAGGGACAGCGAGCGATTGGTGTGGAACTTTGCAAAATCGGAAACGGAGATGTGGAAAGAACCGCCCGAACCTCTGCTTGAGAAGATAGCGGATACGCTCTTTTCGGAAAGTGACAGATGGGAAGGAACTGCTTCGGAACTTTGCGAAAGGCTTGCGGTGGATATAAAGCCGAATGTACTTTCTTTAAGGCTCAGTATCAACGCAAGCAGGCTGTTTCGTGATTACGGTATCCGTTATCAGAACAGCCGCACACACGACGGAAGAAAGGTTTCACTTTGGAAAGAAACCGAGCAGACGGCGTGACAAACGGTGTCAAAGGTGTCAATGTTTTTGAGAGCAGCACGCTGTGAAAAACATTGTCACCATCGTCACACTTTGACACCGGATAAAGTTTAGGGG
>OLWI01000640.1_pt1 | contig 11030 bp, 11 predicted proteins | sample 1673731 | NCBI WGS metagenome assembly OLWI01 (sample SAMEA103958125, study PRJEB25191) | human gut metagenome
GCGGGAAACGAAATAGGCGTCGGCGATCAGGCCGCCCTTGCGGTATTCGCTCCATGCCACCGGTTCCGGGGTGTCGAAGCCCATCCCGCGCAGGCGCAGGGCGTGCTCGTAGGCGCGGCAGGCCTTGTTCTTGCGGAAGAACGAATACATGAACCTGTTGAACACATTGGGGCGCTTATAGCGTTTGACGACAAGGCGTTCGCCCCCGATGTCGAAAGCCCGGATCTGGTTGCGCCCGTCGTGGAGCACCTCGCCCGAGACGTGGAAAACCTCCGGGAGCCGTTCGATAAAGGGTTGCACGTGCCGTATTGCGGGATTGACCGTTATTTTCATGATGGCGTCCGTTTACCAGGCAAAGTTACGGCAAACACTGTTCCCGTATAGTCCAGTTTGGGAATAATATTGGTGAAATAGATGGAAAAAGGCGTGCCGATCGTCGGTTTTGCCGGTCGTAGCCGGTATCATACCGGGTAATATCGGATTCCTTACTTAATTATTCAAGAGGTGGGGCAGAATTAGCGGCAGTCGTGACTGAGATCTGTTTTACCCCGGTCATTTGTTTTTCGGTTTTTACACGTTATTGCTATCGGAAGGTGCGTGGCGCCGCCGTTCGAATGATGGTTGCATTTTAGTTGTAAATCGGCGGCATGGTCTGGCATTTCACCTTGTCGCCGAAAAAGAAAAAATCCATGTAACCCAGGTTACAAGGATTTTACTATTTATCAGAATGAATTGACTGCGCTAACTATTGCATCGACAATATCTTCGTATAAGATTTTTGAAAGCTCTTTATGTTTCTTGTGGTTCTTTGCAACTCCATCATTCCATGACCTCATTCCTCCGAAAACAAAGGAAGAAAATGCCGCGAATAATAATTGGAGCGCGTCGATTGAATAGTTATTCTTTGGTAGTATATCTTGCAAATATGAATCCTTATATGGGTTCTTTTCATCTAATAGCCGTCTTGCGCTTTCAAATAACTTACCCCAATATTCCAAATTTTCTTCAAGAGCGAAACTTTCAATTCGAGTCAAAGAATTCTTAAGTCGGGTTTTAATTTCTAATAAGTCATATTGTTTGTCGATCGTCGGACGATCCTTAGATATGCACTTGTATTTTACCTGCCATATTTTATTGTCGGGTGCATTTTGATTTATACTACTCCATTCGGCATTCCAAAAGTCTGAATGATCTTCGAAAACAGTTTCTATTAACCAAATCCCTCCACCTCCGACAAAACCTGCCGTCATATAATCGTCCGGCCTTTGCGACTTGAAGTGCAGCCTGAGTTTCAAGCATCCTTTTTCGTTAAGATATTTAAACCATCCGGTTGGACTATCAGCTATCAGCATCTCGACTTTCTTGGAAAACAGGCCTTTTTTCTTTTGATATATAAAGTCGACAGATTTACAATATTGGAAAATACAATTCGAATCGAAATCGTATAGCAAGTTACCCACTTGCAAATAATCGTTGCCGTATCCGATAATGGCAATTACCTGTGCAATAATGTCATTCATGCTCTTGAATGGTTATTCTGTCAAATATACTATTTTATCCATGGATATCCAAAAGTTACCCCCCCCCTGCGCAAATTTATGTAACTCTTTGTATTAAGTGGTATTATTCGGCTAATGCCTCCAAAAGTCCAAGCGTCTAATCAGTATGTTCTGCCTGTTATTTCTTCACCGATCGGCACGAAAAAAGCGGCTGCCTTGTTTTGGCAACCGCTTGATTTTCAGAGCTGTTGACGAGGATTGAACTCGTGACCTCTTCCTTACCAAGGAAGTGCTCTACCACTGAGCTACAACAGCAACATTTCCCGTTCGAGTGGTGCAAAAGTACATAAGAAAAATGAAAAGACCAAAAAATTGTGAAAAATTCACAATTATTTTCTACCTTTACTTTTGAATTATAACCCATGCTCATGAAACGTATACTAATAGTAGGTGCCGGAGGCCAGATTGGTTCCGAGCTGACAGTCTATCTGCGCAAAATTTACGGTGACCACAATGTCGTGGCGACAGACATGCGCGAATGCAAGGCCCTCGGCGAGGCCGGCCCTTTCGAAGTGCTCAATGCGCTCGATGCGACGGCAATGGCTTCGGTCGTGGCGCGTTACCATATTGATACGATCTTCAACCTGGTCGCTTTGCTCTCGGCTGTGGGCGAACGTAACCCGCAGATGGCCTGGAACGTCAATATGGGGGCGCTCAACAACTCGCTCGAGGTGGCGCGCCAGCACCATTGCGCCCTCTTCACGCCCAGCTCGATCGGTGCCTTCGGCCCCTCGTCCCCCAAGGACAAGACTCCGCAGGATACGATCATGCAGCCGACGACCATCTACGGTATCTGCAAGGTCACGGGCGAAATGCTGGGCAACTACTACCACCATAAATACGGTGTGGACACCCGTTCGGTGCGCTTCCCGGGCATTATCTCCAACGTCACGCTGCCGGGCGGCGGTACGACCGACTACGCGGTGGAGATCTACTACGAAGCGATCCGTTCGGGCCGCTTCACCTGCCCCGTGCCGGGCGATGTCTATATGGACATGATGTACATGCCCGATGCGCTGCGTGCCTGCGTGGAGCTGATGGAGGCCGATCCGACGAAGCTCGTACACCGCAACAGTTTCAACATCGCGTCGATGAGCTTCACGCCGGAGATCATCTATGCCGAGATCAAGAAGCGTCTGCCCGACTTCACGATGGATTACGACGTCGATCCGGTGAAGAAAGCCATTGCCGAAAGCTGGCCCAATTCGCTCGACGATACCTGCGCCCGTGAGGAGTGGGGTTGGAAGCCCGAGTGGGATCTGTCGAGCATGACGGACGATATGCTGGAGGTGATCCGCAAGAAGAATCTGAAATAGTGTCCCGGAATCCGTTGCGGGAGCTGTGCGGCGATCCGGTCGGAGAATCGGGCGGAGTTGTGTCGGCGGACTCCCGCGAGGCACGGACCGGTTCCACGACGATCGTCGATACTTCCGAGAGTTGGGACGGCACGACATTGCCGTCTTATCCTGCGGGAACGCCCCGTATTACGATTCTTCGGATTACGATCGCTCCCGGTGAACGGCTGGCGATGCACCGTCATCCCGTAATCAATGCCGGTGTCGTGCTGCAAGGCGAACTTACCGTTGTTGCGGAAAACGGTCTGTCGAAGACTTTTTCGGCGGGCAGCGGTATCGTCGAACTGGTGAATACGTTCCACTATGGTGAAAACCGGGGGACGGTGCCGGTCGATCTGGCGATGTTCTATGCCGGAGGCGCGGACCTGCCGCTTTCCGTGAAACGATAAGAAACGGCCCTGAAGTTTTCTTCAGGGCCGTTTTATGTCTGTTTCGGAACACCGGGGCGAGGTCCCGATACGGACTTTCGGTAATGAAATAAAAAGACAGACGGGTTAAAAATCGTAGCCGACGGAGAGGGACCAACTGCGGTTGCGGAATTTGGAGGTGTCGTCTTCCTGGGCGATGTTGAGGAAACCGCCGCCGTAAGAGGCGCCGATATAGACGGAGTGGATGCTTAATCCGATGCCTATCCGCCCGCCGAAGTCTCCGCGTTGAAACATTTTATTTTTGCCGAACAAATTCTGTTGGATTTCAAGTCCCAAGTCGTCAAAGGACTGTTTGCCGTCCACACCCAGCGATCCGTAGAATCCGGCGAAAGGAATGACAGCGACTTTCGGGGCGAGCCGGATGTGGTAGTTGAGCATGACGGGAAGTTCCAGGTACATTGCGTTCAGGGAGAGCTCAATGTCCGAGCCGCCGTCGGTAGCTTGGACTTTTCCTCCCTTGTTGTGCAGCATCAGGCCGAACTGGAAATAGAAGGGCTTGTCGTTCAGCAGTCGGATCTGGTCCGTCAGGCCGATGTTGAATGAGGTCCGTAATTCCGACAGGTATTTCTCTCCGGAACCGGTATCCAGGATGCTGATTTTGCTCATATCCATACCGACCCGAAGGCCGAAAATATTCTTTTTGGGCGTTTGTGCCCATGCGGTGGAGATCGCTGCCGTTATCGCCAGCAAACAGAGGAAAAGTTTTTTCATACGATCGAAGTTAGGGTTAGTTTTCTATACCGAAGATAAGAAAATATCGGTGATAAAAAAAGGTTTTTCGTTGATAAAATAAGTTTTTGGCGTCGGATTTGCCGTTTCTTATAACCGACTTCGAAGGGAGAAATAATGTTATTCGAATAACAGTTTGTCTGTAAAAATCGTTATCTTTGCACGGTTCGACAGATTGCGCTGCGGCAGTTCGGAATTCGGATCCGCCTCGTTGCGACTTTTCGTGCGTCCGGTGGGTGCGATCCGGCAGACAACCGAGGTTGCAGGTAGATGCCGCACCTGTGAAACGACCGTTGAAAACGAAATTGTTTTTTATAAAATTCAAAAATTTACAACTATGCAGATTGTAGAGATCCATGCAAGAGAAATCCTCGATTCGAGAGGTAACCCGACCATCGAGGTCGAAGTAAGAACCGTATCGGGTGCATTCGGCCGTGCAGCCGTGCCGAGCGGTGCTTCGACGGGAGAGCACGAAGCCCTTGAACTGCGTGACGGCGACAAGAGCCGTTATTCGGGCAAAGGCGTCGAGAAGGCGGTGGAGAACGTGAATAACATCATCGCTCCGGCGATCGTCGGTATGAGCGTAACGGATCAGGTGGGCATCGACAAGACGATGATCGCGCTGGACGGTACGCCGACCAAATCGAAGCTGGGCGCCAACGCCATCCTGGGTGTTTCGCTGGCCGTAGCCCGCGCTGCCGCCGACTATTTCGGTCTGCCGCTCTACCGCTACATCGGCGGTGTGAATGCCAAGACGCTGCCCGTGCCGATGATGAACATCATCAACGGCGGTTCGCATTCGGACGCTCCGATCGCTTTCCAGGAGTTCATGATCCGTCCGGTGGGCGCTCCCTCGTTCCGCGAAGGTCTTCGCATGGGTGCCGAGGTGTTCCACAGCCTGAAGAAGGTGTTGCACAACCGGGGCCTCTCGACGGCCGTAGGCGACGAAGGAGGTTTCGCACCCGCGCTGAAGGGTACGGAGGATGCGATCGAGTCGATCCTCGAAGCGATCAAGGCTGCCGGTTACAAGCCGGGCCGCAAGAGCGAGGGCGGCGACGTGTCGATCGCTATGGACTGCGCCTCTTCGGAGTTTTATGCGGACGGTGTTTACGACTATACGAAGTTCGAGGGTGCGAACGGTGCAAAGCGCTCTTCGAAAGAGCAGGTCGAGTACCTCAAGAGCCTGGTTGCCAAATATCCGATCGATTCGATCGAGGACGGTATGTCCGAGAACGACTGGGAGGGTTGGCAGATGCTGACGGCCGAGCTGGGCGACAAGTGTCAGTTGGTCGGCGACGACCTGTTCGTAACCAACGTGGATTTCCTGCGCAAGGGTATCGAGATGGGATGCGCGAACTCGATCCTGATCAAGGTGAACCAGATCGGTACGCTGACCGAAACGCTCGACGCTATCGAGATGGCGCATCGTGCCGGATATACGTCGGTTACTTCGCACCGTTCGGGCGAAACCGAGGATTCGACGATCGCCGACATCGCCGTAGCGACCAATGCGGGTCAGATCAAGACCGGCTCGATGTCGCGTTCCGACCGTATGGCCAAGTATAACCAGTTGCTCCGGATCGAGGAAGAGCTCGGTGACGAGGCGATTTACGGCTATACCAAGGTTTACCGCAAGTAATCCCCGTTTAATGGAAGAATCCCCGCCGCAAGACCAATGCTTGCGGCGGGGGTTCTTTTGTTGTAGGCTGTCGTGGAGTGCGATATCGTAATGTCGTTTCCAGGGCCGTATTTGCCGGATGTTTTACTCTGTGTCCTCTGCCGTTTCGGAACCGGATGCAGCAGGCATTTTTTCCGGATCGATTCCGAAAGCCGATACGATGATCATTTTTTCATCGACATTGTTGGGGTTGGTGACGATGATGCCGTATTCACCGGCAGGGGCATCTCCGAAAGTCAGGTAATAGGAGTTTTCTCCGTATTTTTCTGCGGTAAAGGGCAGGTACTCCATATCGTTGGATGTGACGTTGAACGAACCTACGGCCGAGATGACTGCCGAGCGTTGTTTTCGGTTGTTCTTCATGGCGAATACCCGTACGATCGACATCGGGTCGGTTTTGTTGTCTACGGCGCGGACAATCAGATTGACCGGTTCGTCGGCTGCGAAGCGTACGTTGGCTTGACTACCTGCGACGAGAATTTTAGTTTTCGACTTATTGACGGCCAGACCTGCTATATACACTCCGGCTCCGGTGCGCATTTTGACATTGTGTTTTTCCAATTTTTCAGCCGTGCCGTCCGAATGAATCGCCAATACTTCGCCAATGAAATCGGGTTCGGGAATTTGGGCGGCGATACCGGATGCCAATACCAGGGCGAACAGCGTGAAAAGAATTTTTTTCATTGTTTAGGGATATTTGCTTGGGGTTTATATTTTGTTCGGAAACGTTCTTGGGGAAAAGTGGATGTATTCCCGGGCGAATGAGTTTCCGCTGCAAATATAAGTAATTCCCCCCCCCGCCAAAATTTACCGGGAAAAATTACGGATACGGTTGAAAAATGACGATACGGAAGCGATGTCCGTGCGGCGGGTGATTCGAATCGGTTGGGGAGCGCGGAGGCAGGACGAGTTGTTGCCGAACTATTTTTTCTTGTGTGGATTGAAAATACGGTATCCGATCGACAATCCGATCTTGTTGGGATACCACTCCGACGAACCGTTGAACGGATCGGGGTATTGGGGTTCGACCTGATGGCCGGGATCCATGTCTATCTTCCCGTCCATGGAATAGCCGTTGTAAAAGCTGCTCATCCACGACCAGCCGAGGTAGGCGTCGAGCACCCAGCGTTCGCGGAAGATATGTTCGTAGCCGACGCAGAGGCCGATCATGAATCCGTAGCCTTTGCTGTATCGGTTTTCGAATTTGAGCTTCCAGTTTTCGATGTAGGGTTTCGAGAGGTCGAAAGCCTGCATGCCGATATTGGCTCCGAGGTACCAGCCTCGGTTGTGCTCCTTGAAATAACGGCGGTATTCGCCCATGAAGATGGCGAAGAGCATGTGCTTTTCGTTGATCGACTTCCATGGCGAGATGACGATGTCGGTCTGCAAGGTCGATTTGGGCGAGATGGCGAACTCCACGGCGGGATTCACCACGCCCACCAGAGCATAGGGGACATTGAGCTTGACATATCCCTGCGGGGATGCCTGCTGCGAGCAGAACAGTGCGAACAGGCATGCCGGGATGCAGAGCCCGAAGCGGATGTTTTTCATAGGCGGATCGTTACAACGGACAAAGATATGAAAAAATCCGGCCAACATACTGTGCTGGCCGGATTTTAACTATGTGCTGGACGGATTTATACCGTCATGATCTCCTTCTCCTTTTTCTGGAGCGCCTCGTCGAGGGTCTTGGTGAATTTCTCCAGCAATTTCTGGGCCTGTGCTTCGCCGTCCTTCGACTCATCCTCGGGCATACCTTCTTTTTGGGCTTTCTTGAATGCCTCGACCGCGTCGCGGCGGGCATTGCGCAGGCTGATGCGGGCGGTTTCTGCCTCGTTGCGGATTTGTTTCACCAACTCCTTGCGGCGCTCCTCGGTCAGGGGCGGGATCGACAGGCGGATCTGCTCGCCGTTGTTCGAAGGCGTCAGCCCGATGTTCGAGTCGATGATGGCCTTTTCGATCGCACGCAGCATGTTCTTGTCCCACGGCTGGATCAGGATCGTCTTGGCGTCGGGTACGGTGACGCTGGCGGCGCCCGATACGGGCACCTGCGAGCCGAAATAATCGACCATTACGCCGTTCAGGGCATTGGGCGACGCTTTTCCCGCGCGCACGTTCAAAAGTTCCTCTTCGAGGTGGTCGATGGCCTTCTGCATACGGCCGGAGGCATCGTTGAGAATCGTCTTGGTATCCATATTATTCGAGTGTTTTTTCGATGGTTTTGATCATTTCGTCGAACTCTTCGGCGTCGTAGCCCACGGTTGCCAGCATGACTTTACCATCGGCGCCGATCAGGAAATTCCGCGGGATGTAATTCGAGGCATAACGGTCGTAAATGGCCTGCGAGGGGTCGAGGCCCATCGGGAACGTATAGCCCATCTTTTCGCGGAACGCCGCCACGTCTTCCCGCTTTTCGCCGCGCGATATGGGCAGGAATACGAAGTTGCGGCCGGCGAAACGGTCGATGATGTCCTTCTGCACGCGGGTCAGTTCCTGCCGGCAGGGCGGGCACCAGGTGGCCCAAAAGTTCAGTAACACGACTTTGCCTTTGAGTTCTGCGAGGGAGGTTTTTGTGCCGTCGAACATCTCCACGGTGAAGTCGGGGGCTTTGTCGCCCGCCTTGACCAGCGTGGTCGATTCGGTATCCGCCGCGGCTTTGCCGCCACGGCTGCCGCACGAGGGCAGTAACAGGATTGCGGCGATGATCACTGCGATCAGCGCCAGCATGATCCATAACTGCTTGTTGCTCTTTTTTGTTGCCATAGCCTTATTTTTTTACAAGTGTCCCGATCCTCTCCCCGGCAAGCACCTTGCCGAGGTTGCCCGGCGTGTCCATGTCGAAGACAATGATCTGCAGTCCGTTCTCGCGGCAGAGCGTGAATGCCGTGAGATCCATGACTTTCAGCCGGCGGTCGAGCACCTCTTCGAAGCTTATTTCGTCGAATTTGACGGCCGCAGGGTCTTTTTCGGGGTCGGCCGTGTATACGCCGTCCACGCGGGTGCCCTTCAGCATCACGTCGGCCTCGATCTCGATGCCGCGCAGCGCCGACGCCGAGTCGGTCGTGAAGTAGGGATTCGACGTGCCGCCCCCGACGATCACCACGTAGCCCGCTTCGAGGTATTCGATGGCACGGGCTTTGGAGTAGTATTCGCCGATGGGCTCCATGCGGATCGAGGTCAGGACTTTGGCCTTCACGCCGTTGTCCTCCAGGGCCGATTGCAGGGCCAGCGAGTTAATGATCGTGGCGAGCATGCCCATCTGGTCGCCTTTCACGCGGTCGAAGCCTTTCTTTGCGCCCGTGAGGCCGCGGAAAATGTTGCCTCCGCCGATGACGATGCCGATCTGGACGCCTGTGGCCGCAGCCGCCCTGATTTGTTCGGCGTAGGACTGGAGTACTTCGGGGGAGAGCCCGTATTTCTGCGAACCTTGCAGCGATTCGCCGCTCAGTTTCAGTAGTATTCGCTTGTATTTCATTGTACGATGGGGTTTACCGTAACGCGAAGATAAAAATTTTTATTGAAAAAAACGCAAGAATGACTATCTTTACAGAAAATAGGCGGTATGGCGGCTATGCCGGGAAAAAACGGCGCCATGTCCGGTCTGAGCTGTTTTACGGAACACAGGCTTCGCCTTGGCAATGTCCGAATAAATTTGGCATTGTGCTCGGCTTGTGCTATCTTTAACCTCGTTTCAGATAGGCTGCGGTTCGGACAAACTCAAACAAGTTTGGTTTGTCGCGCTCCTTGCGCTATCTTTGTGCTGCCATGACGTTGGATGAATACAAATTACTCCGAAAAATAAATTCTCCCCGCGACCTCAAGCAACTCTCGGCGGAGGAACTGCGTACCTACTGCGACGAGCTGCGCAGCTATATCATCGACGAGTGCTCGGTAAATCCCGGGCACCTGGCGTCGAGCCTCGGCTGCGTGGAACTCGCCGCCGCACTCCACTACGTTTTCGATACGCCCGCGGACAAGATCGTCTGGGACGTAGGGCACCAGACCTATGCCCACAAGATTATCACCGGGCGCCGCGAGGCGTTCAAGACCAAACGCCTGCTGGGCGGCATCAGCGGTTTCCCGCGCATGTCCGAGAGCCCCTACGACGCTTTCGGGGGCGGGCATGCCTCGGTGTCGATTTCGGCGGCGTTCGGCATGGCCAAGGCTGCCGAGATGCGGGGCGAGAGGCATCAGGTCGTGGCTGTCATCGGCGACGGTTCGATGACCGGCGGCCTCGCGTTCGAAGGGCTCAACAACGCCGGGGCCAGCAAACGCACCAATATCCTGGTGATTCTCAATGACAACAACATGGCCATCGACCAGGCCACCGGCGCATTGAAGAACTACCTGCTCAAAATCTCCACATCGGTGCATTACAACCGTTTCAAGCAGCAGTTGTGGGGCATCCTTTCGCATACGCCGCGCCTGCTGCGCCTCTGCCAGAAGGCGGGCAACGCCGTGAAACAGGGGGTGCTGAACAAGAGCAACCTCTTCGAGAGCTTCAATTTCCGCTATTTCGGCCCCGTCGACGGCCACAACCTCAAGGAGTTGGTGCGCACGCTTCAGGCATTGCGCGACATCGAAGGGCCCAAGTTGCTGCATGTCATGACCGTGAAGGGCAAGGGCTACCTGCCTGCCGAGCACGACCAGTCCACGTGGCATGCCCCCGGACGTTTCAATCCCGATACGGGCGAGCGGATCGCCTCGCCGGCGAATTCGATGAAATGGTCGGTTCCGCCCGAAGCGGTGATGCGCGCGATGATGTGGAGAATGATGTCCTTGGCCTCCGTGCCCGAGGGCAGCGTGCCGTCGACGGTGATGCGCATCGCGCGCGGCTTGCCTTGCAGGATGCACTGGCTGGCCAGTACCATTTCGACTTCGGAGGTTCCCACGCCGAAGGCGACGGCCCCCAGCGCGCCGTGCGTGGAGGTGTGGCTGTCGCCGCAGACGATCGTCATGCCCGGCTGCGTGAGCCCCAGTTCGGGGCCGATGATGTGCACGATGCCCTGGCGCGGGTTTCCCACGCCGAAATGTTCGATGCCGAATTTGGCGCAGTTGGCCTCCAGCGCCTCGACCTGGCGCCGCGATTCGGTCTCGGCGATCGGCAGGTGCTGGTCGACGGTCGGGATGTTGTGGTCGGCCGTGGCGGTGATTTGTGCCGGGCGTGCCACGCCGATGCCGCGCCGTTCCAGGCCTGCGAAAGCCACGGGCGACGTCACCTCGTGGATATACTGTCGGTCGATGTAGAGCACGCAGCGGCCGCCGTCCTCGACACGCACCG
>OLWI01000642.1_pt1 | contig 10976 bp, 6 predicted proteins | sample 1673731 | NCBI WGS metagenome assembly OLWI01 (sample SAMEA103958125, study PRJEB25191) | human gut metagenome
CCCTCCCCGTGGCCGTGCCGAGCGCTTTTGCACCTTTGGCAATCGGCTTGCCGACGGCCATGCCCGGCCGTTTGGCGAAAAATTCCATCCCGAAGCTGCCGGTCGGACTGCCGATGCCCTCATTTCCACCGATTTTCAGGCTGCCGGCAAAACTGTCGGCGAAATGTTTCATTTCCTCCAAAACGGCATAACCGAGGAAGCAGACGGCGACGACTTTGATGACCTCCGCCATCCACCAGAAGAACTTCATGATGATGCCGACGTCGGATCCGCCGATCATCTCGCTCAGTGAGTCAGCCGCAATTGAAGCGATGATGTAAATGATCAGCGACAGGAAAATGAAACTGAATATGGCGTTTAAGAATATCTTCCAGATTTCCTGCAGGTAGTTTGCCGTAATCTTAAAGGCAAAGGCGCCCAACGCCGCCGGCAGCAGAGCCACCGCGATCGACAGTTTCAGGATGCAGTCTACCAGCATAAACGGATAAATGAACAACAACATAAATCCGCCCAGATAGAACAGTATTGCCGTCAGCAGATAGCCCAGATGCGGAAAGACCAGCATTACTCGGTATTCCGAACTCCAGGACAGGCACCAGCTCAGCTCGCCCAACGCCAGAATGTCTCCGATCTGGTCCTGAATGGCTTTGATGGTGCACAGGATGCCCGTTCCCATCGACGGAGACAGGCCGCCTTTGTCGGTGCCGACAATGGTAATGTTATGGCTGCCGAGATCGCAGGTGTCGGAAATTTTGCCTGCCAGTTGCGCCACTTTCAGACCGGTGGAAAAGACCGGATCAACGCTTAAGGCCAGTATCTGACTTAGGCCGGAGTTCAGCAAAATGACGACCACCAGTACGCGGAATGCCTGATTAAGCAGGGTTTTGACGAATATGCGCGGTTCTCTGATCTCCATCGTCGAAACGAAGCGGATGGTTACAAACGAGAGCCAGATGGCAAACGCCACTACCACCACCGCGATAACGGCTTTGGCCAGATTGTCAAACGACTTTTTGGCCATTACGCTGGCCGTGTTGAACAAAATTTCAAACGGTTTGCAGAAAATGCAGCCCCATTCGCGGTAACTGTTGCGGACCTCTTCATAGGGCGCGCAGCTGGCGGAAGATTTCGCCGGCGTTTCGGCATTGTTGGCCGTGCCGACCGAAACCGCGGTAACGCCGGCGGCCGGATCTATCGGCGTGGAGCTGGAAGCGGCGAAAGTCGCGTCTTTGCATTTTGACAGACCGCTGGACGGAACCGGCGTTTTGCAGTTGCAGATTCCCTGAACCTGATCGCACATCGGGTTGACCAGCGCGTCGCCCGGTCCCCGCAGCTCAAAGTGCAGGTGAGGGCGTCCGCAGGCACCGCCGGTGCCGCCGACATATCCGATCAGGTCGCCTTTTTTGACTTTTGAACCTTCTCTTAAGCCGGGAACGGGTTTGTTGGTCAGGTGCCCGTAACGGGTCGTATAAGTGCCGTCACAGCCTTTATGCTCAATATATACGACGTTGCCGTACCCGCCGCCGCTGCTTTGGCAGACGCCGCGTGCCGGTTCGGAAACGCCGAAAGAGTATCTGGTGATGGTGCCGTCCATGGCCGCCGTTACCGCGGTGCCCATTCCTGCGGCATAGTCCATGCCGTTGTGGTTGCGTTTGCGGCTCCAGCCCTCTCCGCGGTGGCAGACGTCTTCCGGAATGCGGGCGACGTTGGTGACCGGCATCGTGTTCAGGCAGTTGCCGGCCGCCTTATTGGCGTCTTCAATGCATTTCGGACTGATGTCATAACGGGCTTTTCTGCCGTCCGGACATTCGGGAGTCACGTTGCCGCCGCTGTATTTAACGGTACAGGAGCTGGCCGCTTCGGCACCAAATGAGGTTAAAGCGGCAAATGCAAGCATCGCAGCAAATACGATTCCTTTTATGCCTTTTCTTTTATATGTCGCTGTCATCGTCATCGCTTCCACCTATTTCTTTTTGTTCCCGGTTCCGAAAGTTTTGTTTGCGGCGCCGCCGATCATGTCACCGTTGCGTTGTTCCTGCTGCTGTTCGGCATCGGAGCCTTCTGCCGCGTTTTTAAGGGCTTTGTTTGTTTTGTCGATGTTTTTTTCCACTTTGTCGGCAAATTTGTTGACCGTTTGCCCCGCTTTTTGCAGCTTGTTGGCTACCTTTTGCATTTTATTCATGCCTTTGCCCGCTTTTTCCATTGCCTTACCGGTTTTTTCCATGACCTTTCCCATGGTCTTCATGGCCTTGGCCGCCAGTCTTCCGGCGTTCAGTCCGGCAGAGGCTGCCGTTGAAGCCACGGTGCTGGTAGCCGCCGCCGTTTCCGTGATCGGAGCGGCTAAGCCTAAAGTGGCGGCGCTGCCGGCACGGGCTACACCCTGAACGGCTTGGTTACCGGCTTTGACGCTTTGATCCGCAGCTCCGAGACTCTGGTCGATGGCGTCTGCGGTTTGCTGCATGCCCTGTCCGGCCTGCTGCATGGCTTGTCCGGCCTGCTGCATGCCCTGTCCGGCGCCGCCGCTGCCGCCTGAACCGCTGCCTTTGCTTTGCGCTTCTCTGGCCTTTTTGTCTTTGTCGGCGTCAAGACCGGTCATCGCCTTCGCGCTTTCCATGGTGGACGGTTTTTTCTTGTTTTGTCCTTCGTCGTCAAATTTGCCTTTGCTTAAGTTGTCGACTTTGTTTTTGGTGTCGCCCATCTTGTCAAGCAGTCCCTTGTCTTCGTCTTTCTTGCCGCCGAACATTTTTCCGGCAATGAAGTCGACGCCTTTGCCGGCCTGATGCTTGGCGATTTTTCCGGCAAACTTGATCGGTCTTACCGCCTGCTGTTTGGCCATGTCCGTCATCTGGGTCAGCCCCATGTGCATCGGGTCGGATTTGGCGAGCTTGCTGCTGAAAAATTGATTGACATAGTCGCTCTTGGTTGAGCCGATCAGCTTCATGGCAAACAGGTAGGCAAACAGAAGCACGATCCAGCCGAAACTCCAGAAAGCCAGCTGTTCGTCAATGTATTCGTTGTCGCCGTCTTCGATCGCGGTCATCATTTTGGTGGTGCCGTCCATCTCCTTCGTCAAAACGGAGTCGATACTGGCGTTCATAGCTTCCTGCGACCCGGCGTCAAGCGCGTTGCTGACAAGCGCCAGCCCCGCCGCAACGGTCATCGCAAGGAAAATCAAAATGCCGGCCGAATTCAAAATAATGCTGAAACATGTGCCGAGTTTGCCTTTGGTAATGTTAAACGGCCACAGGCCGACCGTGATCGGCAGCGCGATGATGGCAAAGCCGAGCTTGAAGGAAATGTCGACCAGATAATAGGTAACCGACAGCGTCATCATAAAGCCCATGAACCAGATAAAGGCGCCGCTGAGCCAGATCCAGATGTTGGGGATTCGCGCGATTTCCCAGTCATAGGCGCCGGCATGGGTGGCGTGGCAGGTCAGCATATGTCCGATTTCAAGATGGGTGGACACGGTATAGTCGACGGCGGCGATATACTGCTGCAGCTGGTTGAGGAAATAAGCCGGAATCGGCCCGTCTTGGAACGCATAGGCGCTGTCAAGCTGAATCTTGCCGAAGATGTCCAACCCGCTGCCGGCGGAGGCGCTGGCCAGCATGGCAATGCCGAACTGGGCGCCAAAGTTCATAAACGGCACGATCGCGTAACTGATAAAGAAGTCGATCCCGGCATTGATTACCAGATAAGCGCCCAGTACTTTAAAGGCCATAATCAACAGTTCGTTGACCATTGCCGACGGCTCGAGGTTTTTGAGCGAAGACAGCTGCTGCAGGACATAAAAGGCAACCCAGAGCATGACGCCGACCCACAGGATCTTGCTGCCGGCCTCTTTGGCGACGTCGTACAGGTAAGTGCACGCGTTCATGAAGCTGCCGATCAGGGCCGTAACCACGTCGCAGGCATAGCAGCCCGATTTGTAAATGGCGTCCATTCTTTCTTTGTTGCATTCCCGGTTGGAAACGCCGAAAACTATGCCGGTAGCGAACTTGGCAATTTTAACGACCGCTTTGGAGGCAAATTTCGTGACTTGATAGACCGGGTTGTACGTAACCAGAAGATCTTTAATCCAACCGTTCGGCAAAGACGATTCGACCGAACTGAATATGTTCGTCAATCCTTCGTCGAGAAAATTCAGCCCGGCATTTAAGCCGTCGCCGACCAGACTTTTGGCATAAGTGCCGAGGCCGTGTCCCTGACCGGTAAGCGAATTGTTTAAAGCCCGTTTGAACTGCCGCACTTCGCGGTCGAAAGCGGTGGAACCTCCGGTCGAATTGTCCGGCTGCTGACGGAAAACCTGCGAATTTCCCGACGGCGTCTGAGATATTTGTCCGACGATGTCCGCTTCGGATATCTGATAAGTCGGCTCGGCGGAAGCGCTGCCGACGCTTATCATCAGCGCAAAGCAAACCGGCAGCAAGACCTTAAGATTTGCTTTCAGCTTGTTAAATATGTTAGTCTGCTTTGTCACTTTTTTACCCTTTCTCTAACTTTCGTCTTCGTCGTCTTCTCCGGCCAAAGAGCGTAATTTGGATCTTACACCTTTGTAACTCCCTTGCATTGCCCGGATCTTGGAAGAATGCGCGGCTCCGGCTTTCATCGCCGTACCGGCGATTTTCTTGCCGACGCCGATGCCGGCCCATGTCAGGACGGCCAGGCCCATTTTGGCGACTCTCTTCTGGAAGTTGGTGTTTCCGCCGCCGCCGACCAGTTCATCGGCAATCGTCTTGGCAATGTCCATTGCCCCGACCAGCAGGAACGCGACCAGCATTAACATCAGCAACGGTTTGCTGAAATCTGCCAGCGACGTTTCGTCGCCCTCGAAGAGTTCCCTGTTGTCGACCAAAATCTGCTGAACTGCCGCCAGCGCCATTAAAATGACAATGGCAATGCACATCATGAAAGCGGCGGAATTAAGTATGGTTTTAAATCCGGTTGCGGTCCAGCCCCTGGTCGGTTTGAAAGCATAGGCCATGATAAGAATCGGCATGATCAGAACCATCATGGCAAAACGGAAGATGCTGTCTACCAGATAAAAGACGAAACCGATCTTAATGAACGAAAACAGGAGAATCATGATCAATCCGCAGATCAGCGCCATAAAACCGGGTTGGGTAATGATGACCCAGCCGAGTTTAAAGCCGAAGTTCAACCGTTCGTTGACGGCGCAGACCATGCATTCCATCATCTGCTTTGGCGCTGTCGGGAAACCCTCCGGCGTTGCCGGATCCATGTTGGAAACCGTGCAGGCTACCTTGTAGTTTGCTTCCACTTCTCCGGTAAAAGGTATGAAAAGCATTCTGCCGTTCCATTGCATGTTGTCGCTGCCTCCGCCCGCCGAGTCGGAAAAATGCCTTAGCATTTCGCTGCCGAGTTCAAGAAATGCGTTGTAGATGGGGAAAATAACGGAGTTTAACACCCATATGACGCCGGTGCTTGAGGTGGCAAGCAGCCCGCAGACAAAGCAGAGGAAAAATTTCTTCATTACCTCTGTCCACACTTCGGCCGGAGATTCTTCGGTAAACGAACTGACGTGTTTCATGATTCTGAAAGAAAGCCAAACGGCAAAGGCTACCATCATCAACGCCATTGCACCCTGAGTCATGTGGCTGTACATGCCCATGGTGATATGGCTGGTGGTGTCGTAAATGGCGCCGACGACCGCGGCCTGCCAGCATTCCCGGTGCTTGACCTCCTGAGCCGCATTGTCCTCCAAGGTTTCGTCAACCGCCGAATTGTTGCCTTCAACTCCCGAACAGGCAAACAACAGTAACACTGCCGGAATAAGGATCAGCAATTTCCAAAATTTTGCTATGTTAATGTTTTTCACCATCGGTAGTCCCTTTCTCTCTTATTTCTGGTTTTTCAGAGCTTCCAACAGGCTTTCCGCTTTTTGCTTGTCTTCTTCGAGCTTTTTCATCTTTTTCTGCAATTCGTCGTTCGAACCGGTCGCATTTCCGGCGGCAGGTTTGCCGCCCAGATTCCGGAGCTGCTTCTCCAGTTCTTTTTTCTCAAGCTCAAGACCGCTGATGGCGCGCTGCAGTTCTTCGATCTGGGCTTGGGCCTTTTTCTCGGCCGCATTGTCTTTTTTATCGTCTTTCTTGCCGTTTTTGTTCGGGCTTTCAACCTTGCCCGGTTTTCCGGAGGAACCGCCTTTTTCGGCAGCCGTGTTTTGCGCCGCCGCGGCGATTTTCTCCTTCGAACTGTTGACGATCTGGTTTGCCTGTTCTTGGGCGTTGTTTTCCCTCGGACCGGCCGCGCTTGCACCGCCGTCGTTTGCCGGCTGTCCTTCGCCGCCCGTGCCTGCGTTCTGCCCGCTGCCCGCATTTTGACCGTTGCCCGATCCCGGGTTCTCTACGCCGGAATTTGCATTGGCTGCAGCCCCCGAGCTCATACCGGCAGCGGCGCCTGATCTGTTCCCGTTTTCATTGCTGCCGGCAGAACCGTTGCCGCGGCCTTGTCCCGTCTGCCCGCCGTTTTGATTGTTCGGCTGGGTGTTGTTGGCCGTGGCTCCGGCTGCTGCGGCTCCGCCTTCTCCTCCGGCTTGTCCGGCTGCCGCATTCTGCGTATTTGCGGCCTCTCCCGGAGTTCTCTGTCCGGAACCATTTTGAGGCGTAGTGTTGCCGCGGTTCTGTGCCGTCGCGTTTCCGCTGCCGTTTCCACCCTGTCCGTTGCCGCCGCTTCCGCCGCGCCTTTCAGTCCCAGACGTCTGCCGACCGCGGCCATGCCGTTGTACATTTTGCGTCCGACAACTTCTTTGCCTTGTCTTATCTTGTCGTTAACGCCGGAAGCTTCGCCAACGGATTTGGCCGTTTTGCCGACGGCTTTGCCGGTATTGACCGCCCCCCATTTGGCGGCGCCGGCGCCGAGAGAAGCTATGTGCGAACCGATGGTGCCGCCCTGTCCGCCGCTCATCTGCGAAGCAAGGCTGACGGCTTCGCCGCAGAGCTTAAAGCCGAAAATGCAGCACAAAATCAGGAACAACAGCCCCATCAGACCGATGCTCATAATGTCGACCAACGGCTTTACTTCGTTTGCATTGACCAACTCCATAATTTTATCATAACCGCCTTCGCCTCCGGTAACGGCCTGCAGTCCGAGCTCAATGTTGACGCTGACGACCAATCCCAGGAAAACGAACGTGAAAAACGTATTCATAAACATTTTCCAGCCGGTGCTTGTGTATTGGGAAGTCAGCTTGAACGGCCATGCCGCAATCAGGAACGGCATCAGTCCGCCGACCACGCCGAGTCTGACCACGGCGTCGATCAGATAGAAGCCGAAAGCCAGGCAGACCAGCCAGCTGAAGCACCAGATAATCAGGCCGCTGAACAGCATTGTCAGATCCGGGAGACCGAACCAGTGGCTGGCTTCGTTTTGGGCAACACACATCAGCGAACTGCCGATGGAAGTGGCGACCGCCAGTTCCTGCTGTACCGAACGGACGAAACAGTCAACCTTGGCAAACAGTCCGGCCGAATAGTATCCCTTGGCAATCGTTACGCCGTCGCCCAGCTGAGTGGCCGAGGCACAGGCCATAAAGGAGGAGGACGAATTGCTGTCTGCGCTGCGGAACAGGAAACTGCCGCCGAATTCCATCGCCGCGTTCAACAACGGCTCAAGAATCAGCCGGTACAGTTCCTGCACATGGGTCAGAACCAGATAGGCCAGAAGGATTTTAAAGCTCATGGTCAACAGGTCGGAAATATATTTCGGCCCGTCCTGCTTGGTAAAGGAACTGACCTGCTTGAGCGTGACAAACGCAACATAAAGGGCAAAGCCGATCAGAAGCAGATTCTTAAATCCTGCCGCCAGTGCGTTGTAAGAAGCAATGCTCATTGTCTGTGCGGTGTTGAACAAAATGACAAACAGCGGACACAGAATGCATTTCCTGCTCTGTTCAAGCTTGAGCGGCAGCGGAACGCATCCGTCCATCAGCCCGCCGATGGACTTCATGTCTTTGTCCATGTAAATCTTTTGGCCTTCCGGGGTTTCGTAAATGGCAACGGCATTAGCTGCCTGATCAAGCTGATCAAGTTTGTCGGGAATGGATTTCAGATTGCCGGTCAAGATATTGGAACCGTCGCCCTGAATGTCTTTGGCGGTAGCTACCGCCGCATCTATATTGGCTGCCGTTTCGGCATTTCTGTATTGCTCGAGGTCGGCAGAGATTTCATCCGAGGATCGGAATACATCCTGAGCAGCACCGCTGACAACATTCCATACGCCGGAAAAGAAGCCGTCAGATCCTTTGTACCGTGCAGCTGCCGCATTAGCCGCACCGGATACGTTGTTCAAACCGGATCCTTTTGCCGCCAAATCTTTGGCATCTTGGAAAGAAACAGCTTTAATGTTTTCTGATTCATAGCCGGCTATGGCTGCGGCCTGATCTACGGCCTCTTGCCCGCCCGCCCTTATCATTTGGGCGCCGACGGTGTCCCCGAGCAGGCCGTTCTGTGCGCTGCCCACGGTGCCGAGCCATTTCTGTGCATGAGCGGTATTCGGTAAAGATGCAAATAATCCCCATGCCAGGAGCCCAAAAATCAATTGTTGTTTTAATTTTCCAGTCATCGTCATTTCCTTTTCCCAAAGGGATTACCTAATACTTTTAACCCGATCAACAACACAATAATCACCAGCCCGAAAGCGTACCAGAAGGCGTTTTTGAAAGTAAATAATGACCAAAAATCAAAGTAATACATAGCGGCCAAAGCCAGCAGTATCCCCACGTTGATCAAGATTGCCTTCATATACACCACTCCTATTTTTAGCCAGTATAACACAAAAAAACGCAAAAAATTGTTACAGTTTTTTTATTTTTTCGCCTTTGTCGTTTTTTCAAAATTTCCCGTTCAGCAAAAAATTTTTACAGGCGCGAATCGTCTTGTCGTCCGCCGCCGGATTCGTCTTCCATGTTTTGATATCAATCATGTCCTTTGCGCCCGGCAGAAACGAATCGCCGATTTGCGGAAAAAAGATTCTCCAACGGTCGGGAAGCGAATCTTTCAGCATATCCGCAATCCGGTTGTGTGTGTTGATGATGCCGAACTCTGTCGTATCTGGAAAACGCGGAATTTTGACAACCTTATGCGAATCGCAGCTTTTTATCGACGGCCCGAGAAGCAGGGCGGCGATTTTGCTGTCGCACAGCCGTTCCCATAACCGGAATCCGCGATTCGGCGGATCAATCTGGACGATTCGTCCGGTTTTGATTTTTTTCTTCCATTGCGAATCGGCAGCCAGCAGCAGTCTGACCAGCAGTCCGCCGATTCCCGCGGTGATGAAGGAAACTTCTTTGACATATTCAAGGCTGTTGAGCAGCAATTCAAGCTGACGAACGTGTGCCCGCAGTTCTTTGCGGGTGGACGGATAATTAACGGCAATGGCGGAAAAACCTGCCGATTCTGCCATTTTAACCATTTGATTAAACTGGTTTTTGTTTCCCGCCAGTTCGTGCAGCAGGACAACCGCCTTCGTTTTCGGCGGTGTCAGCTGGAAGATTTCGGCACAGCGGGTCAGTGCCCTGCTGCATTGTTCAAAACTTCCGCCGGCACGACGAATGTCCCAGTTGTCGAGCAGACGATAGTGTTTTGTAATGCAATTCCGCTGAATCCGCCATTTTTGATAGACGTATATATCTTCCCAAAACTGCCGTCCGCCGAGCGTAAAAAAAGTAAAAGCCATTTTTTATCAGTCTCTTAAATTGGTTATTGACGGATTATATCAGATACGGGGGAAAAAGAAAAGCAAATGTTGGGAGATTCGGTGTCCGTTGTCGTGGTTTTGTTCCGTTTCGGAAATAATTTCCACTATATAATATATGCGCTTCTGTATCGGAATGAAAATACAACTTTACTGTCCGTAAATCTGCGCCGGAAAAATGCGTGAAAAAAATTCAAATTTATTCAATGAGTTATAAAAAAGATGGAAAAAAAACAAAAAAAATGCATTTTTTGTGTTGACAGATGGCGAATAATTTTCTATAAACCCACTCACCGACGTTGAGACGACAACGTAACAATGCCGGGCGGCCCTGAGGGTCGCAGTTATATGAGTAAAATGTGAATATGTAACTAGAGGATATGCGGACGGTATGATCTGAGGAGATTATATAAGTCTGTATATTAAGGAACCTAGAGGAAATTCTTTAGAGTAGTAATGACAGACAGGATTAAATTTAATATGAGAGTTTGATCCTGGCTCAGAACGAACGCTGGCGGCAGGCTTAACACATGCAAGTTGAACGGGATTTGTGTGGTGCTTGCACCATATAATGAGAGTAGCGCACTGGTGAGTAACACGTGGGAACGTGCCTTTTAGTGGGGGATAACATCTGGAAACGGATGCTAATACCGCATACGCCCTGAGGGGGAAAGATTTATTGCTAAGAGGTCGGCCCGCGGTAGATTAGGCAGTTGGTGGGGTAAAGGCCTACCAAACCTACGATCTATAGCTGGTCTGAGAGGACGATCAGCCACATTGGAACTGAGACACGGTCCAGACTCCTACGGGAGGCAGCAGTGAGGAATATTGGGCAATGGAGGCAACTCTGACCCAGCCATGCCGCGTGAGTGAGAAGGTTTTCGAATTGTAAAGCTCTTTCGGGTGTGAAGATGATGACGGTAACACCAGAAGAAGCCCCGGCAAACTTCGTGCCAGCAGCCGCGGTAATACGAAGGGGGCGAGCGTTGTTCGGAATTACTGGGCGTAAAGGGTGTGTAGGCGGTTAAGTAAGATAGTGGTGAAATGCCGGGGCTCAACCTCGGAATTGCCATTATGACTATTTAGCTAGAATGATGCAGAGGATAGCGGAATACCCAGTGTAGAGGTGAAATTCGTAGATATTGGGTAGAACACCAGAGGCGAAGGCGGCTATCTGGGCATTGATTGACGCTGAGGCACGAAAGCATGGGGATCAAACAGGATTAGATACCCTGGTAGTCCACGCAGTAAACGATGATTAC
>OLWI01000660.1_pt1 | contig 10698 bp, 7 predicted proteins | sample 1673731 | NCBI WGS metagenome assembly OLWI01 (sample SAMEA103958125, study PRJEB25191) | human gut metagenome
CACGAGCACTTCGTCGATGTCTTTCGGGTCGATGCCGGACTGCTTGATGGTCTCTTTGAGGACCGTGGCGCCCAGATCGACCAGCTTGATGTTGGTGAGACCGCCCATGAAGCTGCCGATGGCGCTTCGCTTGGCGGCTACGATGTACGCTTTTCTCATTGGGATGACCTCTCTTTCTTGGCGGACTTTCGTCCTTCGCGTTCAGTTTACTATACAGGCCGAAGGCAAGTCAATGAACAGGGGGAGAAATCGAAGCGGTTACATCATTTCCCTTATAATAGGAAAGCGCGGAAAATCGTATGGAAAATCGTCAAAAAGGCCGGAGAACAGGCAGAATCGGCCGCTTGTGAAAGAATTGGCAAAACGTACTTTTTTCTTTGTTAAAAATTTAACAAAGTTGTTGACGCTCGCATGGTTAAGGGATAGAATTAACAGTGGATTATGTGAAAGATGGACTGCACACAATCCAGTTCATTTATTCAAGGAGGAGAACAATATGGACTTCATGTTAACAGAACAGCAACAGATGATGAAGAAACTTTTCGCTGAATTCGCTGAAAAGGAAGTAAAGCCTCTTGCAGCCGAAGTCGACGAAGACGAGCGTTTCCCAAGAGAGACGGTCGAAAAAATGAAAGCATGCAAAATGATGGGAATCCCATATTCACGCGAATACGGAGGAGCAGGCGCTGATTACCTGTGCTACATTCTTGCCGTCGAGGAACTGAGCAAGAAGTGCGGCACGACCGGTGTTGTGCTCTCCGCCCATACTTCACTGGGCACCTGGCCGATCGCGCAGTTCGGTACGCCTGAGCAGAAGGCGAAGTATATGCCGGATCTGTGCACCGGAAAGAAGCTGGCCGCTTTCGGCCTGACCGAGCCGAATGCCGGAACTGACGCTGCAGGACAGCAGACGACCGCGGTCAAGGACGGTGAGGATTACATCCTGAACGGAACGAAGATCTTCATCACCAACGCTCCTAAGGCGGACACCTATGTGGTTTTCGCCGTCACCACGCCGGACATCGGCACCCGGGGCATCTCCGCTTTCATCGTGGAGAAGGGCTGGAAGGGCTTTGAGTTCGGCGACCACTATGACAAGATGGGTATTCGCTCCTCCTCCACGGCGGAGCTGATCTTCAACGACGTGAAGGTTCCCAAGGAAAACCTATTGGGCAAGGAGGGCGAGGGCTTCAAGATTGCCATGTCCACGCTGGACGGCGGACGCATCGGCATCGCCGCGCAGGCGCTGGGCATCGCCCAGGGCGCGTTTGAGCACGCGTTGAGCTATTCCAAGGAGCGCGTCCAGTTCGGCAAGCCCATCGCGGCCCAGCAGAGCATCGCCTTCAAGCTGGCGGATATGGCAACCAAGCTGCGCTGCGCCCGGTTCCTCATCTACTCCGCGGCGGAGCTGAAGGAGCAGCACGCGCCCTACGGCATGGAGTCCGCCATGGCGAAGATGTACGCCTCGGACATCGCGCTGGAGGTCACCAACGATGCCTTGCAGATCCACGGCGGCAGCGGCTTCCTCAAGGGCATGGAGGTGGAACGGGCCTACCGCGACGCCAAGATCACCACCATCTACGAGGGCACTAACGAGATCCAGCGGGTGGTCATCGCCTCTCATCTGGTGGGCAGGCTGGGCAAGAGCTCTGGCGGCGAGAGCCGTTCGGCGGCCAAGAAACCCGCGCCCATCACCGGCATTCGCAAAAAGACCATCTTCCGGGAGGGGGATGCTGCCCAGCAGGTGGCCGACCTTGTGGCGGCGCTGAAGAAGGATGGTCACGACTTCTCCGTGGGCATCCCCATGGATACGCCCATCCCGCAGGCGGAGCGGGTGGTCTCCGCGGGCAAGGGCATCGGGGAGAAAAAGAACATGAAACTGGTAGAGGCGCTGGCCAAGGCTGCCGGCGCGGCCATCGGTTCCTCCCGTCCTGTGGCGGAGACCCTCAAATATCTGCCGCTGAACCGCTATGTGGGTATGTCCGGTCAGAAGTTCACCGGCAATCTGTACATCGCCTGCGGCATCTCCGGCGCATCCCAGCACCTTAAGGGCATCAAGGACGCCTCCACCATCGTGGCCATCAATAAGAACGGTAACGCGCCTATCTTCAAGAACTGCGACTACGGCATCGTGGGCGATGTGGAGGAGATCCTGCCCCTGCTCACTGCTGCGCTGGATAGCGGCGAAAAGCTGCCCGCGCCGCCCATGGTAAAGATGAAGCGGCCCACGCCGCCGAAGCCCGCCCCCATCGGCGACCGCTACGTCTGCAGCGGCTGCGGCTACGAGTATGTGCCGGAGTTGGGCGACGAGGACGGCGAGATTGCGCCCGGTACGCTCTTTGAGCAGCTTCCCGCCGAGTGGGTGTGTCCCGAGTGCGCGGAGACGAAGGATCAATTTGTAAAGGCTTGAGCCGTGAAGGAGGTAAGATAAGATGTATTGCGTGCGTAAAGTAACGAACGACCTCTACTGGGTGGGCGCCAACGACCATCGCCTGGCCCTGTTTGAAAACTGCTTTCCCATTCCCCGGGGCGTAAGCTACAACTCCTACTGCCTGCTGGATGAAAAGACGGTGCTCTTTGACACGGTGGACTGGTCTGCCTGCCGCCAGCTTTTGGAAAATCTGGCGTATGTGCTGGATGGCCGCGAGCTGGACTACCTGCTGGTCAACCATCTGGAGCCGGATCACGCCGCCTGCATCGAGGAGATCCTGCTGCGCCATCCCAAGGTGAAACTGATCTCCAACGAGAAGGCATTCATGCTCATGCGGCAGTTCGGCTTCCATGTGGACGGACATGAGTGCATCGAGGTGAAGGAGGGCGACACCTTCTCCTTCGGCAAGCACACCGTCACCTTTGTGGGCGCGCCTATGGTCCACTGGCCGGAGGTCATGGTGACCCTCGACGTCACCGACGGCGTCCTCTTTTCCGCCGACGCCTTCGGCACCTTCGGCGCGCTGGACGGCAAGCTGTTCGCCGACGAGGTGGACTTCGAGCGGGACTGGCTGGACGACGCCCGCCGCTACCTTACCAACATCGTGGGCAAGTACGGCCCCCACATCCAGCTCCTGCTGAAAAAGGCCGGCGGCGTTTTGGATCAGATCAAGTACATCTGCCCGCTCCACGGCCCCGTGTGGCGCAAGGATCTGGGCTGGTTCATCGAAAAGTACGACACATGGAGCCGCTATGCCCCTGAGACCCAGGGCGTGCTCATCGTCTACGCCTCTATGTACGGCAACACGGAGAACGCGGCGCAGGCGCTGGCGGCGTCGCTCTGCGATAAGGGCATGAGCAAGGTGGCGATGTACGATGTGTCCTCCACTCATGTCTCCCAGCTGATCTCCGAGGCGTTTAAGTACAGTCACATTGTCCTGGCCTCTGTGACCTACAACCTCGGCATCTACCCCGCCATGCATGACTTCCTCATGGATATGAAGGCACTGAATCTGCAAAACCGCACCTTTGCCATCATTGAAAACGGCTCATGGGCGGTGAAGTCCGGCGACCTCATGCAAAAATTCGTCAACAACGAGATGAAGAACATGACGGTGCTCAACGAGCGGCTCAGCCTCGCCTCGTCCATGGGCACGGACAAGCGCACTGAGCTGGAAGCACTGGCGGACGCCATTCTGGAATCTATGAAGTGACTGGCAGGGAAGCCAAAACCAAGACAACAGACAACAAACAGCCCCGCCGCGTCGGCTGCAGAAAAACAGAGCGGGCAAGCGTGATACTGCGCTTGCCCGCTCTTTGCCCAAAAGGACATGAGAAGTGACCGGAGAAGATGAGAGGATCGAAATGGAGATCAGAAAACGAAACGGGGAGTCTGTTCCCTTTCAACAGGAGAAAATTTTCAACGCCATGAAAAAAGCGTTTGATGGACAGGGGAGGGAGATCGGGAGCAGAGAGCTGAATGAGATCCTCGCCGCCGTTCTTGACAACCTCGCCGCCGCAGCGCCGCTCACCGTGGAGCGTGTGCAGGACGAGGTGGAGCGAACGCTCATGGAGCGCGGACACTATGAGGTGGCCAAGGCGTACATCCTCTACCGCGAAAAGCGGTCTGCGCTGCGCCGCGTCCGGCATACCATCGCGCAGACGGTGGGGGATGACTCGCTTGACGAGGTGCTGCGCCGCATCCAGATGGATTTTACCGAGGAAGTCTACTCCCTCGCGGCGCTTCAAATGAAGTTTGAGAGCTTCTGTCGCCCGGGCATGACGGAGGATGAGCGGGCTGAGGCACTGACCAAGGCAGCGGTAGAGCTGACTACGGCAGAGGCACCCAAGTGGGAGTTCATCGCGGCGCGGCTTCTGAACCACTCCTTTCGCTGTCGCAACGCACAGGAATGGGAGGGGCGCGGCGTCTGCGACCTCTATGGCAAGCTTCGCTATCTGACGGATAAGGGACTCTACGGTGACTATATCCTTGCCCACTATACCCACGAGGAGATTGCCATGGCGGAGGACTTTCTCTGCCCGGAACGGGACGAGCTGTTCACCTACTCCGGCCTTGACCTTCTGATCAAACGCTATGTGATCCAGTCACGCAGCCGCGTGCCGCAGGAAACACCGCAGGAGATGTTTTTGGGTATCGCGCTGCATCTTGCTATGAACGAAGGCTCTGACCGCATGGGGTGGGTAAAACGCTTTTACGATATGCTCAGCCGTATGGAGGTCACGATGGCGACACCTACCATGTCCAACGCACGAAAGCCCTACCATCAGCTTTCAAGCTGCTTTGTGGACACTGTGCCGGACAGTCTGGACGGCATCTACCGCTCGCTGGACAACTTCGCAAAGGTCTCTAAATTCGGCGGTGGAATGGGGATGTACTTCGGTAAGGTGCGCGCTGCAGGCAGCACCATCCGCGGCTTTCAAGGGGCGGCAGGCGGTGTTATCCGCTGGATCCGGCTGGTCAACGACACCGCCGTGGCGGTGGATCAGTTGGGGATGCGGCAGGGCGCTGTGGCGGTTTACTTAGACGCATGGCACCGGGATCTGCCGGAATTCCTTCAACTGCGCACCAATAACGGCGACGACCGCATGAAGGCACATGATGTGTTTCCCGCCGTGTGCTATCCGGATCTCTTCTGGCGACTGGCGGAGGAGAACATAGACGCGCCGTGGCATCTCATGTGTCCGCATGAGATCCTCACGGTCAAGGGCTACGCACTGGAGGATTACTGGGGTACAGAATGGGAGAAGCGGTATCTGGACTGCGTCAATGACCCGCGCATCGAAAAGCGCAGCGTCACCGTCAAGGACATCGTGCGGCTGGTGCTTCGCTCGGCAGTGGAGACCGGCACACCCTTCGCTTTCAATCGCGACAGTGTAAATCATATGAACCCAAACGGCCACACGGGAATGATCTATTGCTCCAATCTCTGTACGGAGATCGCGCAGAACATGGCACCCATCGAGCACATCAGCACTGAGGTGCACACGGAGAACGGCGACACAGTGGTGGTGACGGCCACACGCCCAGGTGAGTTTGTGGTCTGCAACCTGGCGAGTCTGTCTCTCGGTAATCTGCCGGTGGAGGACGAGGCCTATATGGAACGCACGGTGGAAACGGCCATCCGCGCACTGGATAATGTGATCGACCTCAACTTCTACCCGTTGGAATACGCGCGGCTTACCAATCAGAAGTACCGCAGCATCGGCCTGGGCGTCAGCGGCTACCACCACATGCTGGCAAAGCGCGGCATCCGCTGGGAGAGCGAGGAGCACCTTGCCTTCACCGACGCAGTGTTCGAGCTCATCAACTACGCCGCTGTCAAGGCGGACACAGCTCTGGCACGGGAAAAGGGTCGTTACGCGCTCTTTGAGGGCAGTGACTGGCAGACGGGCGCGTATTTTGAAAAGCGGGGTTATACCTCCGAAAAGTGGCGGGCGCTTGCGGAAACGGTGGCGGTGCAGGGAATGCGCAACGCCTATCTTCTGGCGGTCGCACCGACCTCCAGCACATCTATCCTCTCCGGCACGTCGGCGGGCATAGATCCAATTATGAAGAAATTCTTTTTAGAGGAAAAAAAGGGCAGCATGCTGCCCCGCGTTGCTCCGGAGCTTTCTATGGACACATGGTGGTACTATAAGGCAGCGCATCTAATCGACCAAAGCTGGTCGGTACGCGCCGCGGGCCTTCGCCAGAGACATATTGACCAGGCGCAGAGCATGAATCTCTATATCACCAACGACTATTCCATGCGTCAGGTGCTCAGACTGTATTTGGAGGCGTGGAGGGCCGGCGTCAAGACCATTTACTATGTCCGCAGCAAGGCCCTTGAGGTCGAGGACTGCGAAAGCTGCTCGTCATAAGGAGGATAGCATGACGGAACTGAAGAAAAAGCCCCTCTTTAACCCAGAGGGCAACCCTGATGTGCGCCTGCGGCGCATGATCGGCGGCAATACCACCAACCTCAACGACTTCAACAATATGAAGTACGCTTGGGTCAGCGACTGGTACCGGCAGGCCATGAACAACTTTTGGATCCCTGAGGAGATCAATCTCTCGCAGGATGTGAAGGACTATCCCCGCCTGCTGTCAGCCGAGCGCAGCGCCTACGATAAAATTCTGAGTTTTCTTGTCTTTTTGGATTCCATTCAGACAGCGAACCTGCCTAATATCGGCGCCTACATTACCGCCAACGAGGTCAATCTCTGCCTGTCCATTCAGGCGTTTCAGGAGTGTGTCCACTCACAGAGCTACAGCTATATGCTCGACACCATCTGTTCCCCCGTGGAGCGCAATGACATCCTCTACCAATGGAAAACGGACGAGCATCTGCTGCGCCGCAACACCTTCATTGGGGACTGCTACAACGAGTTTCAGGAGCGGAAGGACGCTCCCACGCTGCTGCGCGTGATGATGGCGAACTATATTTTGGAGGGCATCTATTTTTACAGCGGCTTTATGTTCTTCTACAATCTCTCCCGAAACGGGAAGATGTCCGGCTCGGCGCAGGAGATCCGCTATATCAACCGCGACGAGAACACGCACTTGTGGCTGTTCCGCAATATCATCACGGAGCTGCAAAAGGAGCAGCCGGAGTTGTTCACCGCCGAGAGCGTACAAGCGCTGCGCGAGATGATGCGTGAGGGCGTGGAGCAGGAGATCGCATGGGGGCATTATGTAATCGGCGACGACATCCCGGGGCTGAACCGGCAGATGATCAGCGATTACATCCGCTATCTCGGCAATCTTCGCTGGACGAGCCTTGGCTATCCGGCATTGTATCCGGGCTTTGAGAGCGAACCGGAGAGCATGGAATGGGTCAGCCAGTACGCCGACGCCAACATGGTCAAGACCGATTTCTTTGAGGCACGCAGTACCGCCTACGCCAAGAGCACCGCACTGATAGACGATTTATAAGAAAACCAAAGACATCAGAATAGGAGATACTACTATGAATTACAGCGCTATGATTCAAAATCGCAGATCCGTTCACGCATTCCGCGAAAAGGAAGTTCCGAGCGAGGCTATCGGCCAGCTCCGATCCTACTATGAAAAGACCTGCCCCCGTCTTGTCCCGGAGATTGCAACGGAGTTGATCGTCTTGGACAAGGATGCACAGCCGGCACTGGAGGGCTCAGCGGGCTATAAGCAATTTCTCATCGGAGCACCGCACTACCTGCTCCTTATGTCTGCCCCGCATTCCTATGCGGCCATCAACGCCGGCTACATGATGGAAGATCTCGTCCTCAAGCTGACTGAGTTGGACATTGACACCTGCTGGATGACCTTCACCGACAGCGACAAAATCAAAAAGGCACTGTCTCTCACCACCCCGTTAGAGGTGGCGGCAATCGTTGCCTTTGGCTACGGGGAAAAGACCGCAAAAAAGCTGCGGCTGAATATCCTAAGTATGTCTCATATCGATGTGCGGGCCGAGCAGCAGTACTACGCGCCCAAAAAGGGCGTGCATGATTTGGTTCACATGGGGAGCTGGAGCAACAAGTCTGGGCTTGACGAGATGATGGACTTCTACGACGATATGCTCTGGCAGTCCTTCTACGCCGCTTCGCTCTCCCCCAGCTATCTCAACCGTCAGCCCTATGGCTTCCTTGTGCAGGATCACAGCATCTATTTGGTGCAGCAGGAGGATGCCTACACCGATAATTTGGATGCCGCATTGGATCTCGGTATTGTCATGCTCCACTTCTCCGCCGTCGCCTCCCAGTGGGTGGGGCAGGTACGCTGGGAACTTTCACCTGCTGCGCCCGACGGCCTGCCGGAAGGACTTCGCTCCGCTGCGGTGTACCACATGTAACGACTCTGGGGGAAGCAAGGCAACGGTAAAATGCGCGACCGTCGATCCGCGGTTGAGCGTATGTTCCATTAGAAAAGAAGAACCTATCAGTCAGAGTCTGAGTAAGGAAAATAGGAGGTATTTTTTATATGGCTATCCGAACGGTAACAGATGCCATCCGCTATGTAGGGGTGGATGATAACACATTGGCACTCTTTGAAAACCAGTACCCCGTCCAGCCTATGGGAGTGAGCTACAACTCCTATGTCATTCTGGACGAGAAAATCGCCGTGATGGACAGCGTGGACGCACGGGCGGCGGAAGAATGGCTTTCCAATGTGGCGCGGGTGTTGGAGGGGCGCAGCCCCGACTATCTTGTGGTCACACACATGGAGCCGGATCATTCCGGCAGCCTCATGCGGCTGGCACAAAAGTACCCGGAGATGAAGATCGTGGGAAACGCGAAAACATTTACCCTGATCAAGCAGTTCTTCGGCACAGGTGCATTGTCGGAAGACCGTATGCTGGAGGTTGGCGAAAGAGATACGCTTTCCTTGGGTTTGCACCGGCTGCGCTTTCTGCTGGCGCCGATGGTACACTGGCCGGAGGTGATGGCAGCGTATGAAGAGGAGGAAAAGATCCTGTTCTCGGCGGATGCCTTCGGCCGCTTCGGTTCACTGGAACGGACTGCCCGTGCCCCCTGGGCGCCGCAGGCCCGGCGGTATTATTACAATATTATCGGGAAATATGGCGCACAGGTGCAGGCTCTGCTGAAAAAAATCTCCGCGCTGGAGATCAAAACGATCTGCCCGCTCCATGGCCCCATGCTCACAGAAGACTTGGGGGAGTATCTGCGGCTCTATGATCTCTGGTCACAATGGAAACCGGAAGAACCGGAGGGCATCCTGATCGCTCACGCATCCATCCATGGAAATACTGCCCATGCGGCGAAGACCCTCAAGGGTAAATTAGAGAAAAAAGGCGTACAGGTCAACATATGTGATCTCACTGTGACAGATCTTTCCTACGCTGTTGCCAGTGCGTTCTACTGCGGGAAGTTGGTTTTAGCCAGCGCCACCTATGACGGAGAACTGTTTCCGCCCATGAGGGAGTTTTTGGAACATTTACGGACAAAGGGATTCCGAAACCGCCGGGTTGGCCTTATTGAAGACGGCTCTTGGGCACCTGCTGCCGCGCGGCTGATGCGCACCAAATTGGAGGAGATGAAGGATATCCACCTTTACGAAACGGTAGTGTCTCTGCGTGGTGCATTGAACCAAACCAGCGAAGCGCAGATGGACGCTCTGGTGGCTGAGCTCTGCGCGGAATAAGCTGCAACGAACCGCAGCTATTCTCGTACAGATGATGGTCTTACTCATCTGCTTTATGTCCCAAGGGCAGAGTACCGTCATCTCAGGTTGAGGTCACGATGTGGTGTGAGGCGAGACCGGAGTCTTGAGAATACCCAAACAAAGGAAAGGAGCTGACAGATATGGCAGCTATGAACATGAATCAGGAGCAGTTTAAGCAGTTGATCCGGGAGGAAAAGCCTGTTTTGGTGGATTTCTGGGCGCCCTGGTGCAGCTATTGCCGGAGGATCGGCCCTGCGTATGAGAAGATTGCAGAGGAATACGAGGACAGCCTTGCCGTCGGCAAGATCAATATTGACGAGGAGCCGCAGCTGGCGGGGGCCGAGGGGATCGAGGACATCCCAACTCTGGTGCTGTACCGGAACGGAAAGGCCGTGGATTCCATCATCGCGCCCGGCTCAAAGGCAGAAATCGACCGTTTCATTCAGGAAGCCTTGGCGAAATAACGGAGGGTTCAGATATGAACAACAATCATGTTTATGATATGCTCGTGGTGGGCGGCGGACCGGGCGGCTACACCGCCGCCCTGTACGCGGCACGGGCGGGGCTGGACACCATCGTGCTGGAAAAACTGTCCGCCGGTGGGCAGATGGCCCTGACCGAGCAGATCGACAACTATCCCGGCTTTGAGGACGGGATCGACGGCTTCTCTCTGGCGGAGAAGATGCAAAAGCAGGCGGAGCGCTTCGGGGTACGCAGCGAATACGCAGAAGTCCTCCGCATGGATCTGACGGCGGTTCCCAAGCTCGTGGAGACCAGCGAGGGGATCTTCCGGGGGAAAACCGTGGTGCTGGCCACCGGTGCGAACCCCAGAACGCTGGGCGTTGCCGGAGAGACGGAGCTGTTGGGCCGGGGCGTGGCCTACTGCGCCACCTGCGACGGCGAGTTCTTCACCGGGAAGGAATACACGGGCGGCACCCGCACCGTGCTTCCCGCATGGCAGTGGCTGGTCTTCGCACAAGACAGGAGATAAGGGTTGCGGACATGCGCCGGGGATGCGCGGAAACAGCGCCGGGAACCCGCCGGGAACCCGATAGAACCCGACGGGAATAGACAGTAAACCATCCGAGAAGCACAGGGATGCG
>OLWI01000661.1_pt1 | contig 10645 bp, 7 predicted proteins | sample 1673731 | NCBI WGS metagenome assembly OLWI01 (sample SAMEA103958125, study PRJEB25191) | human gut metagenome
CCGAGGTGCAGGCCGCCAGGCCGAGTCCTGCGAGGATGTATAGTAATTTTTTCATGGCGATTCGATTAAATGCGGATGAAAATGCCTGCAATCCGGGGCGGATTGCCGACATTTTCACCGCGCGATCATTCTATTTTAGTGTTAGCCTTCCACATCGTATTTGAAGGCGAATCCATAAGTTGAGGAGGTCAATTTAACCCACGAAGAGTCGGCGTAGGCTCCCGTACCGCCGACCGGATCGGCCGATTTCGGAAGGTGGATGATCCGGTTCTCAGCAGGGACGTCTTTGCCTGCAACGGGACTCCAACCGCCGCCGAAGGGACCGGTACCGTAGTCGTCCTTCAGGGTCGGCGGGGTAGTTGCCCGACAGATGATGTCACCCAGCAAGGGGCAGCCTTTCGAGTAGCCGACGAAACAGTATGCTTCGAGTGTTTTCATATTCTTGCCTAACGAAATCTTAGCCAGTTTTGGACAATCTCCGAAGGCATTCTGCCCGAGTGTTTCCGTGGCATCCGGGAGGATGATCTCGGTCAGCTCTCCGCAATTTTGGAATGCGGAATTCTCGATCGTTTTTACACCCTGACCGAAGTTGATCGTTGTCAGCGAGCAGCCGTTGAATGCGCTTGCTCCGATCTTCGTGACGGAATTGGGCAGGGTTACGTCGGTCAGTTTGGTGTTCTGGAACATGTAGTTGCCGATTTCGGTCACACCCTCCTCGACAGTCACGCTGACGAGCGATGCGCAGGAGTCGAAAGCGTTCGATCCATAGCTGATGCCTTTCAGTAGCGTTACCGAGGTCATGCCCGTTTTTTGGAAAGCGGCCGAAGCGGTTTTCGTTACGTTCTGCGGGAATACGATGCCTGCGAGGTTCGCATTCGATTTGAACGAGTTAGGGAAGGTTTCCGATTCGTAAACGACTTCCGAGAAATCCACCGTAGCCGGAGCTGCGAGTGCTTTCACGGCATCCGCTACGGCCTTCATCTGTTCTGCCGTCATCACCGTATTGTCACCGGCCGTCTTGACGTACAGCGTAGTGAAGGTTTGCGGAATTTCTGATTTCCAGGGATCTTCGCCGGAAGCGCGGTAGTAAAGGCCTTCGCTCAGGTAGTCGGGACCGAGCGCCTCCATCGTATAGCCGCTGGCGGCTGTGGTCCAGGAGGAGTAGGCTTCGACCGATGCTACGTGGAACGTTTTGCTGCCTTGTACCGAAGTACCCGCGCCGGAGAAACTGTCGGCCTGTACCGCAGGGGCCGTCGTCGGTTCCGCATAGACGTCTGCGAGCAGTGCGGCGTTTTCGAAGGCCTTGCTGCCGATCGAAGTCAGCGTGTTGCCCGAGATGGTCAATTTGGTCAGCTTCGACCAGTCGGAGAAAGAACCCGCACCGATCGTCACGATCGTTTTCGGAATGGTCAGGTTTTCGATCGCGTCGTTCGTTGCGAAGGCATTGTTGCTGATAGCGGTGAGGCCTGCACCGAATTGGAGCGTAGCGATATTGGGGTTGTTGCTGAAGGCTCCGTCACCCAGCGTGGTAACGTTGTCGGGCAGGGCGAGTGCCGTCAGGCCGCAGTCGGCGAAAGCACGATCGCCGAGGGTTGTCACGCCAGAACCCAATGTCAGGGTCGCCAGCTTGGAACAGCCTTCGAAAGCGCTCGCGCCGATTGTCTGAACCGAAGCGGGAATGGTGACGGTCGTAATAGCCGTACAGCCGGCGAACATTTCGGCCGGGATGGTCGTTGCCGAACCGAGGGTGATGGCCGTGAGTTCGGTACAGTCGCGGAAGCTCTTTTCGCCGAGTGTCGTGGCAGAAATTTTTGCCGAGGTAAGACCGGTACCGGCGAATGCCTCGGTTCCGATGTTTTCGATCGCAGATAGGCTTGTTTCGACGAGTGCGCTACACCCTTTGAACGCTTTGTCGCCGACGGTTTTAACACTCGACGGCAGGGTGAGGGATGCCAGCGCTGTACATCCTTCGAACGTGCTTTCGCCGATGATTTCGACACCGGTCGGAACGGTCGCCTTGGTCAGGGCCGTACAGCCTTTGAAGGCTCCGGCTGCGATCGATGCCGTATTCTCGAAGAATTTGATCGTGCCCAGTTTGGCGTTGCCGGCCAATCCTGTCGGGAACTCCGTGGCTTCGAATTTCGCCATGTTCAGATCGAGTGTCACGGGAGCGGACTGTGCCGAGATTTTGGTGATGACGGTATTGAACTGGCTGGCGGTAAGGGCTGCATCGTCGCCTACGGTGCGCACATACAGTGCGGTGAATGTCGCGGGCAGGGTCGGAACCCAGTCGGTCTCGCGCGAAGCACGATAGTAGATGCCGTCCGTCAGTTGCTGGTCGTTGATGTCCTGCAGCGCATATCCCTGCGAGGTCACGTCCGTCCAGGCCGTTTCATAGGCATCGTAGGATGCAGCCGGAACATAGAGGATTTTTGCACCTTCCACTTTGCTGCCGGCGCTGCCGAAAGCGGAGTTTCCCAGCGAGGGCGCATTCTCGGCCCGGCAGGTAATGGTTTGCAGATTGCTTGCCGAAATGAAGGCGTTGCGTCCGATCGAGGTCACCTTTTCGCCCAGATCGATCGAGGTGACGTTGGCACAGTTCCAGAAGGCGTAATTGGCGATCGCGGGGATATCGATAATAATGCGGGTGAAGGCGCTGCAACCGCCGAACGAGCGCTCGTCGAGCGATTTCAGCGTTTCGGGGAAGGTTACGTCCTGCAACTTGCCGCAGTTGTAGAAGGCGTCGTTGCCGACAGTCTCCAGCTTGGAGGGCATATTGATTGTCGTGAGGGCCGAACATGCGTTGCACAGGTTGGCCGGAATTGCAGTCAGTGCATCGGGAAACTGTATGCGTTCCAGTGATTTGCAGTTCTTGAATACGGATGATTCTATTGTAGTCACGCTTTCCGGGATCGTGATCTCTTCGAGTCCGGTCGCTTCGAATGCTTCGGCTCCGATGCTCTTCAGTGTCGAGGGCAGGGTTACATCGGTCAGAGCTGTGCAACTGTCGAATAAGAATCGTGGAATTGCTTCCACACCTTCGGGAATTACGACCGATGTCAGCAATTTGCAGCCGTAGAACGCATAGATGTCCAATGTGCGCACCGAGGAAGGAAGCTCGATGGATTCCAGTTTGGCACAGTTGCGGAAGCAGTTCTGCCCGATGGCAGTCAGGCCTTCCGGAAAGGTTACCCGCGTCAGGTTCTTACAGCCGTAGAAAGCCCCGGAATTGTAGGTGCTGGGAGTGAAAGTCTGGATATTACGGGGCAGTGCGATCTCCTGAAGATTGGTCTTGCGGGTGAAGTCCATCGGAAATTCGGTCGTGGCGAAGGTAGCTTCACCCAGATCGATGACCGCACCGTTTGCGAGGTTGCCTGCAATCGAGGTGAGTTCTTCGGCCGAGAGGGTCGATTCGCCCAGGGTAACGACTTTCAGGTAGCCGATCGGCTCGGTCGGCAGCTCTTCCGCAACACCGGCTTCGGTCATGAAGAATGCGCCGGAGCTTTTGCAGTCGGACTTGGCGATCTGTGTCGAGAGGCGCAGCGTGTGGCCTGGGGTAAGCGTTTTGCCTGATTTGGTTTGCAGATAAACCGAACCGTCGGCGAATTTATAGACGATCGAAACCGTTGCCGTCGAAAGATCGGCGGGGTAGAGCACCATGGCGGCGAACACGTCGGTATCGTTGCTCTGCGAAGGCAGGGCGACACCCTCTTCGCCGAACGACAGGGTGACGGACGAAGAGCCTTTGCAGTCGCCCAGCTTTCCGTCGGCGAAAGCGGCTTCGCCGGCGATGGTCTGACCGCCCGATACGCTCAAGGTGATCGAGAGCAGATTCGAGGTGACGTCGCTCGAATAGGTGTCGAACCAAACGTAGGAGGTCGCATGCTCGAGCGTAAAGGTTCCGTTTTGCGCCGTCGCATAACCGAAGTCACCGTTTTGGCCCAGGTTCAACTCTCCGGCTGCCTGCTGTGTCTGCTCGGCCGGAATCAGGGCTGTTGCGGCTGCCGGGCCGGTCAGGTTGTAGAATACGTCGTACGTGTCGGCCGTTTCGAGGGATTCGAAAACGAATGTCGCCTGGCTGCCGCCTTCGGCGATGGCTTCGCTTCGGGTATTGCGTGCCCAGATGTAGTCGCCGGCGCTCCAGAGGAACGGAACGGCTCCGTCTTCGGCTCCGCCGAAACCGGTGCGGGTGCCCCGGCCGGAGAATCCGGTCAGTACGACCTGCGTATTTCCGTCAGGAGCAGGGGCGATAGGTTCTACGTCCGCATCTTTCGTGCATCCTGCGAATGCGAGCAGGAATGCGCACAATATGTATAAGTAGTTTTTCATCGGTAATCTCCTTTTTATCCGTTAGTTCCACTCTTCCCATTCGCTCGATCCGGCGCCTGCGCCGCCGAGGATTTCATCGGTGGCGAGTACCTGAACCTTGGCTATGACCGTTGCGGTAGCGCCTACGGCTACGACGGATACTTCACCCGAGGTTTCGGCATATACGTTCTCCTTGGCAGGGGCTGTGATGGTCAGCACATCGCCTTCGAGCCAGGCGCGCCAGCCGTCGGGTTTGGCGATGGCGAGGTTTTCAACGCCTTTTTGGGTAACGGCGAGGTTCTGCGAAGCGCCGAATTTCAGCGTCAGCGATGTGCGCTCGATGACGAAATTCACCTCCTTGGCTTTGGGCAGAACGATCTGATCGCCGTTGGTGAGCGTGAAGGTTACGTTTTCATCGTCCTGTACGACGCTTTTGAAGAAAGAGTCGCCGTCTTCTCCCTTATCGCCGTTCGCACCGTCCTTACCGACCGCTTTGATCGGCTGTCCGTCTTCGCCTTTGATGGTTTCGCCGTCGATCTCCCAATAGCCGTCCTTGTTGATGGTCGGGGTTTTACCGTTTTGGCCCGCAACCGGAATCTTGTTCTGGTTATCGTCGAGCAACCACTGGTCATCGCCGCCCAGCGTCCAGTAGTAGATGCCTTCGAATTGCGCGATGCCGATGGCCGGCGCCGCTGCGCCGTCTTTGCCGTTGTGCAACGTGATGGTCTTGCCGTCGTTGAAAGTGATCGTGCAGCTTCCGTCCGCCGCTTCGGTGTAGTTGGTGATGAATTTGTTTTCGTTCAGGGCGTCGATGATCGTCTTGAGCGAATTGACCTGTTCCTTCATCGAAGCGATCTCCTGTTTTAGGTTTTCGATCTCCTGGCGGATTTCGGTGTCGTCGTACTTGTCGTCCGAACAGCCCCAGGTCATTGCTGCGCAGCAGGCAGCGAGAACTAACAGCGTAAAGAATTTTTTCATAATTTAAGAATTTGATTTATTGGTTGAATTTTGTTTTCCATGTTCCGCAGAATAGGCAGGCTGTATCGGAACCCGTCGGTTCGGAGGAGGGGATTGTGCTGCGCCGAAACGACGAAGGCGTCCGCCGGAGGAAACGAATGTCCGTTCCGGAGAACGCCTGAAGCGCAGCCCGGCGAAGGCCGGGTAGAGTGAGCGCATGTCACGCCCGTTGAAATGTCAGCCGTAAAATAGCCGTAAGTCATCGATACTCCTGTCGTTTAGTCCTGTTCGGAACTTACACGCGAGGGTACAGAAGAAATACATGGAAAAATAGCGCGCCGAAGACTATCTTGCACGATTTCGACCCGAAACCCGCGGGTGTAAATCCTGATTGTCAAGGCAGGTCTTCTGACTCGTTTCCTCCGCAACGCCTTCCCAGCGATATAGCCAGTGGCAAAGAGTGCGCGAAGTTGCCCGGTCGGGGGCTGAAACTCACAGCAGCAGGTACTGTCGCCGATTTTCACGGCATTCCCTATTAATCGGCTTGGAAAAGTGATTCCAAGTCCGAACCTTGCGGGTGCAAAGGTATTGCTTTTCCGGGATTATTCGCAAACGAAATCGGAAATAAATTTCAATGAATTTTGTAATTCATTGAAAAACATGGTTTTGTTAAACGACTATTTGCGGAAGATGAAATAGACGGCCAGAATCAGGCAGACGAAACCCGCCAGGTGGTTCCACCGCAGGGTGTCCGATTTCATGAAGACGACGGCGAAGACCGTGAAGACCAGCAGGGAGATGACTTCTTGGATCACTTTGAGCTCCCAGATCGAGAAGGGGCCTCCCAGTTGGGAGCTGCCGATGCGGTTGGCCGGGACTTGGAAACAGTATTCGAACAGGGCGATCCCCCAGCTGAGCAGGATGATGGACAGCATCCCGAAGCGCTCTATTTTGGATTTGAAAGCGATATGCCCGTACCAAGCCAATGTCATAAAGGTATTGGAAAGGATCAGCAGGGCGATGGTGGCGAGGGCACGGCTCATAATAGCAGAGTATTGAGATCGGTTATCGAGGCGAAATCGTCGATGACGACATCGGCTTCCGTTTGGGTTGCGAGCGTATGACGGGGTAGAGTCGTTGCCAGGGCCACGATGCGGCCTGCTCCGGCCCGGCGGGCAGCAGTGATGCCGACCCGGGCATCCTCGAATACAAGGCATTCGGCCGAAGGCAGGTGCAGTCCTTCGGCTGCCAGCAGGTATATTTCCGGGTCGGGCTTGCAGCGGGTCACCCGGTCGCCGCTGACGATGCAGGAGAAGTAGTCGGTGATACCGCAGTTGCTGAGGACGAAATCGACGTTCTCGCGGCAGCCTGAAGAACCGACGGCGCAGCGGATTCCGCGACGGCGCAGCTCTTCGAGCAGTTCCACGAGCCCCCGTACGGGGCGGATTTCCGGAGCATAGACTTCGCGGTAGATGGCTTCTTTCTCCTCGCCGAGCGCTTTCATTCCCTTTTCGCGGATGATTTCTTCGGGCAGGATCAGGCGCATGATGTCGTCGTTGCCCATGCCGAAAGCGGTCTGGAGCTTGTGCTGCCAATCTTCGACGCCGTAACGCTCGCAGAATATCTCGAATGCCTTGACGTGTGCCTGGGTATTGTTTACCAGTACGCCGTCCATATCGAACAGGACTCCCCGTATCATTTTGTTGTTTTTTGAGTCGCAAAAGTAATCATATTTCCGGGAGTTGCCGCCGAAACGACCGGGAAATTGCAGCGTAGCACTTCGAGGCGGGGCCGTAGTCTAAAATGGCGATTGTAGTTTTTTAGTACCCTTTCCGACGATCGCGGCATCGAACTCGAGGTCCGTTTATTGCGGCCTGTGGCCGCATCCGTAATTCCGATCCTCTCCTGAATCCCCTCTTCGGAGAGGATTTGGACGCTGCGTACCTGAAGAGGTACCTAATATATACTCACGCTTAAAATTTGAGGTTAAGACTGAAATTGACCGTGAAGGTCGGGATCGACAGTCCGGGGACGGCGCGGTGATGCGTCAGACGCCAGATGCAATCCACGCGCAGCAAACGGAAGATGTTTTCGATGCCGAAGCCGGTTTCGAGGTAAGGATGTTCGACCGATGACATTCCTGCCGGAAAGAGCATAACGGCTTTCGTATTCGGAAGACTGCCGTCGTTGCGGGCCGAGAGAGTGCCGTAAACTCCTTTGAAAACAAAGACTTCGCGCCAGTTGAGTTTTTTGAGGAGCGGTACGCGGCCCAACAGGAACCCGTTGAAGTGGTGTTCGTAGAAGAACGAAATCCAGGCGTCCGACGAGAATTCGTAGAAATTCATGCACGAGAAGGCGTAGCGGTCGTAAAAATAGGTGCCGTTTCCTTCGTGCAGCTTCAGCAGCAGGTAGGGAACCTTGCCGAAGATCTTGCCGCCTTCGAGCATGAGTTGCGAGTAACCGATCGGAGGCAGATTGAGCCGGTATTGCATACGCCCTTCGAGCCGCAGGTAGTCGTAGCTGGCGGGTAAGACTCCTCTTTTTGCCCCCGTGAAGTCGAAGGAGAAAATCGGGTATTTCGAACCCATGTGTCGTACCTCGAACGGCATGCGGACGATCGTTTCGTCTTTGGACAGCCGCAGCCCGATCCGTATCGAAGCGTCGTTGATGCCATGCAGCGAACGCCCGTCCGGCAGGATCATCGGTACGTAGCGGTTCGAGGAGATGTGACGGCCCCGCAGCTCGAACGAACTGCTGATCCCGTGCAGCCACTCGTGTTCGTAGAGGGCGATCCCTTCCTCGATAGTCGAAAGCCGCGAGGTGCCGCCTCGGGAGAAGATCGAGCTTAGGATGTTGTTTTCCGAGAGGGCGCTGACACCCGAGCTGAGCTGTATCGCGTCGTTGCGGTAGGTGACCGTCAGTTTGCGCAGCAGTTGTCGGCGCAGCATCAACTCTACCTCCGCAGCTCCCTTGAAGTCCTCGTCGCGGGTGCCGTAGGCCAGGTAGGTCGAGAGCCGTACGCGGCGGCTGAACTCTTTGGTCGTGCGTGCGCCTATCTGGAAACGGGCGCCCTCCAGTCGGTTGAAGCTGATTACTTTGGAGTAGGGACCTATGCCGACGTATTTGGTGTTGTAGTAGCCTCCGATGATAGTATTGAGGACGGTGTATATGTTTTTATAGAGGGGGACCTGCTGGATCGAATCGACCATTTGATAGATGGCCTTTTCCTTTTGGGTGAGGGTGTAGGGACGCAGCGAGTCCCATTCGACCTGCTTGCCCGAAATGGCATCGTCCGAGAGGATCACGCTGGCTGACGTACCCAGAACCTGTTTGGGGATCGGCGTGTCGAACTTTACGTCGGAATAGGTTACCTCGTGGCTGCCCAGGAAAGCGATCATCTTCGAGGAGTCGGATTTGGTCAGCGTAAAATCGGCGGTCATCTTCTCCCGCTGCGGGAACCACAGCGAGTCGGCCGTCAATCGGTTGTCGGCTTCGATCGCCAGGTGGCGAATCCAGTTTACATTGACTCCTTTGGCCATTTTTACGCGGGCCGAACGCAGCGCATAGCTTGCCGAGTCGATATTGACCTCGCCGTCGAGTACCGGGGTGGCGACACTTTTGGGGTGAAACCGGATTTTGTAGGTCTTGCGCCCCTCCACGTTCGTACTGTCCACCAGAAAGTATTTGTAGAATGAGCGTCCCGAGTTGGAGAGGGGGCTGGCGAACTTCACGCCGAACAGGTCGATGAAGTTTTCGTAAAGATTCACATCGGCGTGCAGGTGTCCGGTGAATTGCGCCAGCACGCTGTTGTCTTCGATACCGGATATCTGGCTGGCGCGAATTACCTCGCGGGCGACGGACGGCGTGCGGCTGTGGTAGTAATCCGCCGCTGTTTCGGAGATCATCACGGGCAGGTAGGGCTGTCCCGTGACGGACGAGGTGTCTAGGTGCTCGAAGATGAAACCGAAATTCTGTTGGAGTTTTTTGCTCCGGAATTCCCGGATATTGGCCAGTCCGAGTTCCATTTTCGTATAGGTGCGGCAGATGTAGCGGTCGTACTCCTTGGAGTCGTTGTATTTTTTGTTGCGGATAATGCCTTCGAGGATCGGATGGGCCGGATTGTCCCCAGGGGTAATTACGACGCTTTCGATTTCCAGGTGCGAAGGAGTGAGCCGGAAGTCGATTTGGTTGTAGCCCCCGACGTGGACCGGACGTATCTGAGGTTCATAACTGACCATTTCCGCCCGGATGTAGCTCGACGTGTCGCGGCTTTCGAGCGAGTAGAACCCTTCGTCGTCGGTGGTGATGCCGGTGGTCGTACCCGGGAACAGGACGACGGCGTAGGGAATCGGCTCGCCCGTCTGTGCGTCCGTGACCGTACCGCGCACCCGGGTGTTCTGGGCGGCGCAGGGGGCGTACAGAAATAGTCCCGCAAGAGCGAGGAGTATGCCGCAGAGTCGTTTCATCGAAGCCTTTCCGGAATGTCGTTTCGGATTTTCCTAAAATATAAATATACCCAAAAATACAAAGATTTTACCGGACTGTCAAAAATTATTATTTTTGCCGATCCGGATGGAACTACTTTCTGCGGAATGAAACATGGGAACGTCAAAATAGAAAAGACCAATGCGGCCCGTCTGCTCGACCGAGCCAAAATCGCCTACGAATTGATCCCGTATCGGGTGGATGAGGAGCATCTGGCCGCGACTCACGTGGCCGAACAGCTCGGCGAAGATGTTGCTGCGGTTTTCAAGACGCTCGTGCTTCGTGGTGATCGGACGGGCCATTTCGTCTGTGTCGTCCCTGGAGATCACGAGGTCGATCTGAAAGCTGCCGCCCGCATTTCGGGTAACAAGAAAGCCGATCTGATTCCCGTCCGGGAGTTGCTTCCGACGACCGGATACATCCGGGGCGGCTGTTCCCCGATCGGGATGAAAAAACCGTTCCCGACCTTTTTCCATATTTCCGTTTTGCAACACTCCGTCATTTATGTCAGTGCGGGAGTTCGGGGATTGCAGATCCGGATCGCTCCGCAGGATCTGCTTCGCTTCGTCGGGGGCGAAACGGCCGAAATCAGCCGTCCGTCGTCTGTGGCGGCGGAATAAGATCCGTAATTCTTTTTTGCTATTCGATCCCTTTCTGCGGGTCGGCGGAATTGTCGTGTTGTCGAAGCGACCGCCGGACCGGTATTTCGGAAACGATTCGTTATTTCTCCTTGGGTGCCGGTCTGGTTTCGCCCTTGAGTGCCGGAAGGGAGATGCCGTACCGTACCGCCAGAATCCGAATGAGGATCACCGAGCAGACATGAGTCATGATTATCCCTTATATTTCATACTGCGATTATTTCAATTTCAGTATACTAATGAAATGATGCCAGACT
>OLWI01000671.1_pt1 | contig 10559 bp, 7 predicted proteins | sample 1673731 | NCBI WGS metagenome assembly OLWI01 (sample SAMEA103958125, study PRJEB25191) | human gut metagenome
GGGGGGGGGAAAAAAAAAAAAAAGGCTTTCCGGGCAACAGAATACACACAATAAATTGATTTTCATTTATTTGCAAGCATCTTAATTGGTATGATTGAAAAAATGCTTTTTCTGCGGTTCTAAAAATGTGATCAGGAATGGCCTAAGGGTCCGCAGTCAACGGTATAAATGTAACGATTGTGGCGTCGTTTTGATGATGGCATTCGCCGAGATAAATCACAGGTAATAACCGACTGTGTAGAGGGCAAACAAACGCTTAATCAACTCGCCCTTAAGCATGGCATTTCAGAGAAAACTATCCTCTGTGATCTTGAAAGTATGAGATACGTCTACAAGATTGCAAAGTACAAGAAAGTGACTATACAGATGGACATCACTTACTGGGACAGGAACTTTGGTCTGATGGTTGTTCGTGACGCTCTAATAGGCGTCGTTCTGTGGCATAAGTATGTGACTCACGAAACGATAGCCTACTATGTTGAAGGTATTGAATGGCTTAAGAGCAAGGGGTTCAAGATATATGGAGTTGTAATAGATGGGATGAAAGGTTTGCCTCAGGCGCTAAAGCCTATTAAGGTCCTGATGTGTCAATTCCATCAGATCCTGACAGCTCGCAGACATCTAACCAAGACCTTGATATAGAATCATATGCAGAGCAATTGAAGCTAGCAAATAATATCACTAAGATGAACAAGGAAAGCTTTGTTGGCGCTTTCAATGATTGGTATGAAAAGTACAAAGATATCGTCAATGAACGAGTCCAAGACAAGAGAATTAAGCGTAAAACTCCTCCCTACATGAGACCTGGCTTCGTAGCGCCTACCTTAGTGTAAAACGAAATATGCCGCTATTATAGACTTTCTATGACCATCCGAAACAGGACTTCTGAATACCAACAATGCACTTGAAGGCTTGTTTTCTGACCTGAAATCCAAGGTGAGGATACCAAGCGGAATCAGTCCTGAACATCGGAAGAAATTGCTGGATGAATATATCAAACGGCGCTACTGACCTGCAGCACCGCAGCCGGAATATACGACCTCCGGCTGTTACAGATCAAACGCTGCGGGCGACTCGTCCAAAAGGCTGTCCTCACGCTTGACTGTCGCCCTCCCATCACCCCAAATGTCCAAGTGACCAAAAATGGTAATTTGACAAATACCGGGGCATTGTTAGCTAATGAATCTCCAGTACAACAGTCACGCATATTCTGTACTCGATGGAACGGTTTGGATATACCCAGCGGCTTGGGCGAAGCGATAGACGATGTTGTCCCAGAGGGTTCGTAATCGGCCAGTTGCAATATGCCGTATCTTTTGTGCGGAACAATTCCCGGAAGAAATGGTGGAAAGAGAGTGATCATCGAGAAGAATTGCCGGATTATCCCGAACGTGCCGTAACAGAAGCGATAGCGAACGCAATCATTCATCGGGACTATATGCAGATGGGAAGTGAAATCAGATGATATGTATGATGACCGGTTGAAAATCTACTCTCCCGAAGGTATGATGGACAGGAGGCTTATTCAGCAGCAAAATCCCCTTACCGTGCCATCTAAAAGAAGGAATCCGTTATTGGCAGATTTCTTCAGTCGGTTAGGACTTATGAAAAGACGAGGCAGTGAAATGAAGAAAATTATCAATGCCTATAAATCTTATGAACATCTTGCAGGCTACCGTGCACCTGAATTTACCACCAATGCTTCCGAGTTCCATGTAACCCTTTGGAATTTGAATTTTAAGGATAAAGTTACTGGGGAAATTACGCCCAGTGGCAGTCCTTTGATGCAAGAGCTCGTAAAAGGCAATGGAGAGGTAGACGTAAAAGAGCCATCCAAGTTCGCAAAAGAGTTCATAAAAACAAGTCGCCAGATTTACAAACTGATTTCCCAAAATCCGCAAATCAGGGCAGGACAGACGGCAGAGAGCATAGGGTTGTCCACACGCCAGATTCAGAAGTATCTGAAACGGCTGCAAGAACTTGGCAAGATAACTCGTATCAGAAGACGTAAAATGGGAGAGTGGAAGATTATAGATGAAAAATACGAGGGATTCTTTGATAGAATATGATATGTTGTTCTCTATTTTGATATGGACAAACAGACCAAAGAGCAGAGGCACCGTTGTATGTCAGCAATAAAAGGTAAAAATACAAACCCGGAATTGCTGGTACGGAAGTTCTTGTTTGGCCATGGATTTCGGTATAGGCTGAATCATCCACGACTTCTGGGACATCCTGATCTTGTATTGCGCAAATACAATAGAAGACAGAATCAAGATATAAATAAAGTTCCGATTTAAGAAGTATTACGAATTGTGCTTAAAAGAAATTAAAAATGAAGAAAAGGCAGGAATGACACATACCCATGGTTTCAACATTGCTACTCATGGGACATTTTGGAATTCAGGTTTACGCGGATATATCGAAAAATATGTCGGAACTGGTCGTTACTATCTTATAACCGAAGCATAAGGACAAAATCAATAACATATAATTCAAATATAAACCAACTCGCACTTCCTCTTGTCGCTGAAGTTAGATTTAATGCCGCCCTATCCTATCTTGTAGAATCAAATGATAAAAATGCTCTTAAGTCAGCCCTTTCACGCCAAGAAATTTTAAACATTTCAGAGGAAGAGGCAATATACTTATTTGATACATGGATTAAGGTACGAGAACCAAATATTGAGCCGAAAGCAAGATTCCCATGGGATGATAGGGAACGCAATGTAGTCTTGCCTATGATAGTTCGACTTTGCATTGGCTTGATTTTGACAGAATATTCTTGACTATAAAATAGTAAATTACAGATTTCAGTTCAAGTGTGGAGTCGTTCGTTTATCCGACAGTAGGCATTTGGCGTAGCCCGGAAACAAATAAACAATACCCCACACCGAATAGAATATATCGGGAACGATATATGCCTATACACGGTGACGAGTGTCTGTATTGCCTACCCTTGTTTCCTTAAAATCGCCAAATTTTACTGTCAAGGATTAGCGAAACACTTTCACTAAACAATATGTCGCCATCCGCGGGGACGGCACCGCAAAGTTAGTGAATGTTTTCCAATACACAACACACTGTGGAGTATTGCCGCCGCAAAGATCGTGGAAAAGTTCTAAAATACCAATGGTACGACGCGTGCTCTTCCTTTATTACGGATGCATCCCGTCCGTTTTGCTCCGATCGGATACCTCTTCCCTGAGGGGACATTCGCCGATCGAAAAAAGCCGGGATTCCTTTCGGAACCCCGGCTCTCCATCCAAATTAACTAACCCATATATAACTATTTGACAGGTTTTTCTTCCGCCTTGACCCGGATCTTTCCGAATCCTTTGATCAGCTCCTCGGGCGAGGTCTTGGCACTGTCATAGGTCACGGTCACCTCTTTCGAGGGAACATCGACCTGAATATCCTTGATCCCCTTGCCGATTACCGGCACGTTGTTCATAATGCGGGCCGCACAGCTTTCGCAATCGATATCGACCGTGAACACCGTAGTAACGATCTCGCCCTTCTTCTGCGGCGTCTTCGCTTCCACGGCGAACACCCCGCATCCCAATACTGCCACGAGGCAGCACAAAATCATTTTTTTCATCGTCGTATAACTAATTTAATCCGTTCTTTCAATCAATAAAAATTGATACGCAACCCCGCATAGAACTTGCGCCCCATCAGAGGCCCCCAGATCACCGACGAGTTGAAACCCGCCGAGAAAGGATCGTCCGCATTCAGAATCGGGTGCTTCTGCTTGTAATCGAGAATGTTCTCGCAGCCCACGTAAATATCGAACTTGCCGACTTTGCGGGTCACCTGCGCGAAGAACATCGGATACGTCGGCGACATCTCGGAATCGGCCAGGTCGCCCGTCTGGGTCGGCAGGCGCGAAGGACCGTTGAGCTGGGCCGTCACATCGAACACCCAGCGGTTGTAGCGGGTCGAATACTGCAAGTTGAGCAGCGCCTTGTAACGGCTCACCAGCGGACGCTCCACGAGCGCCGTACTGCCGTCCGGACGATCGATCGTCATACGGCTGTTCGTATAGCGGTACGTAGCGAAAATATCGAACCGCTCCACCGGAGTCCACGAAAAATCGACCTGATAAGTATCGGTAAAGGAGCGTTTGTCCGAGCTGTAAATATAGATGTCGTTCGGCGAATACTCCTGATCGGCAATCACCGAATTATAAAATTGCGTGCGGAAGTAGTCGAAACTCAACGTCGCGTCCTCCTCTTTCACAAGCGTGAAAATCTGCGTCAGGCTACCGCCTGCGGTGAGGGCTTTCTCCATCCGGTTGAGCGCTTTGAAATTGCCCGCACCGCCGTCTGCGACCATCCAGGTCGTATATCCTCCGTAAGCAGAGCCGGGATTGAGCGGACCGCGCACTGCGGCGGCTCCCGCCGAAAAAGCCGTCGGTCTTTCGAACGTAATATGCCGTCCCGTAGCCAGAACGCCGATGTTATCGGTGATGACGTTGGTCGAGCGGTAGCCCAGCCCGGCCGAACCGCGCAGGATCGTCGTCGGGGTGATGTTCCACTTGATATGACCGCGCGGAGTAACGTAGAACTTATCGTAATAACCGTTGTAGTCCCCGCGTATGCCCGCAACTACGGAGAGCTTGTCCTTGATCGTGTAGGTATATTCGGCATAGGCGCCTACCTCATTCTCCTGACGGTCGAGATTCCAGGCTCCGGCGGCATCCAGCCACGGCGTCGGGTTGAGCAGCGACTCGTCGAGGAATTGCAGGTGCGACTGCACGCCGACGATCAGCGAATGACGGAAGGAGAAATAGTGATTGTACATCATGTTCAGCGAAACCATGTTGTCCGTACCGTCGTAATCGTTGAGTCCGAAGTAGGCCCGTTCGCGGAAGCGGTCATAATCGGCCACGAAAGCGATGTTCGAACGAAGCTCGTCCTGCTGGTCCTCGTCATAGACACCGGGACCGACCGGCATACCGAATTTGAAGTAGGCGTTCAGTTCGCGGTTCTTGATCTGCGAGCCGTACATGGCCCCCTTGTCCCAGTCGGTATCCATCTCTTCACGCATCGAAGCCTTGTAGTGCTTCTGACCGCTCAAGCGATTTTCCGCCAGATACTTGAAGCCCCACCGCACCTGCGCACCGTTGTCGGCCGTGTAAAGCCAGCGGTTTGCAACCGCTCCCAGGCGGGTCTTCGGCAGATCCATAAATCCGTCGCCGTTGTCGTCCATGTCGCCCAGCAAATGGGTGTCCAACGATCCGTGCAACAGGAGGATCGTCGATAATTTCTTATCCTTGGTCACAGGCAGCGCCGTCGAAAGGTTCAGCTCGGGACGCAGTTCGTCGTCGAGGTAGAAGTTGATGAACAGCCGTTCGTCGTCCGTAGGTTTGCGGTGTTCGAGGTTGATCTGTCCGGTGATGGCCTCATGTCCGGCCGTCACGGACGAAATACCCTTCGACACCTGGATCGAATTGAGCCACATGCCCGGCGTATAGCTCAAGCCGTAGGGAGCGCTCAAGCCGCGCATGATCGGACGGTTTTCATCCAATATTTGGGTGTAAGTGCCGGCCAAACCGAGCATTTTGATCTGACGCGCACCCGAAATGGCGTCGCTGTAACCGACTGTCACCGAAGCGGAGTTCTCGAAACTCTCGGCCAGGTTGCAGCAAGCCATCTTGCAGAGGCCCGCGAAGGAGATCATCTCCCCTTTGAGAATGCCGTCCCGCTTCACGTAGTTACCGCCCAGCGTGCTGTTCACCACGACCTCCTCGAGTTCCACCCCCTCGTTCGACAGACGAAAATCGACCCGCTCCACGCCGCTCTCGACACGGATCGTATCGCTGGTATATCCGACGAAGCCGGCGACCAGCATATCGTATCCCTTAACCCGGTGTATGGTATAATTTCCTTCGGCATCGGCACCGGTTCCCACCGTCGTTCCGGCCCAATACACCGATGCACCGACCAGCGGCTCGTCCGTGTCGGCTCCATACACGACACCTTTGACATTCTGGGCCCGAGCCGCGCCGAATGCCGATGCAACAAAAAAGACTAATACTGCTAAATACTTGAATTTCATTTGATTTTCCGTTGATTGTGTAAACATGATGCAAAAATAATATTCCATTCTTGCAATCCGGTTGCAAATCGGGCAACCGGTCTGTCGCAGGGAAAACACAGTGCACGCCGACACTGCACTTTTTCATGCGTCGTTACACGAAAACGGGAGGGGCACGCAGTCCGGAAGAGAGAAGATGGACCGTGCTATGGGCCAGACAGGGACGTTCAGAAACCGTCGCCCAATGAACGGAATCGAACGGAAGCGCCGTCATCTCCGCTGCCAATATGGCCGGAAGATCGACGATCATGACCTTCGTATCTCGCTCCCATTGGGACGACGATACGGAAGTATATAGCTCCGATGCCTTGGAGTGATCCACCCCGCAGCAAACGGCCTTAAAACTGACCGAATGAGAATCGCATTCGGTATGGATGTCGCAACCCCGGCAGCATATATGCACCTCGCCCCTCTCCCGCTCCAAACAGTGGCACGAAAGTACGGCGTATGCCGCTGCCCCCACCGAGAAACAGTAGGCAACCAGCAACATCCACACGGACATATATCTGCGCAGCTTTACGCTCATTCTTCGACTAAATTACATGTTTTAAGCCGGGCGACCCACGCCTGGGCGTCGCGCGCGGCGGTTTCCGCATCCACGTCGTACTCGCCGAGGAGCAAATCGCGGACATCGTCGATACCGAACTCACGTCCCTGCAACCGGTTCCACAACCAGAGCGAGGTTTCGTTCAATGCAATCACTTTGGTCATATCCACTCCGTAACGGCCCTGCATTACCACGATGTGCTCGCCTGCCATTTCACGGACCTTATATTCCTCTTTGATTCTCATCGGTCGGTTTTCTTCTTCAACGTGCAAATATAGGAAAATATTTCGAGAAACCTAATATGACGCACTTTTTATCCCTTCCGGGCTCGGGTAAAAGCCAAAAACACTACCTTTGTGTATATGGAATCGACGGCACCGAACAGACGGCAACAGATCGCAGCGCTGCTCAAGCGCTACTGGGGGTTCGACACGTTCCGCCCCGTGCAGGAACAGGTCATCCTCTCGGTGCTCGCCGGACGCGATACGCTGGCCCTGATGCCGACGGGCGGCGGCAAGTCGCTCACCTATCAGATTCCGGGACTGGCTTCGGAGGGCGTATGCATCGTGGTCACCCCGCTGATCGCCCTGATGAAAGACCAGGTCGATCGGCTCCGCAAGCTGGGTATCCGCGCTCTGGCGATCCATTCGGGCCTATCGGCCCGACAGATCGACATCGACCTGGACAACTGCGTCTATGGCGACGTGAAATTCCTCTACGTCGCTCCCGAACGGCTCGCATCCGAGGCCTTCCGCCTGCGGGTGCAGCGAATGAACGTATCGCTTCTCGCCGTCGATGAGGCCCACTGCATCTCCCAATGGGGCTACGATTTCCGGCCCTCCTACCTGCGGATCGCCGAGCTGCGCGAGCGGATTCCCGGCGTCCCCGTGCTGGCTCTCACGGCCTCGGCCACACCGCGCGTCGCGGACGACATCATGGAAAAGCTGCGCTTCGCGGAACCCCATCTGCTGCGCAGCGATTTTTCGCGTCCCAACCTCTCTTATGCCGTGCGCCATACCGACGACAAAAACGAACAGCTCCTGCGGATCATCCGCAACGTCGGCGGTTCCGGCATCGTCTATGTCCGCACCCGCGAAGGAGCCGAACAGGTCGCGGCTTTCCTGCGCGACGAAGGTATCTCCGCAGAATATTATCACGGCGGGCTGGGACACGCCGAGCGCTCGATGCGGCAGGAAGCCTGGATTTCGGGGCGTACCCCCGTCATGGTCGCTACCAATGCCTTCGGGATGGGGATCGACAAGTCGGACGTGCGCTTCGTCATCCACTACAACATGCCCAAGAGCCTGGAGGCGTATTATCAGGAAGCCGGCAGAGCAGGCCGGGATGGCACGCCTGCAGAATGCATCCTGTTGTTTTCGCCCGGCGATGTGCAGACGGCCCGGTTTTTGATCGAACACAGCGGGAATGAGGAACTCTCAGAAGCTGAGCAGGACCTGATCCGCAAGCGGGATGCGGAGCGGCTGGATGAGATGATCGGCTATTGCAAGACGGCGCGCTGTCTGAGAGGCTATATCCTGGATTATTTCGGCCAGCGGCATGAGGAGACCTGTGAAAACTGCGGAAACTGCAAGGGCAGTCATCAGATGATGGAGGTGACGGTCCACGCGCAGATGATCCTTTCCTGCGTGCTGCGCATCAGGGAAAAGCTGGGCTATGCCGTGGGCAAGACATTGCTGGTCAAGACGCTGCGCGGCAGCAAGGATCAAAACGTGCTGCGTCTCGGCCTGGACCGCATATCCACCTATGGATTGATGGACAAGCTGTCTGCGGGGCAGGTGCGCGCACGGATCGATTTCCTCTTGCTGGAAGGATATCTGCAGATCGATGCCCAGCATGCCGTCCTTGAGCCGACGCCTGCCGCATCGCCATTGCTGCGCGGGCAGAAAAAGCTCCTCATGCCGGTCCGTCTGGAATCCAGGAAAGCTGCGCCTGCACGCCGGCATCGAGGCAGAGCGCTTGCGGCGGGGACAGAGGAGAGCGCAGGTCTGTTTGCCGCGTTGAAAGCAGTCCGCATGACGATTGCTCGTCAGGAAAATGTGCCTGCCTATGTGGTCTTCTCCAATGCCACATTGATGGATATGGCGGACAAAGCGCCTTGCAGCATGGCGGAATTCCTGGAAGTCAGCGGTGTCGGAGAAGTTAAGGCAGAACGGTATGGTCAGATATTCCTCGATGCGATCATCGCTTATCAACAGGAACACTGATCGGCAAACGGCGCTTTCTGCATAAGGGAATGGGCAGAACAATATCCACTAGAGACGAAGGCGCAGCGGGGCCTTCGCTTTTCTTCAGGAAAATGCAGGGAAAAAGGACAAAATCTTTAAAACGAAAGCAAAATATTACAATTCCTTTTTTGCTATAATGAAAGCGGAAACAAAGAAAGGATGATGAGATGAAGAGATTATTGAGAGGTCTGCTTGCTTCGGCCATGCTGACGACGACAGTACTGAGCAGCGGACCAGGTATCGTATTTGCGGCTGACGACAGTGGCAGTGCAGATACGGAGTATGAGGTCATTGAGGATGCATATGTCAGAGCCGGAGGCAATGCGAACCGCAACTACAACTATGAGAACATCACAAAGGCGCATGGTGAGCAATATGTCGGCAAGAATCTTAAGGCATTGAGCACGAAGAATAACAACGGTTCTTCGAATGAGATCATGACGCTGATGAAATTTCCGATTCCGGATGCAGCGGAGATCGAAGAAAAGCAGCTCGATCATTTTGAACTGGTATTCCATATCTTCAAGAATGCGGATTACAATACCGGAGATCAGACTTACCGCTTCTATTATTCCACGGATACAGACTGGAGCGAGACTTCTGTAACATGGAACAATAAACCAGAGGATGTCACGCGTGATTCTCAGCAAGTGCTGTTTGACTTTGACATCAAACAGGGCGATGAGTATGAAACAAAGCCGGATGCCGAAAAAGAGATCCATATGGATATCACGGAGACGGTGGAAGCGCTCAGTGACCAGGGAGTCAAGGAGATCACGGTGTTCACGGCAGCCATCAACAGCATGAACACCTCGCTGATGATCCAGGATCGTTCCAGCGGCAATGCGTCTGCGGATGAAAACGGGATCTATGCGGCAAGCATCGTCGCTTCTCATGAAGGCATCACGCTGGAGCAGTTGAACCAGCTGATCGCGGAATGTGAACAGCTGGATTCCTCTCAGTATGAAGAAGACAGCTGGCGTGCTTTTTATGAACAGCTGAGCATAGCTAAAGAGTTTGCAGCGGCTGATCCGCAAGACAGCAGAGAGATCAGGGACATGTATCATGCGCTGGAAGAGGCAAAAGATGCGCTGATCACGCTGATCGATCCGGCCGATCCGGACAATGTTGCTTACCGGCGTCCGGTCCGCAGCAATCTTTCCAGCGCTGATGCTGAGAAGGTCAATGACGGCGATCTGTCCACCAGCTGGTCCGGAAAGTTCTATCCTTCCTATGTCGATATCGATCTGAAAGATACCTATGACATCAGTGAGATCATCATGAACTTTCCGGAAGGGAAGACATTATACTATACGCTTTATGGAAGCAATGATGGAGAGCATTTCGATGAGATCGCACAAGTGCGCAGTGACGAGGCCAAGGATGCTGCGGGCGATGTGATCACACCAGAAGGCGATTGCAGCTATCGGATCATCCGTTATTACGCGGAATATACCGATGGGGAATCGCCGACTTACCTCTCGGAGATCAAGGTGCATGGAGAAAAGAGCGGTACGAACACCGAAGCGCTGCGTGAAGGCACCTTTGAAGAGATCACGGGCATTCAGGCCTTTGATGATACCGAGTATGCCGATACGATCACTGAGGCCGAGACCATTGAAAACGTGTATGGCATCATCGACCGCACGATCGGTGCAGAATAC
>OLWI01000675.1_pt1 | contig 10527 bp, 9 predicted proteins | sample 1673731 | NCBI WGS metagenome assembly OLWI01 (sample SAMEA103958125, study PRJEB25191) | human gut metagenome
GTCTCTACGCCATCGGCGAGGCCAACTTCTCGGACCACGGCGCCAACCGCCTCGGCGCATCGGCCCTGATGCAGGGTCTTGCCGACGGTTACTTCGTGCTGCCCTACACCATCGGCGACTACCTCTCGCACAAGATCCAGGCCCCGAAGGTGAAGACCGACACCAAGGCCTTCGACGAGGCCGAGAAGGGCGTCAAGGAGAAAATCGCCAAACTCCTCGCGATCAATGGCAAGCAGTCGGTGGACGACATCCACAAGAAACTGGGCCACATCATGTGGGAGAACGTCGGCATGGCCCGCACCAAGGAGTCGCTCGAAAAGGCGATCACCGAGATCCAGGCACTACGCAAGGAGTTCTGGAAGGACGTGAAGGTCGTAGGCAAGGAAAACGACTTCAACGTCGAGTTGGAAAAGGCGCTCCGCCTGGCCGATTTCCTGGAACTGGGCGAGCTGATGGCCCGCGACGCACTCAACCGCGAGGAGTCATGCGGCGGCCACTTCCGCACGGAGCACCAGACCGAGGAAGGCGAGGCCAAGCGCGACGACGAGCACTTCGTATATGCCGCCGTGTGGGAGTACAAGGGCGAGAACGAGGCGCCGGAGCTCACGAAGGAGCCGCTGAACTTCGAGTTCGTACACCCCGCACAGCGTAACTACAAGGACTAATTCTTCTGTCGTCTAACTTTAATACACAATTTGAAACTATGAATTTCACGTTAAAGATATGGCGCCAGAAAGACGCCAAGGCAAAAGGAGCATTCGAAACCTACAAAGTCGAGAACATCTCCGCCGACACCTCGTTTCTCGAGATGCTGGATATTCTGAACAACAACCTGATCCACGACTGCCGCGAGGGTATCTGCGGTATGTGCTCGCTGCACATCGACGGCCGTGCGCACGGCCCGGGCGACGGCGCCACGACCTGCCAGATTTACATGCGCCGTTTCAAAGACGGGGCGACGATCGTCATCGAGCCCTGGCGTTCGGCGGCTTTCCCCGTAATCAAGGACCTCGTGGTGGATCGCAGTGCCTATGATAAGATTCTTCAGGCCGGCGGTTTCATCTCGGTCCGTACGAATGCCGTGCAGGATGCCAACAACATTCCCATTCCGAAGGCCGACGCCGACGTTGCGATGGATGCCGCTGCCTGCATCGGTTGCGGTGCCTGCGCTGCGACCTGTAAGAACGGCTCGGCGATGCTTTTCGTCGCCGCCCGTGTGTCGTCGCTCGCGAAACTGCCGCAGGGACGTGTCGAGGGTGCCCGCCGCGCCAAGGCGATGGTGGCCAAGATGGACGAACTGGGCTTCGGTAACTGTACCAATACGGGAGCTTGCCAGGCCGAGTGTCCGAAGATGATTTCGATTTCGCACATCGCCCGTCTGAACCGGGAGTTCCTCTCGGCGAAGTTCGAGGACTAATCGTTTGAAGAATAGATGCAAACAAGCCCGGAGCGAAACTCCGGGCTTGTTTGCGTATGGCGGGATCCGAAACTCGCCGAAATTGCGGGGCTGCGGCTGATTTACGCTGTTCGCCTTTCCGGTCGTTGCAGCAAGGAGGCCCGCCGGGAGATTGCCGGCTGGCGATTCGGCCGGATTCGAGGTCGGGGTTGAAAATATGGGGCATAACGACCTTTATGCCCCATTCCGAACCGGTCGTTGTCGCCGCCGGAGCCGAGAATCTGTTTTCCTTCCTACTTTTTTATGTAGCTCTTCAACGCTTCGACGTACTCCTCGAAAGCATCCACGCCTGTCGGGGTAATGCGGCAGAGCGTGCGGGGTATTTTTCCCCGAAAGGTCTTTTCGACCGTGATGTAGCCGGCTTTTTGCAGTTTGTCGATCTGTACGCTCAGGTTGCCCGCCGAAGCTCCCGTCTGTTCCCGGATGAAAACGAAGTCGGCCTCTTCGACCCCGAGGAGGATCGACATTACCGCCAGGCGCAGTTCCGAGTGCAGCAGGGGATTCAGTTCCTTGAACATCTTTTGTGCGATTGGTAGTTGATGATATGTCCCGGGACGACCATCATGATGAAAAATACGCCGGCAAAGATAAGGATTTCGTTGTTCAGGAGTCCGGCGGTTATCTCAATTCCGTCAGAAGTTGCGATTTTTTTCAGGAAATAGTCGTATAAAGGGAAGAGGACTGAAAGAGCCATACAGGTAAGTCCTGCGACGATGTATATTTTCGAACGAACGATCATTCCGGTTGTTGCCGTTGCCGTAGCCATCGCCAGTGTAATGAGTCCGAAAAGACTGTGTCGGTAGGAGAGTCCGTGAAATAGCGAAAAGAGGAAGATCGGAATCAATGATAATGAGGATACTAACCAAACCTTGCCGACGATGCGGTCGATCTCCGTGCGGGGCTCCGTCGGCTTCTTGTCCGGGAACAGCCGCATCAGCAGACAGCCGATGATGGGAATGAGAAACCAGGTGAAGCTCCAGGCGGGATGGCATCCGGCGATGTTGAACCAGTAATTGAGCAGGGCGATCCCGACGGTCGTATAGCCCCATACGAGGAACGGGCGTCCCGCATGGTTTTCCAGCCGGTTGCGGGTGTTTTGAATCATGCGCGAGATGAGTTCCATACTCTCTCGTGCGTCTAATTTTCTCTCTTCCATACGCAGTGAGTTTTGATGATTATATATTTTAGGATGCCGCTTTTTTCTTTGCAGATTCGGGTATCCGTTCGTTGGCAGCCGTTTTTGACTGTGTTTACAAGGCATCCCTCGCCCCGAATGATTTCGGGCTGTTGTCCGACCGTCGGCGGATTACTCCGCATCGTCATCGTCCGAGAGTTTTGTCAGGTGGAATATCAGATCCAGAATAAGGCCGAGCCCCCAGCCTGCCATGACCCACAGCACCCACCAATAGTGGGGCGTCGTGAGGGCATTGACTCCGGCCAGAAATGCACAAATGACTGCGTATGTTATCCATTCCCGGATGAGCCGGCGCTTTCTGCGTGCGGCTTTCGCATCGATTTTTTGAGTTGTTTCCATAGCTTTCGGTTTTTGTTGGTATTACAAATATAAACTACTTTATTTTATAAACCAAATAAAATGCCTGAAAAATTGAAATTTTACGATGATTCGGGGCAGGGGGCGTTAAGGATGAAATGTACGGGGTAGGCCGAAAGGCTTTACCGAGATCTGTTAAATTATGGTATTATATGCGACCGTTTTTTTGAATTCGGCGGTAGCCGCAATTTTGCGGGCCGTTATTCGATGTCGGGTTCACCCTGAACTTTTTTCTTGGGAGGGTGCGAGAAACGTCCGAGCATTGTCTCGGTCGGATTCGGATCGGAGGGCAGTATATTGATTGAGATATATCTTTCGTGGCCCTTTATTCGACGGTTGCAGCGTCGAATCCGAAGGGACGTTTATTCGCGGGCTTGTGGCCGCGTTTATAATTCGCCCCTTGCCTGCATCCTTTTCCCGGAGGGGATTTGGGGTGCTGTGCTTTCGAAGAGGTACATTAATATATAATCGCGTCGCATGCTTTATCCGAGCAGGATCAGGCTGAGGGCCATGATCGCCATGCCGCTCATCACGCCGTAGATCGAGATGTGGGCTTCGCCGTATTCGCGGGCGGCCGGCAGCAGTTCGTCGATCGAGATGAAAACCATGATTCCGGCGACGCCTGCCAGGATGCAGCCCATCATGACGGGAGACATGAACGGCATGAGGATAAAATAGGCGAGCAGGGCGCCGACCGGCTCTGCCAAACCCGATAGGAGCGAATAGCGGAAGGCTTTCATCCGGTCGCCGGTGGCGTAAAAGACGGGGATCGAAACCGCGATACCTTCGGGTATGTTGTGTATGGCGATGGCGACGGCGATGGCGATACCCAGCGTGGGATTTTCGACGGCGGTGGCGAAGGTGGCGATGCCTTCCGGGAAGTTGTGGATGCCGATAGCCAGGGCGGTCATCAGTCCCATGCGCATCAGTTTGGCATTTTTCGGTTTTTTCTCCAGCTCTTCGATCATATGGGCTTCGTGCGGGTTCTCGACCGAAGGCACCAGCCGGTCGATGACGCCGATCAGCAGTACGCCGCCGAAAAAGGCCAGGGTCGTAATACCCATCCCGGTTTGGGGGCCGTAGATGGCTCCGATAGCCTCCCGTGCCTGTTGGAACAGTTCGACGAACGAAACGTAGATCATCACGCCGCCCGACAGTCCCAACGAGAACGAAAGCAGTCGCTTGTTGGTACGGTGGGCGAAAAGGGCTATCGTGCTGCCGATACCGGTTGCCAGGCCGGCGCCGAGGGTGAGCATCAGGGGTACAAAAAGAGTGTGAGCCATCTCGAATACTGTTTTTCAGTTGGTCTTTGCAAAGATAGTGCAAGCCGAAAGCTGTGTCAAATTTATTTGGATGCAACCGAGGCGCCGCCTGTTTTCTGTAAAGATCGTGCACGCGGAAGCCGTTCGGTTTTGTCGGAAGCGGCCAGGGGCTGCCTATTTGCCGTAAAGTTAGTGAATTTTATCCTTTCTTTGCCGGAGAACATCGAATAAGGAGTGTGCGTTGTGTGAAAATCCCGTCGTATGGCGATCGATTCACTACTTTCGGCAGGAGAAGATCACTATTCCCGGCGAGTCGCGTGTTTTCCCGATCCGGTCTTTTTTTGCGGCGCTTGAAAATATCGAGCGCAGTGCACGATGAAATTATTCTTGAAGAAATTTTATTTAATTTGTTGATAAGTAGTGTTATATGTATTTTTAGGGTGGAAGTGGACGATATTTTTCGGAAAAGATGGTGCGAATGGTGTAATAATTGTTACCTTTACCCAATAAACAAGGCAGGTTCATTCTGATCTTTATCTTCTTTGCATTTTCCCGGACCTATATCCCGTCCGGATTTTTCCATCGTTGAAATCGACCTTTGTAAACTTTCTTTGTTTAGGCAATTTCGCTTGAGTATGTCTGTCGCAGGCAGAAGAGAGCCGTTGCCGGGTTTTAACGATGTCCCGAAATTGAGATTATTTTTTTACTTGCATACGCCCGTTCTGACCGCCCTTTTTCAGCGTGGTTCGGGCAGATTGCGCTGTCGGGGAACAAGGTGTGCGTGACTGCGGTTTCGACCGGGAACAGGAAACTTCCTCGCTTCCGTTTTTCCGCTTCCGCACCGGATGCCTCCGCGACAGATGAAAACTCCGTCGTACGACGGAATTATACGATGATTATGACATTTAACGAATTGAAAATTACCGACCCTATTTTGAAGGCGATCGGTGAAAAAGGATACCTGGCTCCTACGCCCATTCAACAAAAGGGTATTCCCGTGGCGCTCGATGGGCGCGATATGCTGGGCATCGCCCAGACCGGGACGGGTAAGACGGCGGCGTTCGCCATTCCGATCCTGCAGCATTTGAGCAGTGGGATGCAGGCAGAGCCGACCGACGTGCCGCGCCGCAACCGGCGGGGGCGGAATCATGGTCGGGAATACGGAGTGCGGCCGATCCGGGCCCTGATCCTGACCCCTACCCGGGAGTTGGCCGTGCAGATCGGCGACAGTTTTTCGGATTACGGAAAATATGTCGGTCTGAAGCATCTGACGATTTTCGGCGGTGTGAAACAAGGCCCGCAGGTCGAGGCGCTTCGTGGCGGCGTGGATATTCTGATAGCTACGCCGGGGCGCCTGCACGATCTGATCGGACAGGGGTTCGTCGAACTCGACGCGATTACGCATTTCGTGCTGGACGAAGCCGACCGGATGCTCGACATGGGATTCGTCGCCGACATCAAACGTCTGCTGCCGCTGCTGCCGAAGTCGCGTCAGACCCTCTTTTTTTCGGCGACGATGCCTGCGGACATCGTGGCGCTCTCGAAAAGTATGCTGACCGACCCCGTGCGGGTGGAGGTGACTCCGGTTTCGTCGGCGGTGGCTGCGATCGATCAGCGGGTCTATTTCGTGGAGAAGCCGGAGAAGAAGAAACTGCTCGTATCTCTGCTCCGCGAGGAGGATAAGTCCGTTCTCGTCTTCTCCCGCACCAAACACGGAGCGGACAATATTTCGCGTCTGCTCTCCAAGTCGGGTATTCGAAGCGAGGCGATTCACGGCAACAAGTCGCAGAATCACCGCCAGCGCGTACTCACGGATTTCAAGTCCGGCAAGATCCGGGTGATGGTCGCTACGGACATCGCTGCCCGTGGCATCGACATCCGGGAACTGGAGATCGTCATCAATTACGATCTGCCGGATGTGCCGGAAACGTACGTACACCGTATCGGCCGCACCGGTCGTGCCGGACATTCCGGAACCGCCCTTACGTTCTGCACCCCGGACGAGCGGCCGCTCATGAAAGACATACAGCGGCTGACAGGCAAAAAACTCAATGCGGAAACATACCGTGCATAATAATCTTTAAGTTGAATTTAATGGCAAAATCGCAAACATTCGGAAAAAGAGAGAACGAAAAGAAAAAGCAGGCCAAGCGCTTCGAAAAACAGAAACGCAGGGAAGAACGCCAGGCCGGAGGAAGCTCCTCGCTCGACGATATGATCGCCTATGTGGACGAGAACGGGAATATTACCGACACTCCGCCCCAGCTGCGGCCGAAAGTCGAGATCCAGCTCGAGGATATCGTGATAGCCACGCCTAAAAAGGAAGATATTGCGGCCGAACCGCTGAAAGGGCGTGTCGAGTATTTCAATACCGAGAAGGGGTACGGGTTTATCAAGGACCTGGCTTCGACGGAAAAATATTTTTTCCATATATCTTCGGCTCCCGAAGGGATCGGCGAGGGGCGGATTGTCCTTTTCGAACTCATGCGGGGTACACGCGGTATGAATGCGGTGAAAATCGCATTTGCGCAATAAACATTTATCCACAGTCAAAATAGAAAAAAATGAACATTTACGTATCGAATTTGAACTTCCGCACCCGGGGCGAGAGTTTGCAGACTTTATTCGGGGAGTACGGAGAAGTATCTTCCGCCAACATCATCACCGACCGCGAAACCGGCCGCTCGCGCGGCTTCGGTTTCGTCGAAATGCCGGACGAGTCGGCCGCACGGAACGCGATTAACGCGCTGAACGGTTTCGAGCTCGACGAGCGGGCTATCAACGTCAATGAGGCCCGTCCGAAGACCGAGCGCAGCGACCGGGGTGGTTACGGCTCCAATCAGGGCGGCGGTTACGGGCGCAACCGGTATTGATTCGGATCGGCCGGAAAGAGCGGGGAGGAGCGTTGAACGCCCCTCCCCGCTCTTCGATAAGGCCGTGCTTTTTCCGGTGGGGGATGGGGGCGGAGGTTTCCGGAGGAACGCTCGATGGCCGTCCGGTCGGGTGGACGGGCGTCGGAGCGCGGACCGAAACTTCTGCCGGGGCGTATCGTTCTGTCGTTGCAGGATGCCGGCGAAATTTTTTGGCCGGGTTATCTTGCCGAAACCGTAAATTATGCTTACCTTTGCCCCTGATAACACCGGAACCCGATCAAGCCAATGTTTAGTTTCATACCGAACGCATTTCAGGAGGCCCAGTACGTACGGCGCCGTCATTTCCGGGGTAATCATTCGGAAAATATTTCCAATTTTTATTATAATTTTTCCAAGTTATTAGGGTAGCTGTCCAAGTTGCCCTATTTTTTTGTGCACCCGCTGCGGCGAGGTGCGAAACGGTACAGCAAAATGAAGACGATTCTCAAAGGTGCGAAGTTCTATCGGGACGGAAGGTTCGAAACGGGCGATCTGGCGATCGAAGACGGTAAAATCGTTGCTATAGGCGGTCGGGTCGCGCTTGAGGCGGACGACCGGGCAGTCGATTTGACGGGTTGTCATGTATTGCCGGGATTGGTCGATGTGCATGTCCACCTGCGCGAACCGGGTTTTTCGGAGAAAGAGACCATTGCGACGGGTACGGCTGCCGCCGCGCACGGAGGTTATACCACCGTTTGTCCGATGCCGAATCTCAATCCGGCGCCCGATTCGCCGGAGCATCTGGAAGCGGAGCTGGCTCTGATCCGCCGCGATGCGGTCGTTCGGGTGCTGCCTTACGGTTCCATTACGCGGGGACAGAAGGGACGCGGGGAGCTGGTCGATTTCGGGGCTCTGGCCGGAGAGGTCGTGGGCTTCTCGGACGACGGACGGGGGGTGCAGGGCGAGGAGCTGATGGCCGAAGCCATGCGTCGCGCCGCAGCGGTCGGCAAGCCGATCGTGGCCCATTGCGAAGTCGATGAATTGCTGAAAGGAGGGTATATCCACGACGGTGTTTATTGCCGCGAGCACGGGCACAAGGGTATCTGCTCCGAGAGCGAGTGGCGGCAGGTGGAGCGCGATATAAAATTGGCAGCCGAAACCGGATGTCAGTATCATGTCTGCCACGTTTCGACCAAGGAGAGCGTCGAGCTGATTCGCCGGGCGAAGGCCGCCGGGTTGAAAGTCAGCGGCGAAACGGCTCCGCACTACCTGCTGCTCTGCGACGAGGATTTGCAGGAGGACGGTCGTTTCAAGATGAATCCGCCGCTGCGGGGACGTGAAGACCGCGAAGCCCTGCGGCAGGCCGGGACGATCGAGGTGATTGCTACGGATCATGCGCCTCACACCGCCGAACAGAAATCGCGCGGACTGGCCGGCAGCGCGATGGGTATCGTGGGGTTGGAGTGTGCTTTCCCGCTGCTCTATACCTATTTGGTGAAGCCGGGGCTGCTTACGCTGGAGCAGCTCGTCGAGCGGATGTCGATGGCTCCGCGCCGGATTTTCGGCCTCGGCGGAGGCTTGCAGGCGGGCGAACCGGCCGATTTAACGGTGTTCGACCTCGATGCGGAGTACGAGATCGATCCCGAAACCTTCCTGTCGAAAGGCCGTGCTACGCCTTTTGCCGGCTGGCGGGTTGCGGGCCGTACGCTCTGGACGCTGGTCGGGGGACGTACGGCATACGCGACGGAGCGTTTCCGATAGACGGGGCGGGAGCGATGTGCGCGGATTGTCCCGGATCGGAATACGAAATGCGATTCCGTTTTTCGACGGGCGGTGACTGCGGTCGTCGCGGATTCTGCCGGATGCGGGAAACAGGGCCGGAAATTGAAAAATGAACGAAGACAAATTACGAAATAACCGAATATGAAACCATTCACCAAAAAAATCGTGCTTGAGTCGGGCCGCGAGTTCTACGGCTACGGTTTCGGCGCGGACCGGGAGGCGACGGGCGAGATCGTGTTCAATACCTCGATGGTCGGCTACCAGGAGATTCTCTCCGATCCCTCCTATACCGACCAGATGGTCGTGATGACCTATCCGCTGATCGGCAACTACGGCATTACGGACGAGGATTACGAGACCAAGTATCCGACTATCGGCGGTATGATCGTGCGCGAATACAACGATCTGCCGAGCAATTTCCGCTATACCAAGACCCTCGGCGAAGTGTGCGAGGAGTACGGCATACCCTGCGTCTGGGGGATCGATACCCGTATGCTGACGCGCATTATTCGTGACGAGGGTACCCAGCGGGTGATCGTCGTCGATGCGTCGATGCCGCAGGAGGAGGCCCTGCGTCGCCTGAAGGAGGCGCCCGTGCGCCGCGACATGGTCGAGCGCGTGAGTTGCCGCAAGCGTTGGTTCTCCCGCACGGCCAATCATCGTTTCGACGTGGTGGCGGTTGATTGCGGCATCAAGCACAACATCATCCGCAAGCTCAACGAGAAGGGTTGTAACGTGACGGTGGTGCCCTACGATATTACGGCCGAGGAGGTGATGGCTTTCCGTCCCGACGGACTTTTCCTCTCGAACGGTCCCGGCGATCCGACCGACGTAACGCCGGTGGTCGAGATGGTCCGCACGCTTCGGGGGCGCCTGCCGATCTTCGGTATCTGCCTGGGACACCAGGTGATTTCGCTGGCTTACGGAGCCCGCACTTTCAAGATGAAATTCGGACATCGCGGCGGCAACCACCCCGTGAAGAACCTCGAAACGGGCAAGGTCGAGATCACGAGCCAGAACCACAGTTTTGCGGTCGATACGGAGTCGCTGAAGGGCACCGGACTGACCCTTACGCACCTGAATCTGCTGGACGATACCGCCGAAGGCGTCGAATGCCGCGCCGATCGGATTTTCAGCGTCCAGTATCATCCGGAAAGTGCGCCCGGTCCGCAGGACAGCACCTATTTGTTCGATAAGTTTATCAAAATGATGGAGGAGAGTCAAAATGCCTAAGAGAACGGATATCAAGAAAGTGATGGTGATCGGCTCCGGCCCGATCGTGATCGGCCAGGCTGCGGAGTTCGACTACGCGGGTACGCAGGCTTGTCTGGCCCTCAAGGAAGAGGGGTACGAGGTCGTGTTGGTCAATTCCAATCCGGCGACGATCCAGACCGACGTGCAGATTGCCGATAAAGTCTATATGGAGCCGCTGACGCTCGAGTACGTGGCCAAGATCGTCCGTTACGAGCGTCCCGATGCCATCGTGCCGGGACTGGGCGGGCAGACGGGCCTGAATCTGGCCGTGCAGCTCGCCAAGAAAGGCGTGCTTCAGGAGTGTCAGGTGGAGATTCTGGGTACTTCGTTCCAGAGCATCGAGCAGGCCGAGGACCGCGAACTCTCCAA
>OLWI01000682.1_pt1 | contig 10416 bp, 9 predicted proteins | sample 1673731 | NCBI WGS metagenome assembly OLWI01 (sample SAMEA103958125, study PRJEB25191) | human gut metagenome
CCGCGATCCGCAAGCCGCAGTGCGGTCTGAATACCGGCGACACCGCCGCCTACGATGATAACCTCTCTTTTCATTGTGCCTTGATATTATAGATCATATCCTGAACGCCGCAATTGACGGCCGAAGGTGCCGGTTTCCCGATGAATTTCCCGTGACGCCCCAGGTATTTGGCCGCAGGATCGTAGTCGATGCCCATTTTTTCGAGCAGCGGCTCCACATCCACCTGATGCATCTGCATACCCAGTTCCCAGGGATCGTACCCCAGCACCAGACCGGCCATCTCCTCGTACGTCAGCACCGGAATACCTCGTCCGTCCTGACCGTAGGTGACGCCCTCCATCTCGGCGATCGTATATTGCCATTTGTCGAGGAACATGGCGCAGCCCGGGCAGTTGGCCACGATGAAATCGGGCTTGTAGGGGGCCATGCTTTCGAGTTTCTTCTGCGTGTTGGCCACCGAATAGCCCCGGTTGGCCTGCACCAGGTAGTTGCGGAACCCGAAGCCGCAGCAGTGGCGCCGCTCGGGATAATCGACGCACTGGCCGCCCCACGCATCGATCATACCGGCGAGCACATAAGGAAATTCCGAACCGCCGATACCCGCCTTGGGGAAAATCTTGGCGTAGTGGCAGCCGATATGTTCGACCACCCGCAGCGGCTCTCCGGTGGCAGCATTGACCAGCCGGTATTTCGCCTTGCGGGCGATCTCCTCGCGCAAGTGGAAAACGATGTCCGAAGTGTGGGCCAGGCTTTTCGGCTTGCGGAACTCGCGGCCGGTAGCCTTATAAAGGTATTCGCGCGTCTGTTCCTCCTTCTCGGGAAACTCCTCCCAGGTAGCCAGTATCTCGGTATAGATGCCGAACGAAGTGATGCACGAAGAGATGAAATTCTCATACCCCGCATCGGTCATCAGCGCGAACTGCCGGGCCACGACCGTCATGATCGTATCCAGCGGCACGATGTCCGAATGGTAGCCGATGCCCGTACACGAGGTGTGCAGCGGATCGTCGAAGACATCGCGTCCCAGATCCTTCTGCAACATGTTCAAAAACGCCTTCTCGCTGCCCGGAAAAAAGTTCTGACGGATGCAGCTGCGCACATAGTAATATTTGTCGTCGGCGATCTCCTTCTGGTAATCGCTCCAGCTCGACCGTTTCATACGCTAATAATGTTCGTTGGAATTTTTGGTGTAGGTATCCATCATGTACTCGTCGTCCGCACCGTCGTATCCCATCTCGCGGGCCTTGCGGTCGGAATGCTTCTCGATCGTGTCGAAAAACTCCTTGCCGCCCGTGACGTCGAATATCCGGTGGAGTTCCTCCATGGACCGGTCGTCCAGCTTGCGCAGCGCCCCGGCACCGGGACGGTTGTAAGCGGCGGAAAACTGTCCGTAAATCTCCTCGTCGTTCTCGTAGATCCACTCCCAAACCGTGCCCTGTTCGGGATGCAGCTCGGGCTTCACCAGTTTCGGGGTCACACAGTAACCCGTACGGAGGATATTCTCCCCGATCGTGCGCTTGAGGGCCAGTTGCTGCCGCCCCTTCTCGCTCTCGACGAAGAAACCGAGCTTTTGGGAAAGCGTCCGCAGCGCCTGGATGACATAAGCGGGAGTATTGCCTCGGGGACAGCGGGGCCGGCACGACATACACTCGCCGCAATACCAGATCACGTCGCTGCGCATAAGCTCCTCGATCGCATCGTCGTCCTGCGTCTGCACGATATTGACGATCTGACGGGGATCGTAATTGTAAAACTCCGCCGCCGGGCAGACACCCGTACACACCCCGCAATTCATGCACGAATGAAGCCCCTCCCTCATCCGCACATCTTCCATCAGCATATCGAAATACTTACCCATACAAAAAAGATAACTTCGCAGCAGCAAAGTTATCCATTCCCCAGGTACCGTACAGTAGTAGAAATACCTATTTTCGCCGTCTGTAATGTTCGAACGCAAAGGGGTAAGGAAACTCCTTCCCCGAAGCAAACGACTCGCTGTCAATAATTTCCCATTCCCGTTCATCCCACCTCGGAAAACAGGTATCGCCCTGGTAGGCATGGAACACCCGCGTCAGGTAGAACTCGTCGCACAGGGGCAGCGCCTGGGCATAGATCTGCGCCCCTCCGATGACGAAGACCTTCTCTTCCGGGCGGAAAAGCGCCAGCGCCTCGTCGAGCGAATGCACCACGTCGCACCCTTCGATCGAAATATTCTGTCGCGTGACGACCACGTTGCGCCGACCCGGCAGCGGACGTCCCAACGACTCATAGGTTTTGCGGCCCATCACCACCGGATGTCCCGTAGTGACGGCCTTGAAATGCTTCAAATCTTCGGAAATATGCCACAAAAGGCGATTGTCACCGCCGATCACTCCGTTTTCGGCCACTGCGACGATAATGGCAATCATGTCTAATCAATCGTTTTTTCTTTTTAATATCAGTTCGAAGCCGGATACGGATGGCAGGATCCGCTGTTTCGCATCCAGCAAGGTCAGCGTATCACCCCCTTCTTTCAACAGGTTGATCGTTTCGTCCCCCTCTTCGGTCACGAGCTGCCAGACGGTCGCATCCGCATTTTCAGGAATTCCCCGTAACGTATATCTGCGGCCTCGCCTCACGGACACCTCTCTCCGGCGGGCATCGGCTTCCGAATAAAACCGCTCGAGTGTGAACGTACCGTCGCCGCTGTGTTCCCGGCTTTCGATCGTAAGTCTGACGCATGTTATTCCGTCGCCGGAAGCCTCCGGAATAGTTCCTTCATATACCAGCACCTGCCGGCCGCCCAATCCCTCCGGGTCCATCGAGGTTCGAGGAACTTCCGTTTCGACCTTACCGCCTCTGTCCGCATGCGAACACGACGCCGACAAAATCAGCACTGCGGCCGACAGCATATACAGAATTACCCGCATAGCTAAAACGACATCGGAGCCTTGATCGCCGGCCAGGGATCGTAATTCTCCAACGTGAAATCCTCGTAACGGAAATCGAAGACCGACCGCACCGCCGGATTCAGCCGCAGGGTCGGCAACGGCCGGGGCGTGCGGGACAGCTGCTCGGCAACCTGATCGGCATGGTTCAGATAAAGGTGCGCATCGCCCAGCGTATGGACGAAATCGCCCGGACGCAATCCGCACTCCTGCGCGATCATCATCGTCAGCAGCGCGTACGAAGCGATGTTGAACGGTACGCCCAGAAACGTATCGGCGCTCCGCTGGTAAAGCTGACACGAAAGGCGCCCTCCGGCCACGTAAAACTGAAACAGCACATGGCAGGGCGGCAGCGCCATATCGTCCACCTCGGCCACGTTCCACGCCGATACCAGCATCCGCCGCGAATCGGGGCTGTGTTTGATCTGGTCGATCACCTGCCGGATCTGGTCGATGCACCCTCCGTCGGGACGGGGCCAACTGCGCCATTGATACCCGTACACATGGTTCAAATCGCCCAAGCCGTAACCTTCGATCGACGAAGGCTCTTCCCGCCGCACGGCATCGAGAAAGGCTTCCCGCTCCAGCGGCAAAACCCCGTGACGGACACAAAGTTCGTTGTAATAGCGGTAAGCGTCGTTGTCCCAGATATGGACCCCGTGATCCAACAGGTATTTTATATTGGTATCGCCCTGCAAAAACCAGAGCAGTTCGTAAATCACCCCTTTCAGGAAAACTTTCTTGGTGGTAAGCAGCGGAAACCCAGCCTCCAGGTCGAAACGCATCTGGTAGCCGAAGATGCTGCGCGTACCGGTTCCGGTACGGTCGCTCTTCACAATGCCGTCCTTTCGGATCTTACGGAGCAAATCGAGATACTGTTGCATGGTCGAATCAATATTTTTTCAACGAGGCGTTGCCCTCGGAGTCGATGACCGCATAGACCGGATCGGAGTGCCACTCCCCAAGGCACAGCACCCGCAAATTTCCTTCGGAATAGTCGCGCGGCTGGTGCATATGGCCGAAGATGAAATAATCGGGGCGTTCGGCTCCGGCATATTCGCGGGCATATTCGATGAGCGGGTCGGTAATATGGTCGCCCATCTCGCTCACCAGATGGCTTTTGCGGGACTCGCCGCTCCACCACTGCCCGAAACGCATCGCCCAGTCGGGATGCACGAGCCATGAAAAAAGGAAACGGATCGTTTTGGAACGGAACACGGCATTCATAAAGCGCAGCACAGGAAGATGATCGATCTTCATATTGTCGCCGTGCGCCAGGAAAACCCGTTTGCCGGCAAGCTCCATGATCCGGGGCGAGGTATAGACCTCCACTCCGCACTCCGCTTCGAAATAGTCACGAACCCACATGTCGTGATTACCCGTCATGAAAACCACCCGAATCCCCCGGTCGGTCAATTCGCACAACTTTCCCAATACGCGCACAAACCCTTTGGGGACGACCCGTTTGTATTCGAACCAGAAATCGAAAAGGTCGCCCAGAATAAAGACCGCATCGGCATCGCGGGAAACTTCGTCGAGCCACGCCACGAAACGTTTCTCGACCGCACGGGCCGCAGCCGGTCCTCCCGCGCCCAAATGAATGTCCGATGCGAAGTAATACATAGCCTATTCGAATTGCGCTTCGAGCGCCCGTTGCAACCCCGTACCGTAAAGATCGCGGGCCACTACGATACCCTCACGATCGATCAAAAAGTTAGCAGGCAGTTTCTGCACGTTGTAAAGCCCCAGTGCGGGAGAATTTCGTCCCCGGAAATCGCAAACCGAAATCCAGGGAAGCTGCTGCTCCTGCACGGCGTTGATCCAGATATCTTTCGAAACATCCACACCGATCTGGTAAATTTCAAATCCCCGGTCGGCATATTCGGCATAAACCTCCTTCAATTCGGCGTTGATGGCGTTGCTGTTTCCCAATTCGGCCGACCAGAAATCCACCAGCACGACCTTTCCCTGCAACGAACTCAAACGCACTTTACGGCCGAACATATCGGGCAACTCGACATCGGGAAAATTCGTTTCGGCGATATTCGACATCAGATTTTGCCGCGCATCCATGCGGGCGATCTCACTGGCCAGCAACGGCAGGTAGGAAGACTCCGGATAACGCTCCTCGATGGCTTCCGCCACCATGCGGTAGTAAATCACATCTCCGTCGAGGTTGAAAAGGTAAGTTTCGCCCGGAAGCCGCTGGTACAAGGCATATACCCCGGCCAGGGAAGACTTATGCTCGACGATGAACTTGATCTGTTCGCGTTTGATCCGGCGGTATTCGGCCCAATATTCAGACTCGATCCGTCGAATCTCCTCGTCGGTCATCCTGTAAGTTTCCGGCGAAGAACTCAACGCATCGAGCCGCTGCATCCCGGCCACAAACGGCTGATAAAATCGGCGCAGCAACTCCGACTCCTCAGACCCTTCGACCGTATAGTTGTGCACCACACGTCCGACCGAGCTGACCGTCAAGCGATCTCCGCCCTGCAGGAACAGGGGAATCTTATCGCCGTTGCAGACCAGGTTGTAAAGCGCCGGAGTACGGTCCACATCGCACAATTCCAATTTGTAATTCCCGGTTTCATCCAGTTGCGCCGAATCGATGAGCGTCTGCGCCAACGGAGTAACCTGCTCGAGATAGATCATCCGGCAATCCGAACCGACTATACGACCCGAAATCTTAACCGTAGAAGAGTGACAGGAAACCGCCAGGAGCGCCCCTGCCAGAAAAACGATCGAAATAAAAAATCTGCTGCGCATGTTGCGAGAAAATGGTTTATCAAAAAACGGAACCCTATTTCGAGGTATTGTGCCGTGCGCCCCCGTTCTTGCCGTTGAAATTGCGCGACTGATGCTGATTCCGATTCTTCTGTTGCCGTTGCTGCGCTCCCTTCTGACCTTTCTGACCTTTTTGCGGATGCGCCATAAAGGGCTGTTTATAATCGCTTCGGATATTATTGAGAGCCACTTCGTCGATTTGGATCGCATTTCCGGACATTTTTTTTATGTCTTTTATGATAACCTCGTTATTCGGATGTTCCTGATTGTACTCGTAGCTCTTGGTGCGCATGTAACGCGCCAGGTTATCGACGGTCCGCGAGACTACCTGGGGATTCTTCTCATCGGCCAGACGCCGGATCATCCGTTCGACATATTTGCCGTAATGCTTGTACTCGATATGTCCCGACGAATAGGGCATACGCCGGGGCACCGTGGTAAGTTCCTGGCGCGAAGGCTGCGGATAGGGGGAGTCCACATCCAGTTGAAAGTCGGACATGATGAACAGGTGATCCCACAGCTTGTGAGTGAAGTCGGCCGTATCCCGCAACAGGGGATTCAGGTTTCCCATAACGGCGATGACCGCACGGGCCTGCCGGTTGCGCTCGCGGCGGTCTTCGATCTGCATCAGCGAATCGACCATTTCGTGAATATGGCGGCCGTATTCGGGCAAAAAAAGCTTCCGTCTTTTATAATTATAATTTTTTTGCATAATTTTTGCGGGAGTTCGGTGGCATTGTTATTGCGAACCGTTCCAATAACATTCTGAAAAGATTTCGCGGATATAAATTTCAAAGCGATCGTAAATTCACCTTTGAAATCAACTTTATCTACAAAGTTGGATTCCTGCGAATAATATATTAACTTCGTCACAAAAGTACGTAAAAAAATCACAAAAGCAAGGTATGGCAAAAGTTTTAATCCTGGATCAATCGAAAAGCATACGCAACACGCTGCGAGAACGGCTGGAGTTTGAAGGAATAGCGGCGGAAAGCGCTGAAAATGAAGCGGCGGCATCCGTATTATGCGAACGTATCCCTTTCGATCTGATCATTTCGGATCATGAAACGAGGCTTCCCGAGAGCGACGTACCTTTCATCGTACTTTCCTCTGAAGCGACGGTCGATTCGGCTATCAAGGCACTCCGGAACGGAGCGCAGGACTACCTCACCAAACCGATCGACATGAACCGCCTGATGCAGTCGATCCGGCAAACACTCGAACAGGCAGCCGAAGCGCCGCGCACGGCGGCAAAAGCCAAAGCGAAACGCAGCTCGGCAGGTCACACGGAAGAGATCATAGGCACTTCCGAGCAAATGCAACACGTCCGGCGTCTGATCGACAAGGTCGCACCGTGCGACGCCCGCGTTCTGATCACGGGCGAGAACGGCACGGGCAAGGAACTCGTCGCCCGCTGGCTCCACGCCAAAAGCAACCGGGCCGGAGCGCCGTTCGTTGAGGTCAACTGCGCGGCCATTCCCTCCGAACTGATCGAAAGCGAACTGTTCGGCCACGAGCGGGGAGCCTTCACCTCGGCCATCAAACAGCGCAAGGGCAAATTCGAACAGGCGAGCGGCGGAACGCTCTTCATGGACGAGATCGGCGACATGTCGCTGGCGGCGCAGGCCAAGGTGTTGCGGGCGCTTCAGGAAAACAGGATCAGCCGCGTAGGCAGCGACAAGGACATCGAGGTCAACGTACGCGTCATCGCCGCCACGAACAAGAACCTGCGCGAGGAGATCCGGAAGGGCAATTTCCGCGAAGACCTTTACCACCGCATCGGAGTGGTCGTCGTGCGCGTCCCGGCGCTGCGCGAACATGCGCAGGACATCCCGCTGCTGGTCGACCATTTCATACGCACAATTTGTGCCGAATACCACATCCCGGCAAAACGCATCGAGGACGAAGCGCTTGCCGAGCTGCAAACGATGCCCTGGAGCGGCAATATCCGCGAACTGCGCAACGTCATCGAGCGGCTCGTGGTCCTGAGCGGCACCAAAATCACACCGAACGACGTAGAACTCTACTGTTAAACATTTCAGAGCAACTCGAGAATCTCACCGGGGCGGTCCACTACGTGGTCTGCCCCGTGTTCATACAACTCCGCCCGGTCGCGGAAGCCCCAAGTCACACCGACCGACCGGACACCGGCTGCCCGGGCCGTATCCATATCGACGCCCGAATCCCCGGCGTACAGCACCGCTCCGGATTCCGCATCCGTATCGGCGAGAATCTCCCGCACCACCTGCGGATCGGGTTTGAGCGGGACTCCGGGGCGCTGACCGAAAACCGCATCGAAACGGATCGACGGGAAATAGATCCGCACCAACTTCTCGGTACCGATTTGAAATTTGTTGGAAGCGACAGCCAGCCGGACTCCACGCTGCACCAACTCCCGGAGCAATTCCGGAATACCCTCGTAGGGACGGGTAAAGCGGTCGATATGTTCGGTATAGTAAGCCACGAAATCCGCACGCACCGCCGCCACCGTTTCCGGCGTGCGCAGCTCCTCGGGCAGCGCCCGTTCGACCAGCCGCATAACGCCGTTGCCGACAAAACCGCAATACTCCTCATAGGTATGCAGGGGCAATCCCCGCGCAGCCAGCACATGATCGCAGCAAGCCGCCAGATCGCCGATCGTATCGAGCAACGTCCCGTCCAGGTCGAAAATCATCAATTTCGTATCCATATCAAGTCCTTGAATTACAAATAAATAGTCCGAAAACGGGCAGGAGCCGTGTTCCTGCCCCGTAAAAACGGCCCCTATCGGCCGAAACGCCCAAAGCCGAGCCAAAGATACGAATAAGCCGAGCGCAAAAGCAAATTTATTTGCGTTTTGCCGAGGCGAAATATCTAAAATTACAAAGGAGCCGAGCACAAAGGCGAATTCATTCGCTTTTACCGGTCCAAGCGCTTGAAACGGCCCCGAAAAAGGGACAAAAAGCTGTCCGAAGGCAACGATGCACGCGAAACATTTTGTTATTTCGGGATTTTGAGTTTACTTTGTCATCATCGTATAAATCGGACAAAACCTATGAAAACAGACATCGAAATTGCACGCGAAACGAAATTAAATAAAATAGAAGACATAGCCGAAAAGCTGGGGGTTCCCCGTGACGAAGTCCAGAATTACGGCCGTTACATCGCCAAGGTGCCCATCCACCTGATCGACAAGAAAGAGATGGACAAGCACAACCTGATCCTGGTTTCGGCCATCACCCCGAACAAGGCGGGCGTCGGCAAGACTACGGTATCGATCGGCCTGTCGCTTGGCCTGAACAAAATCGGAAAGAAAGCGGTGGTCGCCCTGCGCGAACCCTCCCTGGGTCCCTGCTTCGGCATGAAGGGCGGCGCAGCCGGCGGCGGCTATTCGCAGGTGCTGCCGATGGAAAACATCAACCTGCATTTCACGGGCGACTTCCACGCCGTGACATCGGCCCACAACATGATTACCGCCCTGCTCGACAACTACATCTACCAGAACCGGAACAGTTGCGAGGGGCTGAAAGAGGTCAAGTGGAAGCGGGTGCTCGACGTGAACGATCGCAGCCTTCGTAACATCGTATCGGGGCTGGGAGGTTCGGCCAACGGCATTCCGACCGAAACGGGATTCGACATCACGGCCGCCTCGGAAATTATGGCGATCCTCTGCCTGGCCACCGACATCGACGATCTGAAGCGCCGCGTCGGCAATATCCTGCTGGGCTACACTTATGACGGCAAGCCGTTCACGGTGAACGACATGGGCATCGCAGGCGCCATCACTGTCCTGCTGAAGGACGCCCTGCTTCCCAACCTGGTGCAGACCACCGAAAATACCCCGGCCTTCATCCACGGCGGCCCGTTCGCCAACATCGCCCACGGCTGCAACTCCGTGCTGGCGACCCAGATGGCCCTGACCTACGGCGATTACGTCATCACCGAAGCCGGCTTCGGCGCGGATCTCGGTGCGGAAAAATTCTTCAACATCAAATGCCGCAAAGCGGGCTTGTCCCCGAAACTGACCGTTATCGTAGCGACAGCGCAAAGCCTGAAGCTGCACGGCGGAGTCCCCGAAGCACAAATCAAAGAGCCCAACAAGGAGGGGTTGATCCGGGGATTCGCCAACCTGGACAAGCATATCGAAAACATGAAAAACTTCGGCCAGCAGGTGATCGTCACCTTCAACCGCTTCGCCAGCGATACGGACGAAGAGATCGCCCTGGTCGCCGAACACTGCAAGGAAAAGGGGGTCGGCTTTGCGGTGAACACGGTCTTCGCCGACGGTGGGAAAGGCGCAGTGGAACTGGCCCGGCTGGTTGCCGAAACCATCGAGAAAAACCCATCTAAACCCCTGAAATTCACCTATGAAGAGAGCGATTCGATACGGAAAAAGGTGCGAAAAATCGCCGAAGGAATCTACGGAGCCTCCTCGATCGTCTATACGACGCTGGCGGAAAAGAAACTCAAGGAGATCGAAAAGCTGGGCATCGCCCACTTCCCCGTCTGCATCGCCAAAACCCAGTACTCCTTCTCGTCCGACCCGAAAGCGTACGGCGTAGCGAAAGATTTCGAACTGAAAGTCCGCGACATCATCATCAACAACGGCGCGGAGATGATCGTAGTGGTCATGGGCGAAATCATGCGGATGCCGGGTCTTCCGAAAGAGCCGCAGGCCCGCCACATCGACATCGTAAACGGACTGATCGAAGGATTGAGCTGA